>Ga0307513_10000656_pt1 | contig 49776 bp, 46 predicted proteins | sample 15_EM_MG_FD_202174 | JGI IMG/M metagenome (GOLD analysis project Ga0307513, IMG submission 202174) | Populus trichocarpa ectomycorrhiza microbial communities from riparian zone in the Pacific Northwest, United States - 15_EM | ecosystem: Host-associated > Plants > Roots > Unclassified | place... | reverse complement strand
AGAGGTTGTCATGGATTACTGTAGCACGGAGAGGATGGTAGCGGATGGGCTCACTAAGCCTTTGGCGGGAGTTAAACATGTGGTCTTTGTTAAAATGTGCGGTTTGTCTTGATCCCGATGGGATTTTTGTGTGTTTACGGGCAATGTTTGAAATTTTTTAAGCATAGCTTAGTGTTTAGCGGCTTCATGGGATAGCGCCCGTAAGGGGAGTGTTAGATATTAGGGTAGCAGTAGGTACGGGTAGCTATCCTCATATGTGTTGGGGTTGAGCAGTAGGGTTAGTAGAACCGGTTGTTGGCTCTTGGTGGTCATGTATCTCTATATATACCTTCGGTCATAGATAGGAAATACACTAAGTCATTCTTCCACCACCACCACGTTCCTACAGAAAGACCTACTGTCTTACTTGCTAGCCTATAAACATGCCTGAGACCGCCCTACTTATAACAATCTGCAGCATGAAGATACACCAATACGACTCCTACCGTTCCAGGACCCTCATATCTCATGCTGCACAGAAACTGACCGAACATATCCGCACCTGCCATCAGATTGAGGTAATACTTCTTTCTACAGTTTAAACGGTAAGTTTACATATCGTACGGCACAATACGATACTGTACGGTAATTGCTAAGCCTAGGTAATTGCGGATAAGAATATAGTAGGCCGGACTGGGCTCTTACCCAGTAGTACCCTCCTGAGCACAATCCACCCCACATGCTACCAAACCACATTCTTAAGTCATATTCCAGCGGCCCCCGCAATCTATTCTGGTTGGCTACCTGAAATTCTCTTGCTATAAGGGGGATCAATTTGTCGACACTTTCTGCGGCACTAGTTTCTATGGCAAAAGACAATATTACCCGGCGTGGCTATTTGAGGTTAGAAATGCTGTTCGCAAGTATTGCGCCCCGCAGCTGTGATTTACCGCACGGTCTACAATCTAATAATGTATTATACGTACAACACTCATACAGTAGCATACTCCCCCTATTATCCGAATACACGAACTTTAATAAAGTTGGCGTCCTACCTCTTTTCACTTCCCCAAACCGCGAGTAGCTTGAGTTTCTACAGTTTACCTTCTAGTAGAACACTCGCCGAAATCACTCCAAGTACTTGAGAAGCTACAGTACTATTGCAGTACCCTCTCCCTATTTATTACCGCCTAACCATTTCCTTTTGGTTTTTTTCATCTTTCTCAGAACAGTGAAAGACACAAGATCGGCTGATTCCGGACAGGTACAGACAGGATAGATACATAATATCGGAATAAAATCCGTGGAGTACAATACTAACTTAGCACCCCAATGTCTGCTCCTCAAGCTCGCAGTACTGTGATATACATAAACAAGAAACAAGCCCAGTTGCTAACACAAACTCCAACCACTCCCCCGAATCCCTCAGGGAAGCTGTGGATTCCTTCCTTAAATACAAAAAAAGACCAAAATAAAGTTCTTATAAATCCCTTTCCTTGACATAACATTACAAACACCACCATATCTTTTGCACAACGATGAGAACCTCCAACTCAGGGTGTTTCAAACAATCCCAACCCTACCCAACCCATCGCTAACAAATGTTTCCCCACTAGTGAATACTGCCTGTGCCCTCAAAGTACTGTACACTCCGGCGCTCCTAGAATCCTCATCCCCCCTCCCGCATATTGCCCAAAAAGTAGAGATTGAATCCAGCCTCGGGCTACTCGCCGTCCTGAGGAGACTCATACGCGGCACAGATCGGTAGAATCGCATGTACTTTTCCACGTCGTTTATGAGGAACACGGTTGAAGCGGTAGACGCCCGAGTTGGTGGAGGCGCATGGAGGACCTAATTGCTTTTAGCCAGTAACCCCAACCTACAATAGTACTATGATAGTACGTGTACAGTACTTGCCCATAGATCGACCCGCCGCCATAATTTTTAAGGTAGCCACTACTCCTCTAAGGACTAACTCAGTGGCGAATTTACCCTTCCGGGGATAGTAACTGCCATACAGGTAATAGTGGCGGGTCGAGTTTGCCCAGAATTTATGGTACTTGTACCAAAGCTTTTATACGGGTAGCCAATTGTCCAAAGCCGGGCAGGTGTATTAAAGCTAGCTAAGTAGAATGGGAAATGAAAGCAAAGAAAACCCAAGAACAACAACGCCAAAAGAAATCCGACTGTAACCTCTATGCCCTCTGGTGATTCCGTGGTTCGACTATTGGGGGTGTTGGGGAAGTCGCCGCTGCCCTTGCCATGGGAGATGGCTTGCCGCCGATATGTCCCAATGTGACAATGAGGGCGCATGGGGGTTCCGTAGGGGTGGTGGGCGGGCAATGAAGAACGCGAGGTGTAGGAAGAACGCGAGCTGTAGGGCGAACACGAGGTATAGGAAGTATGGTGTTCTCGAGGTTGGGGGGAAGCTCGGGTGTGCTACCTGTAATGGGGGTCCACGGACCCCACGTCCCTGTGCTATGACCACGCACTGCCCCGGCAACCGGCCATACCTTTTTCCATCATCCTCCGAGATGCTAGGGTTCCCTCGCGAGTCCCGTGTGCTTTGCCCAATTGGCAATGGGTTTTGTCAACCCGCCATTTATTCCCGAACGTCAAGTTTACGGAATAGTAGCATTTTCCTCAAAACATCATTGGAGTTTTTAATATTTGCCAAGCCACTTTCTGTTCTAAACAATCTTTACCCCCCCACCCTACTTCCTTTCCCACAGGATCTTGCCGATCTCTTGTCTTAATTTTCCGTCCCTACCCAGTATTAGGGAGAAAGCCTATCCAATACCAGCGAAACTCGGACCCTCCCTACACAATACCACCCAAAAAGCTCTACGCCAGCAAAAACATAAGGTTTCACCCACAGCTGAGAAAAATAATACTTCACCTTGTGGGCAAGAAAACACCATCGCGGGGGTTATGAAAATTATAAATATTTCTTTAAAAACAAACCAGAAGCACTACTAAATTTTAGCATCTTCTTTGATGTGGGATATTTAGATGGCTCGGGTGCTTAGAATTAGCCATAAATCTCCTTTTTAGGAAAGCTCACAGACAGGCACCCTGCCAAGCCGTGCTGACACCATGCTTATTACCTTGTTTGGCACTGCAAGATATTTTTGGGTGAGAATGTTGTGTTTTTGCTGGAAAAAAAACTTGGATGGTAACCTGGAGGAGGGGTCAGCAAACAGGCGGGCTCAACGAACAGCCCAAACAAAATCGCAGCTCACTAAGCATTTTTTGGTGGAGTGTCCGCTGAACCCCCCTGTTCGTTGACCCCTCCCCCATGTTATCATACAGGGAGTTGAGTTTCGCTGGTATTGTATAGGTTTTCTGGAGTATTAGGTTCTACTAATGTGTTGGCAAGACACGAATAACGCACGAGACGGCGCCATCACCAAGGCCCTTCTCTCATGGCGGCATGATGCAGCGCACAAAAACACACGGAAAGCGTTTCTAGGACGAAAAAAATGAGAATCCGAGTGTCCATCATATCTGCTTTGGCTTTTGCGGTTTCTTATCAGGGTTTTTTTTCAATGTTCTAGAGGAGCCGAGGGAAAAGACAATTCTGTCAGGGGGTTCGAGGGTACAGTAGGTTCTGAGGGCGGTGTTATGCGAAAAACCCGCTCACCAATACATGGTGTTGGGAAAGTTAGGGCGCGTCTGGTCGTCCCGAGTTTTTCAAACCTTGATAATCATAAAACGAGAGTTTCGGCTAGCAACCGGAATAATCGCTAGTTGTCATATTATAATCCAACATTTTCAACCTCCAATAGGTGTGTCTGGTCACCACAAAAATCAATTTAACAAAAGTCACTCAAAAACCCCCAAATAATTATTATGGGAGGTACAGTGGCACTTGTATTGCAATGCTTATTTTTTAAATTCTGTTATTTGTTCAAAAGGTTGATTCTAGTGTGGGTTATTGTAGCTTGTGTACACTCTTCCAAAATGAGAGTTCGTGAAATACTGGTCAGATCAGTATTTCAGAAACCTCCATTTTGGCATGATTATTGAGTTTCGATTATTGAGTTTTTGTGGCAACCAGACGCGCCCTTATCCTTGGGCGGTCTGACACAGTAAAATTCGCCACCAGCACGCTAAATAATGCCTAAGTCCAGATCAGTCGGGTAACTAGCTACTTTGGGTTCGGAATTTGGCTTTTCAAAGCCAGGGTGACTCAGCATCTCAACAACTCTTTTAATGCCCAAACACTCACAGTCCTCCAAACAAGGATTAGGGTGCTGGTCGCGAATTTTACTGTCTCAGACCGCCCAAGGGATAGTGATACGATGGACAGGGATTTGAGATACCAAAGCTTGTTACTCGTGTCTCCTCGCCAAGAGTTGGCACCCCTTTGGGAATAGCCACCACCGGTCCATATTAGGTATGGTCTAACCACACTAGTCTCTGGCCTAGCACTACTGTGGTCTACCGCTAGTTGGTATAGAAAGTAGAATGCTTTGCGTGAGTACTGGAGTATACAAGATAAATTATGCATTGAATCTATTATCGCCTCCACAAGCTCGTACTTGCATCAAATTTGAATGGAAATTCATACAGAAGGCAAATTAGTTTTAAGCAAAATGAGTGAGTATCTGCGCCTGCCTAACCTCTCACGGTGCAGGTGTAAACTCGCACCAATTCGGTCAAATGACATTGCACAAGTAATATGCAGGGCAACAATCGCTCCGCTTGTGGAGCTTGAAAGGCTTGTTCCGGCGGGCATGCTGCTTCCTATATTATTAAGGTCAGAAACAGCTTGGTCATAGCATGGACAGTGCCGACTTACCAGGTGATCAAGGAGAGAAACTCTGCGACAAGGCTTAACACACAGCTCCGGTAAAGCACATACGTGTCTTTTATTAGTCTGATTTGGCATGGGGAGCGATTCCCCGCTGGGAGCAATACTATACCCCATAGGGGTCTCTCGTCACTATTCCCAATGGGGTGCCAACTCTTAGCGAGGAGACACGAGTACTCTTCTTAGCATTATGCCTACCAAATTAAATCATTTTTCCCCTCTGACTGTCATGAGCACGAGGACAAACCCCTATCTATCCAATCACTAACCATCATATCCGAGTATCCCATGGGCTGGTGAGGCGTGCAGAATGGGTTCAGTCTTGGTATTGAGGTCTTGACGGTTACTCGTAGTGTGTCCCAATCAATACCAAGTCATTCCAAACTTGTCCCCACGTGACCCATGGTGGAACCGGCAAGCTGAATTCTTCTTCCTATTCTGCATGCCTCACCAGCCATGGGAGAGCGTGAGCCATTCGGCTGTGTTGGACCTCCTTCACTGGCCTTCACAAGCCAAGCCAAACCTATCTTAGACGAATGTCGGGATTTACAGGGATACTCGGAGAATTTCAAGTTTTTACCACACGGTACTAGGGTATGGACTTGGGTGACCGGACAGACAGGGATTAAAAATCTATGTATCGTCATATACTTTTAAGCCCTGTCTGTCCGATCACCCAAGTCCATACCCGAGTACTTGAGTGCTTTAGCGCAGTCGGGTGTCGGGAGCGGGATAGGCTGATGATGTCACCCACCCATGTCGATTGGTCGGCCTGTGCCCATCGGCGGCTGCTAAGCAGGCGCGATCGTTTACTCGTCGAACGCAAAAGTATTGCCAGTGGTGTTTGAGTAGAGATGTCCCCAGTGCTTGCCATGGGCCCAGCCGGCCCGTGGGCTTTTATCCTTTTGAAAATACCTGCCCTAACTGGCAAAGAACAAGAAATATTAGCTGAGGAATAAGGGTTCTTGTCTGCAATGATGTAAGATATCATATGATATCTTACAATTTGATGCTTTCAGCTTAGTCTTTGAGCGAGTACTCGGTACAGTACACGTAAGCTATACAGTGAAACCTCCGATAATTCCAGCAGGTAGAAAGAGGAGAGGGGTCTTGGCACAGGACGACCAGACATAACTGGCTTTCGAGTGATATCTCGTGATGGTTAAGAGAAAAAGGAAATTTTGCATAGAACTTGGATATGATATACAGAGAACTGAGCAGAGAGTATGAATTCAAATAAGAGAGTGCGGCCAAGGCAGACATAACTAAAGACTATTTTCCACTGTGGACTATGATAAAAGACTACTTTTTTGGAATTAAGGTCCATGGAATGTCCTGGAAGTGGAAACTATAAGAGGTATAGAATTTTCGGAGGGATTTCCTATACGTCAAATGTGGTGGCTCCGCAAACACTGGAATTACTAGAGGGTTGGAAGTTTTGGAGGTGGGAAATATCGGAGGTTTCACTGTAGTTTGAATCGACAATATTTCTACTCGTAGCTGCTGTGGCTCCTAAGACAAATAATCGAGGATTTGGTTTTTATGATTGGCGAGTTGCCTATGGCGAGTTCACGCGCCCTAGACCAGGTGAGTGATTTCGGCGGGGTAGCACCCCGAGCGAGGCTCGGCATTGCTTGAATAGCAGCTGTGTTCAGAAAATGGCAAGCACGGTGCGGTACTCGTAGTCATAGGTCACGTGAACTGGAGGAAGGGCTATTTAGCGTGCATTTTCACATTGACTTTAGTTCACGGGACCTATGACTAGTCCCGGCGAGGTGAGTATGATACTATCGGTACTGCGGGAGGCCACTCATGTAAGGTGTGGAGAGGGCGTTGCCTTGATAAGAGCTATCCCCTAAACCGCTGAAACATTCAGGCCCATTTGAAATGTCAAACACTAGCCTATTTGAGCGCTCAGGAACAAATCTGCGCAGACAACCTCTTTTCCGTCATGGCCATGCTAAGCAGTGCCCAATTCTAAGCACTACCCTCTCCAGCATTGAGTTTTTCATATCACGGTTCCCCAAATAAGTTATTGTTCAACATTCTAAATGGGCCTGAGTGTTTCAGCGGTTTAGGGGATAGGAAAAAAACGGGCTTAAATACATGGCGAAGACCTGCTCATGACTCCAATATGCAATGGTATCCTCGTAACCCACGACAAGTCCACCCTCATGTCCGCATTATCTGGTTAAGCTCATTTTCGCGCTAAGAGGTCGGAATAAGGTCTAAATCAGAATTTCCCCTTCTTGGTTGGTCGTTTTCTCTAAATATAGGACAAAGGAGGTGCTTCCCTCTGCTCGGGGAAGCTCGCGTATTTCGCCACACTTTCCTTTGACCTCTTAGCGTGAAAACGGGCTTCCCCAGATAATGCGGTATTTAGCGGTACTCGCTACTAGCGCGGCTGAATCGAAGCCGGGCACTTAAGATGGCAACGCCGCTACACAGTTGGAGCTGGACCAGAGACACTGGGGTATGACAGTTTATCTCATCTGGTTGGCTTACCGGGTGGAAAGTAATGCCTTGGAGGCCAAAGCCTGAATCGGCAGTGCTCCCTCGGATAGAAATAAAAGTAGTGGATCCATACAAAGTGTCGGCCCCAATTCGGCCGCGCCTGTAGATACACCATCGGCGGTCAGGCCCTACGCCTGCGCAACCCCCCCCCCCCTATGTTACTCAAGTCCCGCGGAGCCCCTTCTGGAAGAAGGGAGGGATATGTGGGGAATCAAGTATATAATAACCCCTCCCTCTTACCTACTATCCCTTATCCTTGTTTTCAGCTATTAATTCGTACTCTTCTTTTTCACGATCAATTCACTCCCATCTCTCCCAGTCAATCCATTCTACTCATTTCTTACATACCATCATAAACCTTCGGCAGCCCTGTTGAACAGGTCTTCCAAGTTCCCCAACCAACAAAGTACTTTGAAATCATCCCTAATTGCCCATCGCTGGTTCAAAATGCTCTCAACTTTGATCCTACGTGTGCTCTTCACATTCCTCCTCATCATACAGGCTCTCACCAGGGTGTCCGCATTACCTACCAGCACCACCATCACAACTCTTAGTGCGTGGCTCGAGACAAGACAACTTGAAGCTTCAGATTCCACTGGCACCCTGAAGAACAACGATAATACTCACTCTCATGGTTATAATGCCATACCCCATAGTAACAGTGCTACTTCAAAGTAAGTCCGTCGATAATTTCCTGAATTCTACAAAAGCCTGAAATTCTCTTCCTAATGCCCTCAACATATCCGCGCTCTATTTGTTGATTATCTACAGATTTGCGCCACCACCGTACCAAGCTGTGGCATCCCCGACAATAGAATTTACCACACAAGCCACGCTATCCCAGTTCGTTAAACGTGACAACTCAGAGGATCAAAAGCACGACAGCGACAATATTTCCTCTGGAGAGATGTTGAGTATCATTATAGCTGCCCTTACCTTACTTGTTGGAATAATACCTCTCCTCCGCTCACGATTTCACCTTTGGGTATCCTCCATCTCATCCGCTATGAAGGTACACCCACCCTTCCTTGCCCCCCCTACACCCGTTCGCCTACAAATTCTTAACCTCAGAATATTACACAGAGAGCTCTCGGTATCAAGCCCCCAACCCCTACACCTCCAGCCCCAGAGAACCCAAGTTCCTACCCAGCTCCTATGCCTCACCCTACCCATATTCACCTGGCTCCTATGTCTCACCCTAGTTACATTCGCCCAGCTCCTATGCTTCACATTCACCCAGCTCCTGTGCCTCACATTCACCCAGCTCCTATACCTCACATTCACCCACTCCCTATGCCTCACCCTATCCACATTCTTCCAGCTCCTATGCCTCACCCTATCCACATTCACCAAAACCATTCCAATGCCCAGGCTATTAGCACCAGTTCTAACACTTTCTTGTGTAGCAGAGATGGCATCGTCATGGGGGATGGTAGAGTACCGCAGGTAGGGGAATTGTCAGCGCCAAGAAGACCCGAGCGGACAGCCACCTCCCCGCTCCCATCGGGACCATCCATGGGACTTGCGGAGGTTAGATATTCTGTAAGTAAAAGCATATCCAACATCCCCACCTCTGTACCGTAAAAACTCTTGTCGTTGGCTATCTCGGTAGGAGGCTGTATCTCCGGAATCAGAGATAAAAGGTCTTAAAAGAGTAGTTAGTTCTTTCCTATGATGGACAAGACCGCCCTTCAGGGTCTGTTGGACTCACTAACAGACATACACAATCCTGCTAACTTGTCAAACTAAAGCTATCCTCGGCCAACGGAGATAGCGAATCGCAAGAGTTTTTGCGGCATCTGTTAATGTCTGATATCCCTGCTCCCTCCACTATTGCTAACATCCCTGCGAAACAGTTTGGGTAGACCTTTCCTCTACGACTATTCGTGGGACAAAGAGCGAGGCATCAGCAGGCCGGCTGTCCTCCGCCCCACATATTCACCACAAGATAGAATGTTCTTAGAAGAGACGACCTCACCAGCGATGGGCGTGTTTTTGTTTTTGTTTTACTAGACTATACAGATTTATAGTCTGGTGGAGGTGATGGCACGAGCGTGTAGGCAGGACTGATAGGAGAAGGATGTTGTGGTGTCTATTCTTTATGGAGGTTGTTAGCTACGGTTCACCTTAAGTAGTGAAAAATCTACATGCATAACCCTATACATCCTTTCATGTCCAAGAACGTTCACTCGTCCGCACTTCGGTGTTCCCCCATCATATGTACCTTTCTTGTTGCCTGCACTTCTCTCTGCTCCGAATGCATCATGCTACTACTGGGGTTATTATACCATCAGAGTCTACACCAGCTTTAATCAGCAATATACCCTGCTAATATATTTACACTTGTTTACGCCAATGTGACAGTACGGTGCTGTACAAAAAAAACCACGCCTCCAGAACCAATCACTCAACCAACCCAGTTGCAACTACATAGCCTAAAACTCTCCCGAACTCCCAGAGAAAGAAGTGGATTATTTCATCTCTTAAATGCAAAAAGAGCCAAGAAGAAGAAGCAAGCCTTCTTAAATCTATTTCTTGGGCATAACACCACTTATGCCTTTCATACGACAAGGTGGATGAGAACCTCCAGTTCATGATATTTCAAATACATCTAGCCTTACTCGACCCATCACCGACAAATCCCCCACTAGTCCATACTACCGGTAGCCATAAAGCACTGCACACTCCCGTACCGGAACCGATTAACCTCACCCAACCACACTAAACCCCCTCACCCCCCCTTATGCAGGTTCTTATATAGTACCGTAACATTGATAGCATCACCGAGCCCCTGCTAGCTACCGCAAGGGTTAATGGCACGGTACCTATTCACCTCATCACAACTTACACAACGACCCCGAAGGACTAGCCGCGCGGAGGAATCTTGGCTCGATATGAAATGCAAGAGTACTCTTACAGTCCGGTCGCCGCAGTCATTATTCCCTTTGCAATAACATTAGGAGAGTGCGCGGGCCATGAATTGATGGATGGACAGGCAGGCAGAGTGCTTTCCGCAGGAGCGGTAGGGGTTTTATAAGGCATGGATGGAAATGATCTGATAGAGGATGTGGTGCTTGCTGTGTCATCTCTTTCCCTTTCTTGAATGGATGGACTTTTGATTGTGAAAAAATATCTCTCTAGTCTACCGGTACCGTGTGAAGAGCCTCCGCGAGCGACGCAGGTTACACTCTCGGGCGCCGACCGCTACAGAATGCACTCCCATAAAGTGATACTGGGTTAACTGAGGAGCACGGCCTAGCGCTAGGACGTTCAAATAAGATTTTTTTTTATCTTAGCTCCGTTTCGCAATAAAACGCCATAAGCTAACCCCCACAACCAGGATTAAGATTTTCAGGGCCCTGGTTTTGACGCAATTACAGGGTTCGCCTCAGCCGCTTCTTTATTTCAACGTAAGAGTACTTGTAGATTAGGAGAGGGAACGAACACGGCGGCTCAATGAACAATACCAGTACACTAAAAGTGCACCGGCCAACAGCGACCCCGCCCGGCATGTTTGTTGAGCCCCCGTGTTCGTTGACCCCCCTCCTGCCGGCAGTCTATCGGGCGGCGCTCCCCCGTCAACACAATACGATACCATGCTCGCACACTTCAGACGCAGAGATCGCATGCCAAGGAGCCAAGCCTTCAAACACGTGAGATCGCATGCCTCGTGTCTTGGCGTGGGCTTATCAGATAGGCCCCGGCGCGGTCACCATGGTGGATGCAACGGGAGACGCTTCAGCATGGGCCTTTCCCCAAGAAAACTCTAATTACAGTATGAAGGAATCAAGATAAGATAAAACGCGACAGGAGTGGGAACCGAGCTTAGTTGAACCCTTTTTGCACCGAATCTTATGCAAAGGCGCCCCCCGCCGGATCCACAGAGCCGTTGTGCTCCAGACGGCCCGAACCATACTGTTGCATTGGACAATTAATCACAACATCCCACTCGATCGCTAGACGAGTGATATTTAAATGGCTGGTGCGCCCGGCGTGTGAAAGTGAGAGACTCACGGATGTGCGAGCAGGTCCATACATTCCAAAGGTAAATAACTGGACCGATTTCGAGGCATGAACGTATCTCCAAACCTCTCCCGGCGCCCACTTGGGGAAGGGACGTCATAATGTTTCACCGCCAGTCAACTACCCAAATACATAACACCACAACCAATTAATTGAGTAGAGAGCTCCGCAAATCGATTTGCCAAGACGCTCGGGATTTGGTGCTCTCGTTTTGGATAACTCTATACTTTGGTTAGTAAGTTAACACAAGATGTATCATAGGAGGAAGAAGATGAAGATGCATTCAATCCAATAATTATCAAGATCCATAATAAACACCACATTCTTCATCCTCCCGTCCGTAGGCTTCTTCTTCCAATTGATATTCAAGTCCTCGAACCTAGCTTAGGCAGCTTCGAGATCGTCGACAGAAACGCAAAAATGCCACCCCCCCATTTTAACCCTCACCTTTGCCTTCCCCCAACACCCCAAAAGAGAGAACAAACCCCAAACCCTTGCGGCTCACTCCTATTAAGACACTTGGCCCCTCCTCCTTCTCAGTGCCGTAATTCCACGTAAGTTCCACGAACCCCTCCCAATCCGCCGGGGATTCCCCTCACCCCCATAATTTTCTCTCTTCTCCCTCCCGCCTATTGCCCAAAAAGCGAATATTGAATATAGCCTCGGGCTGCTCGGTCGCCCTAAAGAGACTCATCCCCAGCAAGGAGCGGTAGAATTGCATAAACTTTTCCACATCCTTTACGCGGAGCATCATGTGGCTGAAGGGGTAGACTTCTAGATGAGTGAGAGCGGATGCCGGGTCTGATTGATTTCGGCCGACGATCTCGACCCAGTATCGTACCCGCCTAGGTCTAGCGCGGTGTTCCGAACCGTCCAGTCCATCCTTTTTCTACTCGCCCAAAGAAAAAGTCTGTCCCCGAGCTTTAGCGATTCGCCTTCTAAACCCACCCACCCCCGGCGCCTAGGGGGACAGACTTTTTCTTTGGGCGAGTACTCCGCGGACTGCCTACTCGGGCGCAATTAAAGATCGGGAAAAAGTGACAAACAAAATGCATGGTTGCAACACAGATATTTCAAGTCACTTTTTCCGGATCTTTAATTTGCGCCCGAGTAGGGGAGATGCAGATATGAAAGGACGCCCTACCGGCCGGGTAAGGTCCCACGGAAGATTTCAGGTTTATCATTTCGGATTCGAGGTGGTCGATTGAGTTTTCCGGTAAGCTTTCCAGAAAATCCGAGGTATTCTGATGAGATCCGATATTACCAGTGAAGTTAAAGAGAACGATTTAAGGAAGCGTTTGAACGAGAAGTTGAAGGTAGGAGAGGAACGACTTGCTTCGGTCCCATTCCCAATACTTGGAGGACTTAATGATCAATTTAATCTTATTCTTGTAGGAACTACGTTTACTTTCTCTGCTACATGGCGTCATAATATATCACTCATAGTTTGGCTGCCAATTGGTGTATTTTGGTAACTAGGCAGGCGCCAAAACACACTAAAATCTCTCTCCCCCCCGGTCCGTCCACTGCCTGCCAGCGCTCCCGACGCCGGGCTATCGAAGGCGAGGAAGTAGAGGGAAAACTTAGCCTCTTCAAAGTCTAGTTTGCGGGTGAGCCCCATCCCAAAGTTTTTTTTGGAAATATTCCATTAGTTTGTTGCTTTGTTAGTGCCTGCATTTTGTATATTATGGATAGGGGTACTAACAAGACTCCTATCATTTTCAAGATCCCCACTTCCCAAGTGACCTAGCAACCAGCCAGGCATATCGGCATCTGTCATCGCACTGAAGTAATACCTCCGACAGCTCGAACTGTATGTTTACATATCGTATAACACAATGCGATACGATGCGGTGGTTAACGAGAAGCCTGCTAATGCCGTTCACTTAGCCAGTGCGGGGGCAACACTGTAGAGCCTGAGGGAGATGCAGGAAGGGGGAGGGTTCGCACATGGAGCTCAGAGGAGGAAAAGAAAACTCAATTTAGGCTTTGAAGCACACAACCAACCAGCCTTAGTAATTGCGGATAAGAATATAGTAGGCCGGTCCAGGCTCTCCCCCAGTAGTACCCTCCTGCGCACAATCCACCTCATATGCTACAAAACCTCCTCCTCAAGTCATATCTATAGCCGTCCCCAATCTCTGCTGGCTGGCTATCATACCTAAAATACACTTGCTATAAGGGGGATTAATTTGTCAGCACTTGTTGCGACACTAGTTCCTATGGAGAAAGCCGACATTACTCGGCCTGGCGATTTGAGGTCAGAATGCCTTGTTCGGGTATGGGCCACGCAGCTGCGATTAGGGCACGGTCCCCAATCCAGTGCCGTATTACTTGAACACTATAAGGAGTTAGGGTTTGGGCTGTAGATGTACTCTACATCATGTAATTGACAGCATCATAACATGAAACATTGGTGTATCAACCCCCAGTTTTACGGCTTAAATGATGTTCAGGGCACTCTACTCCTGCCACGGGTGCCGCACGTATGGCACCGAGCTAGCTATTGGAGAGAGTTCCTAATCTAGTTTCCCACTCTTAAGGTGCCCTCCTATTAGGCTTCCTATATATAATGACTAGCACCTGCAATGCTTCTTGAGCAGCGGGCCTACGAAACTGGCGAGGGAAAGGTGTATTGTAAATTGTGATGCTCAAAAAGGGGTAGCGGGAGCAAAAAGCCAGATGTCTTTGGCATTCATTAAGAGAAGTTGTTACCTCATAATCCGGTAGATAGGCGAGCGGCGAAGGACGGGTGGAATGAAGGGAGAAAGAGAAGGGGGAGAGATAAAAGGAAAAATATACCGACTCTGTAAATCGCTCACAGCTCTTTCCCGTTAGTTCCAGTCAGCGTTCGCAAGCGGCCAGTCCGGTCAGGCTTGGATTTAGGGCGGCCGGCCTGGGCTTTTTTTGCGGCTGGCTTTCAGGGCCTATTATCTGACTGGGCCTGGCCGGACTGCAGATATCTGCAGATTTTCGAGTGATAAGATGTGATTGCGATAAGATAAGGAGATGAAACGCCAAGAGTTACAGCCGCAAAAGAGTGGATCAACGCGCAACCAAGGAGGAAACTTTGGGAGTGTTTGGCACACCATGTGTTCAAATAACCGTTATTTCAAAACGTGTTTTGCAGATTAGATTTAAATCAGATTTTGAATAGACCAATCACAATGCATACAAAGGGATTATATAAGGACATTTTTAGATGATGTAATGCCTTTTCCTCTCTTTTGATTGGGCTGTTGAAAATCTGATCACAATCTAATCTGCAAAACGCGTTTTGAAATAACGGTTATTTGAATACACGGTGTGCCAAACACCCCCTTTCTTTCCATTCACCCTTGCTCTCATGATCGTGCTCATGGCTAACTAACGTGAGAACAGTGCTCCCCCACTAGCCCCACTAGTGTGGAAACTAAAAAATGAATTAAAAATGTAAATACATAGCAGAATACCTAGTAGAAATTAATATCCGACCTGGGGAAATTTCTCTGTGGTATTGAAAGGGCAAGGTGATAAGGAGAGTTCCGTTGCCATCCATCATGCGTGAATGGTCAAGGGCCTGTTTAGCGACCGTTTCTACTGTGAAAATGGCCTTCTCTCCGTTTTGAAAGGGAAGGGAAAGGGCGATTTGTATGGGGGGACGGAACAGAACCGTTACATCCAAACAGACCCTAATTTTGTCAATGTGCTATGATAGCAATAAATCGAGTGATAAGAGAAAAGAAGCAACTACCTCCTCTCTGTCTACCCGGATATCTAAAACCTATCAGAATATTATTATTAAGTTTAAATGGTGTGGCTCAAGCCTGAAAAACCAACAGATATCTGCGGGCATTTTCAGATATCTGCAGATATCACCCACACATCAACGAAATATTGACTTGTCACATGGAATATACCGAAAGCCTGCCGCCGCCGCCAGGCACCCATGAAGCCTGCAGGCCTCCCCAAGCCTGGCCTACGAAGCCCAGGTCTGTCTCACACTGGCCTGGCCTGGCCGGACTGAAGCCGGCCGGTTATCTGCAGGCCGACCTGGCCGCTTGCGAACACTGGTTCCAGTGGCGCGCCCACTCTCACGTATACAGGATGTGTCTATATGTAACTTATATCTCTATCTCTGAAGCTCCCATCCACCTCCCTTATAATACAACATGGTTGCTATCTAAGTTATGCAATAATACAAGTATGTGGAAAGTTGGTCATGGACAGGCACAGAACGACTTAACTCAACAGGAATGAGAAACAGCAGGAAATTCAAAAAGGTATATATATGGAGGAAGGGGTAGAGAAAAGTGCTCATGGGCCTCGGATGCATACAAAATTAGTTAAACAAGACCGAAAAAAATAAAGCAAGGGTGCAGAGGGCAACGAAATAACGAGAAATTCCAGGTAAATGATCCAATCCGGGGAGTTAGCATCTGCAGTGACCAGTCAGTCTACTTGTAGAGAGCTGCATTTCGGGGGCTTTAGATTTTGCTTCGTCGGGTCACTTCTATTCCAGGGGGGTATGCCTGGTAAGGGGAGGGAGTCAGATTTTATCGTTGGGTATCAGAGCCTGCGGGATCTTTTGAAAGGGGGTTCAGATAGCTCGGGCGGGTCAGGAGGGAGCTCTAATGGTTGCATACTGGCTACATATCTAGGGGTCAAGCCCAGCCGGTCCCGTAGTAACCCCTGGATTCTCTCATGCCCATTCTGCGTGGCCTGCGAGAGTGGGGTTAGACCAAATTCATCAGGTGTCTCGGGGTTGACGTCGCTCCGGCCGAGCAGCGCCCCCACGACCCCTTCATACCTACTCTTGACAGCCCACGAGAGCGGCGTTTGGCCATGTTTGTCAGCTGTGTCGGGATTGACGTCGTTCCGTTCTAGTAGTATCCTCACGACCCCCTCCGACCCAGATGCAGCAGCAAACGAGAGCGGTGTTCGGCCATGTTTGTCAGGTGTGTCGGGATTGACGTTGTTCCGTTCTAGTAGTATCCTCACGACCCCCTCCGACCCAGATGCGGCAGCAAACGAGAGCGGTGTTCGGCCATATTTGTTAGGTGTGTCGGGATTGACGTCGTTCCGTCCGAGCAGCGCCCTCACAACCCCCTCATGCCCATTCTCGGCAGCAAACGAGAGAGGTGTTCGGTCAAGCAGGATTTCAGCTCTATCGGGATCCACGTCGTCCCGCCAGAGGAGCATCCTCACGATCCCCTCATGCCCATTCTCGGCAGCGAACGAGAGTAGTGTTCGGCAATATTCGTTAGATGTGTTGGTATTGACGTCGCTCCGTCCCAGCAGCATCCTCGCGACCACCTCATGCCCATTCTGCGCAGCCCAAAAGAGCAGTGTTCGGGTATATTGGGTAGATATATGGTGTTTGACGTCGTCCCGTTCTAACAGCACCCCCATGACCCCCCCATGCCTATTCTCGGCAGCAAACGAGAGAGGTATTCGGCCAAACAAGGTTTCAGTTGTGTTAGGATTGACGTCGTTCCGTCCTACCAGTATCCTCACGACCCCCTCATGCCCATTCTCGGCAGCCCACGAGAGCGGCGTTCGGCCATGTTCGTCAGGTATGTCGGGATTGATGTCGCTCCGTCCTAGCAGTGTCCTCACGATCCCCTCATGCCCATTCCCGGCAACGAGCGAGAGTGGTGTTCGGCCATATTTGTTAGATGTGTTGGGGTTGACGTCGTTCCGTTCCAGTAGCGCCTTCACGACCCCCTCACGGCCATTCTCGGCAGCGAACGAGAGAGGTGTTCGGCCATACATGTCACATGTGTTGGGATTGACGTCGTTCCGCTGAAGTAGCCTCCCCAAGACCCCCTCATGCCCATGTCTGGCAGCAAGCGAGAGTGGTGTCTGGTCATACTCGTTAGATGTGTCGGGATTGACATCGCTCCGTTGCAGCAGTAACCCCACGACCCCTTCCTGGCCCCTCCTAGCTGCCCAGGAGATTGCTGTGTCACCTCTCCGATCGGTTGCTCGCACATCACACCTATTCATCTCCAATAAAGCCTCCATTATCTCCACACATCCGAAGTACGCAACACCATGAAGCCCTGTGAATCCGCTAGGCCTACCTTCCCCGTCAAAAGGCTGGTCCCAATAACTCACCCGATTCAATAACATCACCTTCGAAGATATGTGCCTATCGTATCCATCGAGTAGTTTCAATGCAAGCATCTTCACACTTTCTGTCGTTTCTCGCTTGGCATGTGTACCCCAGTAGCAAGAAGCATATGCCACAAAAGGGACGGTTGGTGGGACCGAATGAATAGTAGGCGAAAAGCCCCTGACTTGCCGAAAGTCGAGGTAGGTCAAACAGACCTCCGCAATCATCAAGTGGGGCTTAGTGAACAAGTTGGAGTTATGGGAGAGGTATTCTTGCAGAGTGTAGTGAACAAGGCGGAGGGTAGATGAGGACTTCTCGACCGTGACAAGCCCAAGAGAACATGTTAAGAGTGTTTCCACTGCAGGGATATTCCGAATATTCAAGTCTGTAGATCCTTCTTCTACCCCAAGGGCGTGACATAATTCGTCGACATGTAATGGCCGCTCCGAATGCGATATCCACATTAATACCTCCATGCCGAGTTTTGACCTACTTCTTTGCTGTGCCTTTATTCGTGATATGGTTGCAGCATATGCATCTCCTAGGCCCTCCCCTTTGGTCATCTCGTCAAGCTTTTTCCTCCTTTGGTGCAGAGTAATCTCCCCTAGGATTGCATCAATGTTTAGAGAAACGAGAAGGAAACTAGACACTACCGTTAGTGAAAAACAACTTATGCTCATATCGGGAATGTACTCGATATTCTAACTTACATTTCAGAGATCTTCTCCGGGATAACTCTCATAATATCGGCCCGCAATTCGCCATCCATTGCTTTTGGAGTAGTGTCATGCTTCAGCCTCATCTCCAGGTAACTCATAATATCATCCTGAGTAGGGCTGACAGGTATCCTAACCCCCTTACTAAAAAACTCCACAATCTCGTCGTCGATATGGGACCTCCCAGTGAGCAATAATCGCATGTTTGGTGATACCTGAACAATTTCCTGCAGTGACTCAAGGAGCTCCCGTCGGCGCCCCGGAGCCAACTCGTCTAAAGCGTCAATGCATACAAATATCCGCTGAAGCGATGTAATTGTCTTCTTCAGAATCTCTACCACATCGGGAAGTCGGAGGCGTCGGCCGCTAAACTCTCTCTCTCTCTTCTGAAAAGCCTCCCGTATGTGCTCTGGGATTCCTCCTCTGCTCGCAAGTTGCTTGAGGATAGCGCCCAACATGTTTGTAGTGGACTGATCCTGCTGATCAAGGAAATCGCAGTAGAGTCCCACAACAGCAATGTCTTTCCCCGCAGCCTGATCACACAGGCTATCAATCACTAGGGAGCTATTATTCACTAATTGTTAGTGACGCCCACACTGCCTTTCACTTAAGAACCCTTCCTACCTGAGATATGTTTTCCCCACTCCTGGATTCCCATAACAGAACAACACTGGCTCAACGCAACCATCTTCCGTATCACGCCATTTTCTGAACTCGTTGGTTTCTAGTACCCAGTTTCCCACACTATCGAGTCGGTCATTTTGCACACCCTCATGCCGCTGCTGCGGTTCGAGTGGCGATAGCCACTGTAGAATTTGGTGCCTCTCAGCGTCTTGTCCTGCATTGACGTTGACAACGGTATTGCAGTTTGTCAACGCGTTGAACGAGTTGACATTGCCGATTACTTGCTGGCGCCCGGGCAACATCTGCGCTAGAGTTAATTATCTGAATTTCGTTTTTCGTGAGAGACAGGGAGGGGTCGTGTGCGAGGAGAATTCAGCTTCTCTCGGGGGTTCGAGGGAGTCTCTAGGACCCTTGGGGAGACGAGGCAGCAACTTATAAGGCGTCGGTATTACACAGTATGCGCTGAGCCAATTATTCTTTGTCGTAGAAAGAAGGCTCTCGACCGCAGTCAGCACAGCGCAGGACTTTTCCTGCATATCACTAGTATCAGACCTAGACCGCAGCAAATAAATAGATCGAATGTTTGGATGGAACACCGCCTCCTTCCGCTCCGCTCGTCACCGCGACCGATAATTCATGGCTCAGAAGAGCGCAGTCCAGTGCGGTACCTTAAGAACTAGAATAATTGAACCTCGCACGCTAAGACGTCCAAAATTCCCTCACTCTGATAGGGAGGCAAAAATATTACGATAAGTGACCGCCTCAGCCCCAACTTGAGACAAAAAAAAAGTGCTGGACCTTACCAACAAATACAACTCCAATATCCTAGCACGAAGTTCAATTATTCCAATTCTTACAATATCAATACCTTACTAGTACAGTACAACACTCGCACAGTAGCATACCCACCTCACTACCCGAACACAGGCACCCTGATAACGCCCTCGTCCTGCCTCTTTTTACTTTTCTAAAGCGCGGGTTAGCTTGAGTTTATACAGTTTCGAAACCAGAGAGTGGCCTCACTCCAAGTATCATACTTAAAAAGCTACAGCCCCCCCTCCTTATTTATTACCGCCCAAACTTTAATTTTTTTATTTCAGCAAAGCGAGATTTCGACAATTCCCAGTGAAGGACACAGATTCCGCAGACTCCTGACAGATGCGGCTAGGATAACTGCACGATGTCGAAATAAGATCCGTGCGATACCATACTAACTTGGCACCTCAGCACCTGGTCAGATTGCTCTCCTCAAACTCGTAGCACTATACAGCACAAACATGACACCAATCACTACACCAACCCAGCCGCAACCACACCCCCAACGACTCTCCCGAATCCCCAAAAAAAGAAGTGGATTCCCTCATTCATTCCTTCAATACAAAAAGAGCCCAAAACAAAAAAGTCCTCACAAATTTCTTTCCTTGACAAAGCATCACAAACACCCCTTCTGCCCCCCCACACAACTACAGCGAAAACTTCCAACTCAAGGTATCATACCTTAAACACACCCAACCACACACAAATCATCACTGAAAAATCCCCTACTGGACTATATCATACTACCGGTGTCCTTACGGCACCGTGCACTCCCGTTCCGGAACCGGTTGGCCCCGCCAGCCATATTAAACCCACCTCCATCCCTCCCCTATGTCAGTTTTTATGCAGTAATATTGACAGCGTCTTCGAATCCTCGCCGACTACCACAGGCCCCAACGGCGCAGCACCCAGAGACCCGCCACAATTACATTATAGCCCCGAAGGGCTAGCCCTAGGGAGGAAACCTTGGTTAAATATGAAATGCTAGAGTATCCTTTGTACGGTCGCCACGGAGGCTGCCCCATCTGTGATAATATTAAGAGAGTGCACTCGAGTACAAGTTATTGGTTGATGGACGGATGGGTGAGTCATGGAGAGGTGGAATGATGTGATGGAGGATGTTGGAAATCCTACTGGTATTGTTCTTTTTTTCATTTTTCCCCGAACAGAGAATTTTGACTACGAAAATATAACTATCGTGTGTGTGTGCGTGAGTTCTAAAGAGCTTTCTCGAGTGGTGCGTGCTATACTCTCGGGCACAGGCCACTACAAAATGCACCCCGCAGGACTCCAGAAAAGTAATAATCACAACATCTCACTCGGCTGCTAGCTTACTGGCATTTATTGACTAGTGCGCCGGGCACGCGAAAGCGCGATCATCGATCTGCCCCACAAGTGCATAAACTCCAAAGGTAAATAACTGGACCGGTTCCGGAGCACGAACACGTTTCTAAACCTTTGACAATCACTTGGAGTAGGAACATCATTGTAATTTCAATTTCACCGCCACAATCGACTAACCGGCTAACACCACAAACGACCGAGTAGGAGAGCCCCGCAACTTAATCTACCAGGACACTCTAGATTTGATGCTCTCGTTTTGGAGAACTCTATACGCTAGTTAATAAAACAGGACGTAGAAGGAAGAAAATAAGGACTTACTCAATCCAATAATTATCGGGATCCAGAATAAACGCCGCATTCTTGGTCCTCCCTTCGGTAAGTCTCTTCTTCCAATTAACATTCAAGTCCTCGAATCTAGCGCAGGCAGCGTCAAGGTCGTCGACAGATATGCAAAGGTTCTACCTCCCATTTTAGCCCCCATCCTCGCCTTCCCCGCACCTGCAAAGAGAGAACAAACCCCAAACCCCTGCGGCTCGTCATTCCCATTGTGATACTTGAACCCCTCCTCCTTCTCAGTGCCGTAATTCCACGTAAGTTCCACGAGCCCCTCCCTATCCGCCAGGGGGTTCCCCTCACCCCTGTAATCCCGCTCCTCTCCCTCCCTCCCGTAGCCCAAAAAGTAAAGATTGAATCTAGCTTCGGGCTGCTCGATCGTCCTGAGATGACACATCCCCAGCACGGAGCGGTAGAATTGCATAGACTTTTCCACATCCTTTACGCGGAGCATCGTGTGGTTGAAGCGGTAGACGTCCAGATTAGTGGAGGCAGATGCAGGGTCTGATTGCCTTTGGCCGATGATCTCGACCCAGTACCCGTCGGGGTCTAGTGCGAAGGCTATGTTCTTCATACGCCCATCTGAGAGGCGTTTTTGGAAGAAGACGTTGTTAGATTCGAGCCTTTCGCAAGCCTTTTCGAGGTGGTCAACGGAGATGCAGCTGTTCACTAAATTAGTCCAACCACATATTAAGACCCGCTCAGGATGCGCCAAACTTACATATGTCCGAACCTTACACGAGCACACCAGTCAGCCTGCACTCAACCAACCAAGTAGTCAAGAAACATATCTCTATGCGGCTCCACGTTCCCAGTGTTAACCTTGTAATTGTCGTCATTCTCCGTCCCATCTATCCCACCACCAGCCACCCCCAGTCAGCTAACCCCCAGCCACAATTATTATTATTATTATTTAAAAAAGAACCGAACAGGGTACTACAATTATGCGTAAGCTCCAGAATCCCCTCCCGATCCGTCAAGTGCCTGCCAGCACTCTCGGCACCCGGGCTATCGAAGGCAAGAAAGTAGAGGGAAAATTTGGCCTCTTCAAAGTCCTTCTTGTGGATGAGCTTCATGCCAAAGTTGTTTTGGTAGTATTCCACTAGTTGATTGCTTTGTTAGCGCTCGCATTCCGTATATTACGGGGGGGTACCAATACGGACCGCTTCTCTTCGGATCTTTTACCCGAAGCCTAAACAAACCCCCCTTATCAGTAACTGCAGTATACAGCTAGAGAAAGAGGGGAACGGAAGGTACATGGTATGGTTCATCTTGTACAAAGATGTATTTGTCGCCATGGAGACTGTTCGATATTGGTATCTGACCAGAGGCTTTAGCGAATTGAACGCATTCCTGAACATAGCGAGTGTATAATACTCTTTATGGGAAGTTGGATTGTTTTTTCGTGTTGCAAAATGCGGTGCGGGGTTGGGACGGAGATAAAACCTAATCCTTACAGCAAACGTCATTTTAAGCAGGCACCATGATAACTACCCGTGACGACATTACTAACCCCAAAAATCTAATCTAGACTATGCCTACTCAAGTAACCCACATCACCCAGCAATGGATTTAGTGGGAAAAGTTCTTGTTCCCAGAATACGGTACTGTCGGTCACGTGGATGGCCATGGGGAAAACTACGCAGGAACATACAAAACATCGTGAATGTTTGGTACCGTCACTTAGCACAGTAGAAAAGTGGTATTTAAGGGAGAAAAGCGGATGAGAGAAAAACCATCACCACTGCACCCAGAAAATAATTAACTTTCATCACTTTTTCACTGCCCTTTATCTCATTCTGCAATTCGGCTTGCGAGCGTGTCCTTCGGAATTGCCATAACCCATCAAAGAACACCGGAGAACTCAGAGTGAAACGACAGCACTATACAATACTGTCAAGCAGGTGAACGAACTCATGGGCAAGTGCCCTGCCACTCGGGGGTAAACATCGTGTATGTTGTAGTGAATTCAGTAGCATTTGTATGATAGACGAAGCGGTATTTCAGGGAGAAAATGAGCAGGGAGAGGAAACAACCACTACATCCCCAAACAACCATCAACCTCTTTTGTTCTTCTTCACAGCTTCAATCTCACTTCCCCCGGCGACTGTGAACCGGAAAAGCGAATCGACTTAACCCGCTTCCCGGAAATTGCCATCCCCATCAAAGAACGCCTGGAAACTAAAGGAGCCATTGACGGTAGAGTAGGCCACCTACAACCAATGAAGCGAGTACCTTCCAAACACGCCCTAACCGACAGAAACGCTACCAGGCTCAGCCCTATCCAAATGCTCCACCGAAAGAATTTGTATATAAATTGGCATAAAAAAAAGATTACAGCATAACAACACCAACGCCGCTACCTCTTTCCTGGTCGACATCCTTCTTCTCATCGATTCCCCCATTGATGAACGAGGTTCTCCAGTTGAAGAGATAGTAATGCAGTGATCCATCGCCAGCTCCAAACTTTTGTTCTTCAAGGAAGAGGGTATTATCGAGCAAGGTAAGAGCATTGAAGACATCAAAACCAAGCTATCCACGTATTAGCAGAATCTAGATTTAATGAAAGAAAAAATGTCGCACCTTCTTAGCCAGGATAAGAGCGTCGTGCATCAGCGCATTTAAGCGAACCTTAAGCTCTTTCTTAGCATCAGCAGACTTGCTGAAAGCAGTCTCAGAAGCATAATAAAAGAGGTAGGCAGCACGAATGGTCTCCTTCTTCCCAATGACGGAGGACTCGAGCAAGTAAAAGGAGAAGAAATCGGTGATCTTCCCTTCCTCCTGCATAACAGTCAGCTCCGCCCATATCAATAAGCAACGGAAAGCCCCACCTCAACAACATAGGTCCAAACAATCCTGCCGTCATACTTTGATCCTCCGTTCAACAGCCAGTGCTCAACCTCCTCAGCTGTGAATTTGGGCACTATTTCAAACCTTTCCATATACCTCGTGAACAAATCATGTACAGCGTCCACGTCCTTCGCCTCCATTTCTCTTAAACCCTTAGTTGATGTATTCGCAGGTAAAGCATATTTAGTAACCTGCTTAGCCTTCGTACTAGCGGCTGGTAGAGGCGAAAACCCAGTCTCGTACAACTTGAGCCAATCCAAACTGCGATGGAAATATCTGCAAGTACTAATCGGCCTCGGCAGCACAACACCAACGGTGTAGATAGCATTCCATACGCTCTCAAGATTACATCTTCGAGTGACCTCCTTGATCAACACGGGTGCAAGGCGCTTACCCCTGAGCTTCTTGTGAATGCATAAGAAGTTGATTTCCGAGCACCGGAGGAGGTGCTCCCGGACTCTCAGGGTGACGGGGATACCGGATATGAACGCCACGAGCTTCTTTGTACTCGTCACACGCACACCGACATGCCAGTTCTTGAGCCAACCCGGAGCCTTCAGTGCCCAATGCAAGAACGACGCAGAGTAGTTGAACCGGAACATTGCTTCATTATCCTCAACGTAGTGATGGCTGAGCAACTCGTAGACCTCCCGGACCTACTTCCCCATAAGAACCCCAAACAAAGTTAAGAGAGAAGAAGGAAAAAACCTGTTGGTCATCCGTAAGATCGACAGTATCCCACTCGAACCCCTCAATCAATTCAGCACCCACAGTCTTGACCCTCGCAAGATCATTCTCCCTTAGCGGACCGTCCGGTAACGGCTCGTCCTCACCTACACACCCAATCAGCACCTCCAATTCCAACCACTAAAGAAAGCCGTAGAAAAACAAACCAAACTTCGGAACCGGCTGCGTATTCCAAAACTTGTAAGAAGCCATGTCCTTCTGATTCTTCCCACCAGCAGACTGCGCCGGCACAGACTCCGATCAGCAATTACCCCCTTCTCGAAACGATCGCAAAAGCAACAAACATACCATCCCAGTAAGAATATCCTGCAAATTCATCCTTCTCATCATCTCCTCGACCTTCTTCGGCTCCATGCCCTGCATCTCCCCAGCAAGACTCGGATTCGCCTTGAGCAGCTGCTCGACCAATGCGCCAGAAATGTTGTTCAACTCTCCCTCTTCCCTCTTGGCCTTTCCCTTTCCCTTTCCCTTGGAGGCGTCGGGTTTCGATTCCTCAGACATTTTGGTGTGTTTTTTCGTTTGGTTGTTTGTTTAACCTATCTACCGGAAGAGTAGCAAGCAAACGAGTTCGGAGAATCTTAATCGGCGGGGTTTTCTTTCTTAGAAAGGGGGTTGGTTGTTGGCAAAAGAACAAGGTGCGGTGCGGTTGGACGGTCAATAGAAAAAGAAAGCGGAGGGAGAAATTTCGGAATATAAGAAACCGGACGGAGGAAAGGGCAAGGGATGGGTGAGAGAAGGCGGGGAGGGTTGAGGGAAAGAGATGGAGGAGATGAGGTGGGGTTGTGAGCCTCAACCATGGTAGTCTGCTACCCTATCGGGCCATAGTTCTTTTTTTTTCATCGGTTTTCTGTCATAATTTTAGTCTATCCTTGTTTCGGGGCACGAGTACTCGGACATGGTCAAAAAGGGCGGAAAAAAAGGTCAGCAAGATCAGGTGGGGTAGTTAGAAAACAGGTTGCAGCAGTGGAAAAATTCTTGCCTTGGCAGACACCAGAAATCCAGACTGAAGGAATAAGAGCCTGTTTGGCTGCAACGATTCCGTTCCGTTCTCGTATCATACAAATGACCCTTTCCCTTCCGTCTCAAAACAAAACGGAGAAAAGGTAATTAGGGGTCCTCAAGGTAGGATCGCAAAGGCGGTCTTTCAATTTGGGCTGGGAGACGATTAGCTAAAAGGGGCCAAGATGGTGAGGGAGCTTGACTCCTCAAGTCGGTTCCCTGGCACTAAAGATGCTTAAAGTTAGTTAACGCTGAAAAGGGGCGATCCAAGCACTGCACCACTCCCTTTCTTGGCTTGGCCCAGACAGTTGATTGACGACTTTTGAAGGGGTACTCAGAGTCCGGCCAGGGATTCCAGACATAATTGGCAGGATTCAAACCCCGCTAAATTGAGGAACAGCCCTTGCGATCTTACCTTAAGGATCCCTATTTTCACAGCATAAACGGTCGCCCAACGGAACGGAACCGTTGTAGCCAAACAGGCCCTAAGTATCTTAGTATGATACTTGACCATACACACGTCCCAGGCATATTGAACCCGAACACAGGAGGTAAAAATTTGTATGGCGGATTGTCTGGGCACATCTGTGACCCCGTACTAAATTCGGACTCAAATGTTCGGGTTCAATATGCGTGGGACGTGTAGATGAAATTTAGGTGATGATGAAATTGCCAGTGTGCAGTTGAACCCATGCATTTGTATAAGTCTCTTAAAAGAACTATTCCAAAGGTCCTGGTTCCTTCTCCTTTAGTCTCAATTTAGCCTTATATACCATCAGATTCCTAATAAAACCCATAGATACTTGTATAATACAACGGTAACTGCATCGCAACTGCTCCAGATTAATGACAGCCTATAACACCCCCGTTTTTTCCACTTCCTCTTGATCAATCAGCGCCTCCATCCTTGTTTCACCACCGCCCGTTTTGACCCTGTCCGAGTATGATACGTTGGGTTGTTTACTCGTCCGGTAGGTTACGGTCACGAGTGCTTCTGCACATCTGATACCCGAGAACAATGTGAGTCGAACGTATTGCATCGGGGCAACTTGACCCCGCAATCAGTTGACAAAATAGATGGTAAAAACAAGCTCATTTCTGTTACTCGAGTATATTAAGGAATATTTGCGACGTATAGTGTGATGCCCGCCCCAATTAGTACGATAGTTGCATACCCACTTGCGAGTGCCCCATCAGAATGCCCTCCGCTGGGTGCTTACGAGTAGATGGGCAAGACGAGTGAAACGCCAATGGCAAGACAGAGCCCCACCCCGCCGGCACCCCCCTGACGCATTGCACTGCACTACCCACTCTGCAAGCGGAAAAAAATTAAAAATCCAAGTTACCCTGCCTTCTATCCACCACCACCAAAACTCCTCCGCCGCCTACCACCAACTTACTGCCACCACCACCACTACCACAACCACCAACCCACACCAACCACAACCCACAAAAAAATGGCCAAAACCCCCAAACCAAAACCCCACCCAGCACCCCGCTCCCGCGCCGCAAAGCGCGCCCCATCCCCCACAGCCACAATCCCCCTCCCACGCCCGGACGAAAAGCCCACCAGCGAAAAACTCGCCGCACTATCCGCCCGCAGCGGCGGCGGAGTCCAGAAGCGCAAGGGCGGGGGGAAAGCGCTTTCCCGACAGAAGCGCAGGAGGAAGGAGGCCGCGATGGATAAAGCCGGTGCGGTGCTGGAGAAGTTGGAGAGGAAGAGGGAAGCTAGTGCCCGCAAGGGGGGTGTTGTTAAGGGGAGGAGTGTAAGTGTTTTGTTTTTTTCCTTTTTCTTCCTTGATGAGGGGGAGGGGAGGGGGAGGGGGAGAAGGCTAATGATGGTGGGGGGGGATAGACGGATTGGGATAATTTGAATGAAATTATTGAAGGGGAGGTTGGCAAGGCGGTGGAAGGGGGGAAGGAGATTTTGGTCAAGTAGGGATTGGTGGGGGGGGTGGGGTATTGGGTTTTCTTGGTTGGGCGTTTGGTGATGTCGGTTATTGTTATGTATTATGGTAGCGATAAAAGTTTGGGTTTTAGAGCTAGAGTTTTGTCATGGTCTGTATCATGCCTTACCATGGACTCGGAAGAGTTTCCAAAGCTATCTTACCTAATAAGTTAAATTTCATCCAGCACTACCAAAAAAAAAACCCCCCGCCACTTGAGTGATAGTATCACCAAGACTCCACTCTCATACAAAACCCACATTCAACTCCTAGGAGACCACAGGCCGTCAAACGGATCTATCCCGTGTATACCGAGTGATACAGCAGATACAAAGGGGGGAAAAGAAGAAAGGCAACCACACCCACAAGTAGCAAAACCGAAATATAAAACCCACCCAAAAGCTCCCTTCCAAAGTTCCGGTACTCACCAAGCTCATATCCACTAACCACACATTACTCCGTATATGATACCACAGCGGGAGCAGTACCTGCCATACAAGACCCCTTTACTCCCCATCCCTCCACCCCCGCAAACAACCAATCCCACCAGCACCCACAACCCCCAACTCCGCAGCCACAGCAACGAACAAGCGCCAGAAAAGAACCACAACTCCACCAAGGGTATGATACCAACATGAATAACACCCACCAACTACACGCTACCCTCCCTCCCATCCACAAACAGCAATTATCACAGAGCGGGGTTAATCTAACTCGGGGATCCATATAGCGCTACTCTACCACCCATCCACCCATCCATCCATCGACATAATACAGAAAGACAACCACACCCTCGGAATACAAAAACCGAAGCGCAAACACTTCCCACTTGGTCCTAGATGGCCCTTATCAGAGCGGCGTGACTTGCATTGACAAGTGTGCATTACTATAGAAATACTGTAGCACAGCTACTGCCCAGGCAAAGCCGCCAAAACCACCACCAATCCCCAAGAGCGCAGACCGTTCGCCAATCACGAGGACAGAATAGCACCGTGAAATGCGGTGCCGTGGACGACGAAATTCCTCCGAATTGAATAATCCCCGGAACCGAAAATGCCATACGTGTGACGGAACCTAGCTCCGGTCACAAAAACGCACTCGCACTCGCACCTGGCGCGCACGGCCCTTTCCAGGACCCCTCCTGCCGGTGGGATTACCCACGCTTTCTGCTAACACGATGGTACGCAAGTTACCTGCATCTCCAGCATGACGCCATTCCAGGCACAAAAATCGGCTGAGCACGGGGTCACAAGTGTCAAACATTCCTACAACCTGGACACAAACCGAAACTATTTTTCAAAAAAAAAATACATCAGGGGTATGCTGGCAGTAAGTTATACTCATCGCTAGCGTTCACAAAAAGACAAAACATACATGTAAAAAGATAAATTAATACAAGTCATCACGATACCGCCTGCCAATCCTTTATTTCCGTTTCCCGCTCTCGAGGTCCTAAACAAGGGAAAAATAACGGCCATCATTTAGATACTAATGGATGGGTATATGAATGAACACCTGCTACTCTTTCTTTTTGCCTACCCTCCAGCACCCCCCGGTCTCATCCCTCATACAACCGCCCGCCACACTCCAATGAAATCCCAAAACTGACCGAAACACAGAAATAAAAGCCGTTGACAGACAAGTAAAGTAATAGAACCTGTTTCCCACATCACAGAAAGGCAGCGATTCTTAGATAAAGTCGAAAGCGAGCGAGCCATCTGCCGTGTCGGTTGGTCGAATGTGAGAAGCGAAACAGAGATTAATCTTAGAGTAGGACCTTTTTCATTTTTCTTTAAGAAATTTTCTACTCGCGCACTCCAATTTTCGAAAGAGGTGGAAAAGATGAAAAGAGAAAAAGGAAGAGGATGAAAAAAAGAACCCCCCAATTAGACGAACCAAAAAAATTCCCGCTTTCGCAGTTATTCCTCTGTCTCTCCGCTCTCTACTCTCGTCGCACGTAGTATTCCTTCGTCTCGACAACATCCTTCCTATCGTGAGACTGTCCATATGATAAGTTCAAAGGGTCCAAAGGAGAATTCGGTCGGGCTGAGATGGTCTCTTTTACGAACCTTCTTCCTCCTAAGCGCAGCAATTCTCTTCTTCTTGGTCATGGCATTGATATAGGTCCCGATAACGAAGGCGACGAGGTTAAAGAACGGCACCCACGCGTGGGGCGGCAGGAACTTTTGCGCGAATAGCAACGCCAAGGGGCTGGTGCACCAAGACACCTTCATAATCGGCATGAAGCCGGCTTTGACCGTAGCGCGGATCTGGTGGATGGAGCGAGCGCCGGCAATGACGGCCATGCAGGCGAGGTAGACCGCATTCTGAATGGGAGACACAACAAGGTTGCTAACCAGGATTTGCGCCAACTTGCTCTTGCCCGAGGTGCGACCGGCGAACGCCTTCTGGAGCAGGGTCACGAGAATATGACCGAGCGGAGCGGAAATTAGAGAACCATAGATGGCCATCTTCGGGACGCGAGGGGTGAGGTAGGACCCCTTCTTGTCGCGATCACCGGCGTAGACAGACGCGAGGACTTCCTGGAGGGCAGAAAGGGTGCCCGAGGTGAGCATCTTGGTCCGCCTGCGTACGAAGGAAAAAAAAATAACTGCCGTCAGTACGCTATACATCCCCAGGAACACATCGCATCGCAAGCCATGGAATAGCGGGGGACGATAAAAGGATAAAATTCAAAAAAAAAAAAAAAAACACGTTAAAGACCAATGAGAAAGGAGCTTTACAGAGGATTATGTTGAAGCTGGGAGAGGTAAAGCTATAATAGTTGAAATTCCACATCAGCATTCCAAAACACTACCCTCCCCCTCCTCCTAGGAGACAATAAGTTACCTGCAAGTAGCCATCACCCCTCATGAACCCACTACGACCATGAGAAGAGGCCGCGGTGACCGTCTTGACCTCCTTTCGGATCAATTCTTTCGTGTCAACCATTGTTTATCAAGCTGTTTGCCGTGGAGCGCTGTTAGCGATGAGCACGAGTAGGTGAGTGGATGGACAGATGATGGGAGGCTTGTTTGGTTGTCAGGAGAAGGTCGCGTTGTTGTTGGGGGGCTGGTAGATCAGGGGAACAGTCGGAAGGGACAAACCTTGACCACAACAGCAACAATATTGTACTAAAGCGGAAAGAATAGAGGTAATTGGGAATTCGCGACGCGACAGAGCCAGGCGGCAACACAATCTGCAGTCAAAGGTGGGGGGAGGGAGGGATATAGCGAGTGAGGAGGAAGGGGAAGAGGTCTGGCGATGAGGGAGGAAGGGAGCAATGAGGTAAAGGGAGAGTGTGGGGTAGGGAAGAGAAGGGGGGGGGACCAAAGTGTTGAATGGGCTAAATTATCTCTCTCCGCCCGATTCCCTCTGTAATACAATCAAAAGATGAAGGAGGCTGGAGAGTGTATGCAGTAGTGTGCTAAGATACTGATAAATGTTTTAAACGTTTGTGGATGAAAGAGGAGCAGTGGTTGGAGGAAAGGGAAAGGAAGGGGGTTTCATTCTTTACTCTTGGGTTGTGGGTCGGGGAATTGTGAGCTGGCAGAAGGACCGAGGCAAAAAAAACAAAAAAACACCATCCATCCCCCCCAATGGAAGAGAAAGGCAACAGGAGACTTTGAAGGGGAAGGAAGCTGAAAAGCCGCCAGGCGCGACAGTCTGTTTACTTTTACTGGATCCACCCACGGTAGACGCAGATGTATGGAAGCAGCGGTAAGCACACTTTCTTCTTTCAGGTCGGATCGACACCAGCACAATAGCTTTCTTGAAACCCCTTGGCCAAATAGGAATGGCTGTCTGGGGAACAGACACCGTGATGCAAACCACTAACACCGTGCGCACCGTAAACAACCCTTCCTGCAACCCTTCCACGGACCGGACAGCCCAAAAGTGAACCGGTCACTTATTACTGGTAACCGCATCTCAGCCCTTTTCGATCTATTGTCGTCATTTTAGCTCTAACAGATGGATAATCCCCCTTTTCTTTTCATTCGGTCCGTGATTTCCTCTTAGCGAGCTTTTTTTTTTTTTAATTGATAGCAACCAACCATCTTATCAGATCGACTAACCCCATTCAATTCCAATTGTCTTGGCAAGATCCCCGAGTGAGAACCATGATGCACCCTTGGCTTTTATGCCTGCCCTTCACCCCCAGAACTGGCCTGAACATCCAGCGCGATCACCAATGCCCCGTAACAACATCCAAAACTTCTTCTCCTCCCTCTTCTCCCTCTTCTCCCCCGCCTCCACCCCCTCTCTCGAACCATCCACCACAAAAATGTCACTATCAAAACTCTCTCCTGCTCCTACCGCTGCCGGCGCCCCTACTCCCGGAAATACCACCATCGCCACCATTGACCCCGCCGATACTATCGTCCCTGCGGGCCCTCCAATCGTCGTCTTCATGGCCGGCCCTTGCACCCATGAAATACTAACCCGCGAGTTCGGCAGGATCTGCAAGATCTGCCACAGGCGTCACCCCTTCAACTGGGCGTATTACTGCGGGATGTGTGATGCCAGCGCCTGCCATAATTGCCGTCCTAGGTGGGCGGAGCGCACGTGGGTGGATTTTGCCGCGGTGTTGGGGGGAAAGTAGAGGTTTGTTAGTTGTCCCTTCGTTTTCTATGGATTGGTGTGAGGGAAGAATGATGATGATTATGGACCAGTAATTGAAGAAGGTTCTACTCTAGCAGAGAGTAATGCGGTTGGAAAACGATGATGGTACAATACGACACGGCAGGATATGGTAAGGCCCTCTCATTCGATACTCCAAGCATTCTCCCTTGGTAAGAAAATCTCGCAATCTCATTTTATTCCAGCATCTTTCTAATAGATTTTCAGCGCCTTCGAGTACCTGAAATACCATAGATTTCTACTAAGGCTAATGCAATAGGCTTTAATTCTACCAGCAATCTTTACCGTACCAATATAATCTTAGTCACTAGCACGGTTTAAAGAACCAATTTACCTTCGTTCCTACAATAACGCTGTGCAATAGTTTATCGCTGAGTGACATTTCATGATGCTAATTCTCAACCCTTTTCTCGGGGCACAGGGAATCGGCTTCCGGGCCAATGCCATTCTCGATAGCCCTCTTAACATGCTACTCGTGAGCAGGTAGGTACTGTACACCGATGGTCAGGAACGCGGGTTGGGTTATTCAATCATTCCAAACATGTTCGTAAACTTCCTCCTCCCCCCCTTCTCCCAGCACGTCTCTCTAGTTCCCCACCGAGTTACAGCTATCCAGTCGGGAATGGATACCGGTAATTAATGAAAATGAAATAAAAGAAATGAAAATGAAAGTGAAAAAATAACACTGGGATGAAGGAAGGAAGATGTAAGTAGCCAGCCCAGCGCCGCCGGTAAATGAAAAAGGAGATGGGAAATAAAAATAAACCTGATAACACAAATTTTGGGTATCTTGCGCTGCACAGAACTCCGTCCGATACCAATGGAAATGAGAGAATGAAATAAAACAGAAATTAGAAAAGGTTGTGATTTTCGACCAACACCCCTGCCAAACCTTTCCTCTAGTGCTCGCTTATAAAAGTAAGTTACAGGTCTCCCATTTGACATCCTCTGAGGTAAAATAACCGGAAATAAAGTAGACATAACTCCAATGAAAAGAAAATAGTTAAGACTTAAAAAGGAGGATGCGGGAAAATAGGGAAAAAGAGAGGCCTGGAGACGAAACTAAGGCTTGGTCCGGCCCTTACGCTGTAGCCAGTCACCAAGCATTCCGTCGAGACGCTTTTCAGATGGTTAGCCGGGCACTGGGAAATTTGGGAAATTGAACGAGTTCTTACCTTTGTGATGTCTGCAAGTTTGGTGCTAGCGTCTTCAAAGAGCGGCCCAATGTCTGGATGCTCTTTCTTAGCTATAGAACTATTGCTTTTGTCCTGTTGAACTACAATCAACATGTCCCTAACATCATTATCATCTTCAAAGTAGGTCTTTAGACTCCAATCTGACCAAGTGCGAGTCATTGCATGAGATTCGGGCGAAGAGGATTCCAATGTATTTGCACGATCAATGATTTCCGGTGACGAGTGTATCGAAGACGTATTCTCTGAACTGCTGGAAAGATCGAGCATATCAGGTCGGTCGGAGATAGCATCGTGATACGAAATATGTTCGGGCGATTCAGAAAGGCGCTCCGGGAACTGGTGAGCATGGCTACTATCGCTAGTCCCGGACCCATTTCCACTGCTGCCATAACTGTTGGGCTGCGGAGCAGGCTGATAAGTGTTTGGAACATAAGCTGGTTTGATGTTATCCTTTGAAGGCTTACGAACCGCTTCCTTGCTTGTGGCGGGTTCCAAAGCTTTTGACTCAGCAAGGGAATACGAGGTAATAGGTTTCTTCTCAGCTGGGAGGCCTCTATCTGTCTCCCCGCTTCGGCGTTCGGATGATGCAGATCCCTTTCGACCGGAAGGAGCATACACAGCAGCTGGCTTAGAGGCAGAATCATTACGGTTAAGTTCAATGGATTGTTTTTGCTGAGCTGTCGGGCCATGAACTTGCACATCATCCCTATTCTCCCTATCGGCACTCTTCGGCGAACCATCAGACTCAACCCTGCGTATTGTTGAGGATGCTCCAGTATTGACGGTTGGTTTTTGGGGACCTTCCCGTTGCTGCTTCTGCAGAGTTTGCTGAACTTGCTGTCTTCGTTGATCCTCACGCCGGTGAAATTCCTCCTTGTCCTTCTTCACACCTTCCATTTGACTGTCCTCAGACTCTCTCGAACTGATGCTGGCGTTCTGCTTATCAGCCTTGTCGCCGCTATGAAGCCATTCCTCGAGATCATCTTCATCGTCTTTTCTCCCCTTCTTGCTCCTCTTCTTAAACAAGTTACCAAGCACACTTCCACCCTTCTTCGCCTTCCTATAATCCTTGGCATTGGGTTGGGGTGAGGTAATACCATCGTCCCGTTTCGACGATTTTTCTATTGAAGATCGACCCCGAACATGATCAACTGAGGTAGTGGCATCGTCGCGCAGAAGATTTGGAGTCAAAGTAAGCTTTTTGGTTTCTGTTTTGTCGTCACTAAAGACGGCCGAGTCGGGATGCCTTAGGGAGGCGGGGGCGGGATTCTTTCGGATTTTTACATCCCCATCATCCCGAGAAGCATCACTACCATTCTTTGAGTCTGTTCCCGATCTGGATCGCTCATCACTAGACTTTCCCCCAGAATCTACGCGCTCGATATCGTTAGAGTCCCTCTCCTGATCTTGCCCCTCATCTTCGGCGTAGTAGTCGCGCTCCCCTTCCTCTTCATCAGTGGAGTATTCATATTCCGATGCTTCGACATATGTCGGAGGGCTGAAGGTGACAGTTTTCGCATTACGACGGCGCATGGCCTTCCGGAGTGGATTCTTTGATTTTTCGTGGGCATTGTCGCTGAGCATGTTTGATGCCAGGTCTATATTGCGATGTTTGTTAAGCCGTGCCAGTCGCTCTGTAGGTGTTTCGATATGCTCTGCTGGAAGGTATCCTAAACAAACGGACACCAGATGTCAGCAGGAATTGCGATAGCAATGTGCGGGCCTTTTACCTATCGAAGCGTCCCGGACAATCCTGACCAACCACCAGTAGGAGTTACTATCGTCTAGAAGTACCATGTGTTCTCCTTTGGTGGCATTTGCTTGACCCTTAACCGTAGCAGTGAACGTATGTAAAGCATAAACCATCTCAAAGTCGATATCCTCTAGACCCACAAAGACCCATTTATTAGTCCATCCCATGGCAGTACCCAAAAGAAAAAAATATAGAAAAAATAACAACAGCGGCATCACACACCGTCAGCGATGCTGGGACTGCTCGACATCCTATCGCCCATATCGTCATCGTCAAAGCTTCCATCATCTCCGGCCATCTCCTCGGAACCAGCCAAATCCCGTTCAACCTCATCTGCATCGGACTCCTGCAGAAGATCACTCGGCTTTTCCGTGTCTTGTTTCGTTTGAGCCTGCTCTGTCGAAACATTGCGAATGGCCTGCGACTGAGAGGGTGCAAAACCAGCAGTATTTCTCGGACTGTTAGGGGCGTTCGAATGATCCTGCGCAGAGGCCCGATCTCGCGACTGCAGGTCAAGCGTGTCTGAATCCCCGAATATTTTTTTAGTAAACGAAAGCATTATTAATAAGGTGGGTGGGCGGGGATATTTTTGGGGTGGTTGATAATAATGAAAAGATGGGGGAGGGAGGGGGAGGGAGGGAATGATGACGATGGGAGAGTCCAGCTCTTCTCTGCACCGTGAATAATAGGGTTGGTGAGGGAGGGATGGAGGGAGGGAGAGGGTTTAGGAGGGGGGTTGAAAAAGGCAACAAGTATCCCTAAAGCTCCAGCAACAAGAGTAGACAAACTCACCGGCCCTTACGATTTGTGGACGAGTCATGTTTTTTTTTTTGATTTTCTTTTCTTCTCTTCTTCTTTTTTTTGGTCTACAGCCAGCAAGCACAGCTGTATAGTGTACTCGAGTATAGTAATGTATGTATGTATGTACGTACTGCAATTAAATGAGCATGGAGGGATAGAAAAGAAAAAAAGATAGGAAAATAGGCTATCGGGAAGATGCGGACTGTCCTTCTTGAAGAGCAAGCGAGCGAAGGGAAGGAGGGGATCTCATGCGCTGTCCGCAAGACAGCGAAGGAGGACAACGAAAGTTTCGTGTGCTCTCGTGACGAGACGAGGCTGGCTGGGGGTGGGGGTGGGAGCGGAGGAGAGAGGGGGGAAAGAGATGCTTTTTTAGGGGGGGGTGGTGGTGGTGGGGGAGAGAGAGGGGATGCTGGCAAGAGGTTGGATAGGATCTGTATGCGTGTATGTATATGTATGAGTGCGGTATGTGGTATGCAATCAAGCTGGACTATCGTATGGATGATGTAGGAGTGCCGGTACTGAGGCTGTAATCGACAGAGATCCTGCTCCAGAGCGAGGCAAACGAGTGGACAGGGCAAAAGGTAATAGTCTATGGTTACCAGTCTGATGGAGCAGGCAAGCCAATCAGTGTCAGTTGCGATAGACGAAGCCAGGCAGGCAGACAGGCAGACGGGCAGGTAAATTGAGTGCGATACGTGCGAGTTAGGCGCGACCGAGAGAAAGGGTTCAGAAAACATGCCAAGAATATGGTCTTCCAAAAAGGGGAATGGAAATGGGGGTTCAACATTCATGAGAGCAACATCGAGAGCGAGGCAACCCTTTCCTCAGTCCGAGTGTCTTTTAGCTGCAACCAAATTACAAAGAATGACGAGGGCGGAAGGAAAGTGTTGGTATGCCTGTACTAGTACATCACTGACCGCACGAGTACTTTGCGAATTGCAATTTAATGTATCCAGACAGTCAACAAACTCTTGCCTTTGAACCTGAACATATATGCTGGCAGGATGCGGTGTACGGGTATTACTTTGAGCAGGCTGTAGGAAAATCATTTCATCCAGCAAAAACGAAACCATACTGTAGGACGTGGTATCTCCGCGGCAGGCCACCAAACAAACGGGGGGCTCCGAGGGGCGAAGGCATATCTCGCACAGCGATGCGAACCTTTGCAGTATAAGCAGCAAAGCTGTGCAATCTGTGTCCGTACCGATAGCACACAGTACGATACCGTGCCGGTACTGGATCTGCGGTGCCGTACGTATCGCGTTGAAGGCCGAGTAGGATTTATTTATAGGAGGGGCTAGGAGAGCGTGTTATCTCTCCACTTTTATGCTTATTCGTTCGTGCAGTCTCTTGTCATGCTCGCGGAGGGTTGGCTGCCGCCTTCTGATCTGTGACGCCGGTAGGGAAGGGAATGGGAAGGAGGAAAAAAGAAAAGAAAAATGCAAAAGGAGCATAACCAACAATTCACGAAGGCCTGCTGCGGGTGGGATGCCATACCACATGAGTTACGGCAGGCCAGACTACGTGCACCGTAAGCACTTTGGTGCTATTACCAAGGGTGCACACACACACACTCACTCACTCACTCACTCACTCAGTCACGCACACTGTGTGGATCTGTGATATGGTAGTTGGGGCGAGCGAACAATTTGTCACTGGTTAGGCATCGTGCACTGACTATTGCTGTGATCTTGCATGAGAGTGAAGTGTTTCTTCCGCAAGAATTGAACATGGACGATGGTCCCCGCCGGAAATCCAGACTGATCAATGCCGGGAGAGTTATTGGCTGGGGTGTGATTGGTTCTGTGGAGAGGACGACCTCATTACCCGGTGATCATCATCCTTTTCGACTGGGCGGGCGAAGCGCAAAGAGGAGTGCCGGCAGATGGCACGGGCAATTGGGACCCGAGCTGTTGGATCCGTGGTCTGAGTCTGATATGACATGTATATTAAAAGTGGTATTCTGTTATTACTATCATCATTTCCCTCGCTCGAATTCCATGGGCACAGCGTCCTGTATCATACCGTACCGTTATCTACAGTACCCCGGGCCAGTACATTTCGGATGCAGTGACCAAAAGTACCCGAATACCGTACCGCAATCCAATATCATGAGATTCATGGCAAGGGTAGGGAGCATCTTGGAAATACATGCAATCAGACGGGTGGAATGTTTGCAACTGGGATTTTGGGGAGTGTTTCCGTCCATCGCTCCAGTCCGAAAGGGGGGGGCTTGGAGCGAAATTGCCGGCAGAAAGCTTTCAGGTGAGAGACGGACGACTGACACAAGAGTCTGGCCCCTAAAACGGGTGATGGGGCCCCCCACATCTTTCCCATGTTTCTCCGATAAAGGCGTGATCCCCGAACTGGCTTGGCTCCACTGTCGACCACACTTTTTTTTGTTCTTTTTTTTTTTTTGTTCTGTTTTCCCTGGTTGTTTTGAGAGGGATGCCCTTCAGCCTTCTCCACAAAAAGGGTAGACTACCAGTACTTGTCACAGGCAACAAGTACCCGAACATTTAGCAGGAAAACAGGGATAATACAGGGATAAACGGCGATATTTCAGGGATATTTCAGGGATATTTTAGAGGTAAGACATCCATTGGAGGCCTGTGTACACAGTTAACAGGGGCAATTTTGGTGAGAATTGCCCAAAAGGGCGTCTGATCACCTCAATGTTCGGGTACTTATTGCCTGTGACAAGTACCTGTACCACTGGACCAGTAGGGTAGGATATCGGTTGGTTATGTGGAGAGACCCCCATCCTGAGACCCATGCTAAACGTAGTGTCGGAGCCCCCCAAAGCGAGAACTAAGCCTCATCCATCCCCGCCACCGGCAGCCAACCGAAGAGTTGTCCCTTCCTTGGCCCAGCAAATAGTCTGACGCATGAGCAGGGGGGGGCCGAGTCTAAACTGGACTGGGGTGGGAAAGTGAGTTTTGGCGCAAAAATTTAATCGTGGGGTCGACATGCGGCAACGGTAGGGTCTGGTTTTTCTTTTCCTTCCCTTTGGGGAGGTGGAAGGGAGGGAAGGGAGAGACACAAGAGTATTCGTACCGGCGGACTTTGGCTTCTCGCCCTTCGTCCTGGGTGCGCAGAATCAACCTCAAAGGAAGAAACCTTGACAATAGTAATTTTGGCCCGCTTGCTGGTATGGGTAGCGTCTGGCGTCTGTCTCTCTTGCCTGACTGGGGTGGTTTTCTCACTTCTTATGATACCAGCATAACTCACTGGTCTCGCTCCATATCTCAGTCAACGGGCCTCGTATTGTTTTCCATAGCCCTACAGTGCCCGTACCGTACAGCTTTCTTCCTTTCGCTCCCTCCCTCCCCCCAATCCTTCCTTCTTTCCTTCCGTTCTTTTACCGGTACCCTCTCTCTCTACCGTACTTTGCGCATCACAGCCTCTCCCTTCCTCTTCTTTGCCCTTCTTTCTCACACTCTCTCACACACTCCTTCCCCTTCTCTACGAGCTTGCATTGCCCCCCCTTGGCTGGAGGGGCTCGTCTCTTTGTATTTTTCTTCCTCACCATTTCTTGCGTCGTGTCTCGCTCGCTCGCACACTCTTTTTTGGAGGTTCCGGTAGAAATCATCGTGTTATTCATTACACATAACCTTTCGTAACCACACACACACGCACACACCACACCACACAAATCAACGGCTCCCCCTCCTTCGTTTACTCGTTTTTGCTAGCTTGATTTCATATCATCCACTCCTTCTCCTACTCTCCCCGCCCCTACATCCGGGGCGCTCCGCCCTCTTGTCCTTTACCCTCTGTCTACTTACTCTCCCCTCTTTCCACTTTTTTCCCTTTTTTCACTTCCCCCCATCCTCCTCCTCACCCATACTATATACCTGTCTCCCCTACTGTTACCCTTTTGGAGTGTCTTCTTTATTATTATTATCATTTTGTCTCCTTAACGGCGCATTGTAATAGACTACTGGTGTCTTTTTTTTTTGTCCCGTGCTTGGTTGCTATCGGTCGAAACCCTGTAACCGCAGCTGGGCTCTACGACTGGATTAAACCCCGCCGACATTTTTAAACGCTGCACATATCATACGTAATCCACCACCGCTGACAACCTTTTTATCATCACACACTCCATCACAGTGCTATATTGCACATGAGATGGACCGTTTGGCCAATGTTCACAGCAGGTTTGGTAGATTAGGTTTCGATTCGGTTGCTCGCTCTGGTTCCTCCACCGATCCCTCCTCAAATTATTCCCCTCGAAATGTTCCCCTCGCCAGTTCGCCCAATGGCTATACCACTAGCTCTCCCATCTCTATGCCACACGCATCCTCATCCGGGAGGATAGATATCGGCTCGGCGGATTCGCTCGAGGATATTGGTAGCGGAAAGGGGGGAGGAGTTGGGGATGGAACCTTTAGGGATCCCGATTTCATTTCACCCATTGAACAAGCAAACCGGGCACGAAAGTCATCTATCGCCTTTGACTCTCATGTCAAAGCTGATGGTGGTAAACGGTTCCCTTTGCAGTCACCCCTTCCGAAACCAATCAAGCCTGATTCCACAGCGACAAGAGAATACTTTGAAAACAGACAACCACCAGCTCGTTCGTTCACCTGGTCAGAGCAAGACACTCATTATCGAGAAGGCTCTGCGAGATACAGGAATGGAAACGGCTCGATCCGTGAGCGTCGTACCTCTGCCCGTCAGTTCCTCTCACCCACACCTTTGGATAGTCCGGATAATGGCCCTGAGCGAGTTGCCTCCTTGACCTCGGATTCCACCATGTCCCCACTCTCTGATGAGTTTTACACCCCGCCACCTCAATCGGATGCCTTTGGGGACTTTTTCCCTTCACCCTTCACCGGCTCACCACTTAATGATCGCCTCCAGGGTGGCTCACCCATTTGGCCCACTCGTGCTGTCGGTCACTCGACGAGAAGCAAGTCTTATACATTTGAGCCTCAGCCGAGGTCACGATCTAGGCGGGCCCAGAGCGATCGATCTGCTAGCCCTAGGTATGGGGGGTCCTCGCAGTTAAGCCCAGCAAACCTGGTAAGTTTACTTTGTATTGGTAACCCGGTTCCCGTCCGCATGATAATTCAAGTTGCTGACCGGAAAACTCAGTTCTTGAATAGTCTCAATAATAGCCGTGCACAGCCCGTTGAGCCTGATTCTGAGGGCCAGGAGGTAGGCTCCTACGTCCTTGGAAAGCAGATCGGTTATGGGGGGTTTAGTGTAGTCAAGGAGGCTATTACCATAGAAGGGGGCATAGAGATTAAGCGGGCGGTGAAAATCGTTCGAAAGAAAGCACGTGAAGTTGATTGTGAGAATGACAAAGTTCAGGCGGACTTTGATCATGAAGTGTCGCTCTGGAGATGCATTTCACACCCCCATATTTTGCCCCTTGTTGCTGTCTATGATACCCCTTTTGCAACCTTTGCTTTCACAAAACTCATCAAGGGCGGATCCCTCTACGACTTGATCAAGGCCAATCGCCATGGGATATCCGCGAGACTGGCACAAAAATTCTCCTTCCAGCTTGCCTGTGCGTTGAGATACCTTCATGAGGACATGCGCATCATGCACCGAGATGTGAAGCTAGAAAATTGCCTTGTGGACATGTCGGTCGAAAGTGATGAGGGAGGAAATTTGTTGCTTTGTGATTTTGGGATGGCGGAGTTTATAAAGAGCCAAGATGACGAGGACGACGATGATGACAGCGGTGATGATGGTCTTTACTTCAGTGCTGCAAGACGTTCCCGAAAGTCTTCCTCCGCATCAGCCAATTCCACATTACTCCCATCGACTACTACCTCCCTAATGGGCTCCCTTGAATACGCAAGCCCCGAGATGATATCAGGCCAAGACACCTTGTCGTCCTCGCCCTGCCCCCCAAATTCTACCCCCGCAGCGGACGTATGGGCATTCGGCGTTGTGGTTTACGTGTTGCACGCCGGAAGCCTGCCATTCTCACATAACTTTCAGCCCAAACTGATGAATAAGATTTTGAGTGGCGAATATGATGAGGAGAAGTTGAAGAAGTGTAGGGGTTTAGTTGAAGCCGGGAGTTCACGAGATGTCCTTGAAGTGGTGAAAGGTTGCCTTATGATACGGCCCGAAGCGAGGTGGGATATTAGGAAAGTGCTTGAGAGTTCGTGGTTCGGGCAATACGGAGATGAGAGCCCTTAAATGACGAGGTCGGGGGGACTGGAGTCGAGTGAAGCTGCTGTGGTGTTGGAGAAGTGGAGAATCCCAAGATTTGACGATTAGTCCAACGCCCGGCTTTGAACGAAGTCGACAGAATCTTGGACGGGACCCCGCCATCTACTCCTCTCAGATGGGGTGGGTTTTGGTGGCTGTAGGAGAAGAGAAAAGAAAAGGGTAGTTTTTATTTTATTTTCAGTTTTTTTATGGAGTCTTGCTTTCAAAAAGTCACTCTGCGCTATTCATTCTCCCGCGTTGGTAGCATTTTCGTCTCCCGTTTTCGTTTTGACTTGTCTTGTTTTGCCTTGCTTTTGCATTGTTTTGTTCTTGCTTTTATCCTTTTCCTTTTCCCTACCGACGGTGCATTGCCCTTGGGCGAACGCGTTCTTAACTAATGTCCATTGCGACACCTTTCCCTTCTTATTTCCTGCATTTACATCTACTCTAGCCGGTGTAGGTGATCGTTCCTAAATTCTTGTGTACCCCCGAGGGTCTTGTTCTAGTTCTTTTTTATTTTTCTTGTCCTCAGCGGGTTCTCCGTTGATAGTGCTTTCCTATATTTTGTTTTTATTTACTTTCCCGTTATGTTTTTTTTTGCATGTGCGAGGGACACTCGTATTTTTTCTCTTTATCTTTTCTTTTACTTACCATCCTATCGGGGAGTTTTACCGGGGGGCAAAGGGGGTAAGGGTCTGGGTATGTAAAATAACATTTCTCGTGGTATATGGGAGATGTGGGGGGTTTTGTATGAGTAATTGGCGTAAAATCATATGTTCACCGTGCTTGGTACTTTCTCTGGTATCGGGTAGGGGGAATGGCTCACACAAATTGTGCGTCCAAATTTGTCGTTGGGGGTGTGTGGCTAGAGTGACTTGCCGCTGTTGTTCCCGTGGAGTGAATCTGCATCATTCCGGTATCATAGCTCTCACGAGAAAGTCTTTCCTTGAATAAAGCTAATATCCCTTGTCTGGGAGAGGGTGTAATGCCGCATGGACCACCCACCATAGAAACTGGGACCAGAAGACCTTGCCTTACTTGCAAGACGTCAATAATTACCCTCTTTGGATTAAGAAGTGCGAACTGAGGGGGGGGAAGAAAGAATCCGTTCCGCTTGAGACAAATGGGAAGGGAAATGGCGCAGACCATGCCAGGAGAGGCAACTCTAAGGTCTTAGGGTGAGACCCAATTATTCTAGTTTCTGCGGTAACCCGATCGAGTCACACTAGCCATCAAGGATAGCGTCATGCACGCTTCCAACTTTATTTGAACATCCAACCCCCCATTCCATACACACATGGGCATCGGGGAGGGACTTCTAGACCTATCCCTCCTACAACAACGCTAACTCGCCCATCCTGTCTTCAACTACTAGCATAGCACTCTTTAGGCACTACCATGCCATCCGATAGTGATGGTCTGAGAACCCTGGACGTAGATTCCGTTCCGGGGATCGGAGCCGCTCCCCGGGAGCGCCCACTGCTATTGCCATCCGTATATTTGGCCTCCTCCCATCTCGACCCGGTTCCTGGGGCTAACCATATATGAGAAAATAGGGCAGAAAACTCCGCCACCTAACCGGTATCGCCCTCCGAAACCTCACTACCTCTGCGCAGAAAGCGCGGTCTACCCGTCCCGCAAAGTCCTCGGATGGCGATGTTTTAGTCGGGGCATGGAGGTCAACGGGGAAGTTACCGGCGCACACCGAGGATCTAATTAGCGGTAGTGGGAGTAGTGGGGGACTGATTCATGCAAAGTCCGAGATGGATCTTACGAGGGCGGATGTGGACGTGGATGTTAACACTAATGTCAGGCCCGGTGGACCGCTACGGCGCCGAAGCACGAGGGGGAACCCGCTGGGTCTGGAGAGCCCAATGGCAAGGCAGAAGAGGCTTGAGGATGTTACGGCGGGGAGAATGGCGAACGTGTTCTTTTCGCTACATGTTGGGGGTGGGGTTGGTAGCGGTGGTGAGTCTTTTGCTGGAAGTCTGTGGTGGGAAGGGGGAGCGCTGATAGGGCGATCAGATGATCCGATTTACATCAGTGAGGTTGTGTCAAAATCTATGGTATGGAGCTCTGCAACACGTGGATTCTTGAAACGGGAGCTTATGGGAGAGGGGTTTTATAGAATCCGAATTTTCAATTCTTCGAGTTGTCGCATAACGGGTCGCACATTTCCAGGTTGGATAAGGCCACTGTGAAGATATGGGCCGGTGCTCAAGGGCAATTCCGACTAATTGTCGAGTTGAATATCGCGCTCTCGGCTCTGCAGTTTATTGGTAAAAATGTTCATCAAGATTCATCTTTTCAACTTTATTTTTTTCTCGTCCCGGGACCTTTTCCCTCGCTCATTCACTCGCTACCGGAACCTTGTGGGGGCTAATTGGAAGTGAGTGAGTGTAGCTGGAGAACTTTGGGCATCCATTCCCCACAAATTCCATCATATTTTTCTTATCGGATGGGATCTATACTACTTTTATGGACATGCCACTCTCTTCACCCGCTGTGCATAGGGAGTTACCAATTCGTGGAAACGCGACACCTGTTTCGGCTCACTCCATCACTCCTGCTGCGGATAACTTAATCGTATGTATCAATTGGCCCGGTCTCAGACGAATCCTTCATCGGCCAGCTAAACTAACACATACTTCCACCAGCCCACCACCTCTTATGACGCGATAATGAAACTTAACAACCTGGAGGACTGCATCAAAGACGCCGAACAAACAAGCGTCAAAGTCTCCAACCAGATAAACGCAATCTTGGAGCGAGAGTCCGGTTCAATGACTCCCCTCCGAGAAGTCTCCCAAGCGCGGGAGTCTAGGAAGACCCTGCAGGGTTATTTAGCCTTGGAGAAGAAGCGCTTGAAGGCAGCGGTAAAGAAACGAGAAGCTCTGCAACAAAGCTTACGAATGCGCCGCGAGGCAATGGCGACTGGACGGGAGGCGCAAAAGACGGGAGAGAACTATCTTAAGGAAGCAGCCGTCGGTCTCGAGCGCTGTAGGAAAGACCTAGGAGAGACTAAAAAGGGAATAGAAGCCCAACGCCGTCGTATAGTGGAAGATTTACAAACGGTCTATCCAGTCGAACCTGTCCTCTTCCTCCCCCTCCCCCTTCTTCCACCACCAGCTACTAACAAAGAAGGAATAATTGTAGGTGCCGAACCACCCCTTATCCTTCACCATCCGTTCCCTCCCATTGCCAAACACGCACCACGAGGATGCGGATCCGGACACCGTCTCCGCAGCACTCGGCTACGTCGCGCACGTCGCCTACCTCCTCTCCTTCTACCTGGGCACGTACCTGCGCTACCCGCTGCAGCCGCTGTGCAGCAGCTCGTTCGTACGCGACCCGATCTCAGTCATCGCCGGCGCACGCACATTCCCACTGTGGGTGAAGGGGAGCGTCTACTTTCGCTTCGAGTATGCCATATTTTTGCTGAATAAGGATCTTGAGCAGTTGATGAGTTCGCAGGGGCTGTGGGTCATGGATATTCGACATACTTTGCCGAATTTGAAGTACTTGTTACTGTTTGTTACTTCAAACACTGGCACTAGCAGTAGTAGTAACAATAGTGGCGGTGTTGGGCGCGGGGAGGTTATGTGTGTATTCTTAACCTCGTACTAGTGTACTGTTGCTGATTGGTAGGGACACACAGTGATAGGCCGGACCGCACAAGACCCTCATCACCCTTTATAAAAGTACTCTCTCGGCAGCCCTCTGAGATTGACTCTTCTGCTACCATCCCCATCACTGATAATACCGATACTTTCTCCTCATCTGTTACTCCCGCCGCTGCAACCGCTCCGGCGCTTGACAAAGGCAAGGGAGTGCTTTCCGCATGACGACTGACCGGTGGGGCGGAAGTTGATGCAGATAGTAGGAATTGAGTGTTGCCATGATATCGTGCTACGTTTTTTCCCCCCCATTTTTTCTCTCTATTCTCTTTTTACAATTGCTACAGGGTTTTAAAAGCGTCTCGAGTTAGCGGGTTAATGGCGTTTGCTTTATTTCCCTTCCTTCGTCTTTTCCCTTTCTTTTCTTTTTAAAATTACAAAACCGATGGGGATGTGGTTGGGTGTGGTTCAGATTTCTCATTTTCCTTTTTTGCCGGGTATGATGTGGCGGTGAAGTTTGTAGGTGAAGTGGGTCGATACGGCGGAAGGATGTTACTGCGTTTATGGATGCTTGCTGTTGGTGAGTGATGGCAGAGTAGAGGGTAGGGGGTGGAGGATAGAGCGAAGAAATCTAGTGAGTTAATGGTAGGCAATTATGATACTAGCTCTATATAATCCTATCATAGCACTGTGCAATACAACCAAAACCGGTATCCAACCGCCCTCGGGTAATGTGCCGAGTGACACATTATGATTACTCCTCCTCTTTAAAAATTTCGGCCCTCTAGTCTATGTTCTTTCCCACCGGCCTAAAGCTTGTCAATTCTGCCAAGGAGGTACTCCAACTGCCTGTAGGCAACCCCGGGCTGGAATTGCGGCGCCATGTGGCCGCACAATTCAATTTCCACCCACCTAAATTTATGTATCGTCAGAAAGGTTATCATCACATTGGCGCACGGGTGTGTATATATGCGCGCGTGGAATAACATACGTCAACTTCCTCTCAGTATGCACAACTCCCATAGTCCCCTGGTCATCATACGGCACAATGAGCGGCTCCACCGGCTTGGTCTGAAACCCCTGTTTGCCGCCCCATGTCATGTTCTGGATTGCCAACCTATATACCCCCCCGTAGTTAAAATTGGATTTCGTTATCACATCAGCACTCGCACTTTTTTCTTTCTATCCAGCCTTAGGAGAAGGCGGGGGGGGGATCTTACAGCGTCCCATTAGGAATAAATCTAAAATCCAATAACCCATGCGCTATAACCGTCCTCTCATTCTTGTCAATGATGCGCGGGAGGACGGAGTAGACGCTTGGATCGCTGGGGTCTCCATTGGGGAAGACGCCGGGGCCCGAGCACTCCTCCCAAGCGGTGTGCGGGGCGTTGATGGCGTTCTTCACGTCCGTGCGGTTGAAGTAGATTTCCGCGCCCTCGGGGAGGTAGTGGAAGGACGAGGGGAATCCGAGGACGTCCCAGAGGGTGGGGCAGGTGGTGGTGATTTCGTAGACGTTGAAGCAGGGGTTTACTAATGTGGCGGCTCTGGGGGGGTTTCTGTCAGTTCTGTTTGCTCTTACAGGGGTAGGGGGGAGGACTTGAAGATAGCGCTCCAGACGTCACATTCCGCAGATGTATTGAGCTGCGGGGCAGTCGGGAACCGGCCCTTTGGAGGAAAGACCAGGTTCTCGTTCAGGTAGCTGGTGTACCCGCACTTTTCCGCGGTGGCATGGAGGTGGTCCATGGTGGTTTTATTCAAGGCGAATACGTTCGCCCAGTAGTCTACGAATTGAACCGTGGCGATCTGCTCCTGGATCACCCATTCGGCCAAAGCAGGGCTGTAGACCATGATGCCCCGGGGGTCAAAGAGCTTTTTGTCGTTCCTATTGTACATTGCGTCTACGATGTAGGTAACGTAGTAGCCGGCGTAGGATTCCCCGGTCAGGTAGATCTTCCTATTCTCGAAGCCAAAGGTTTTGATGAAGTTCTCGAGGAAGCCGAGGAATTGTTGCGCCGCGTCTTCTTCTGAGGCTGCGGTGGGGGTGCCTTGGGAGAAGCCGGCTCCTACGGGTTGGTCGACCCTGCTAAGTCTTTAGCTTGGCGCATCTAGAATTGGCACGATTTGGGGGATTGACCAGAGCATGTTCGTGAGGTTGTGCCAGGAATATTTGTTGCGGACTGGTTTGAAGGTTCCATATTTCCTGTTCACCCGTGGGTTGGGTTAATTTCTTGTGTGAGAAGATCGGGGGGGGATTCCACTTATATACCAGGTGAAAGGTCCATTTTCCTGAGAAAGTCCTTCGAGACTGCCTTCACGGATTACATCAGCCACTAAACTCCCATTTATTCATTCATGGGCTTTGGGGGGTGCGCTTACTGCACCCGGGACCGCCATTCAACCAGATAACCAACTCATCATCAACCGTGCCCGTAGTGGGAAAGAACCAAAACCAGAGCTTGCTCGTCTCGTTCTTATTCTTCGAGATGGGCATGAGCCCCGCGTACGACTCTCCGACATCAAAATTTACATCGGGGATCTTTTTCCCATTGACCCAGTATTCTATAGCGAGTTAGTTGGGTGAACAAACAACTTTTGACCGGAGACGTGCTAGAGGTATTGCTGTTGTAATACTTGGACTTGGACGCCCTCTCGTTGACCCGGAAATTCGGCTTCTCTCTTGTTTCAAATTGGAGGTCCCTGGCTAGCTTGGCGTGCTGTCTCAGCGTATCCGCGGGCCCGGTCGCCGACACAACGCCGGCGAGTGCGAGCATCGCAACTACAAGTCGTCGTAGCATCTTGAAATGCAGCACCGTTCATAAACACGCGAGTGTAGTGAGCGGAAGGAAGGAGGGTAAAGGGGGCGAAGAGACAAAAGCAGACTTCCAAGAGATCAAGTTCTTATACAGCAATTAATATGCTCGCTCCTCCCCATATTAGCACTCTAGAGTAAGGTACGGTACATAGTGCACTCAATTTCAATCGCCCTATATACTTCCTACCCGCGCTTACCCGGGGAGGATAAAATACTGATTCTGGTACAGTACTGGTATGGTGGTGCGGTATGCCGTGGCGGGCTAGCGTTTCTTGCGGGTTGCGGGGCGGGCCTAGGGTGCACTTTAACTAGTTTCTGGAATTGCGGTACTCGTAGTGGTTATTCGCAGTAGGGATCCTCAATAGGGAGTTTCTGCTCCATCACGCATCCATGCCGAGAGAGGCATCAGTGTACTCGTAATGTCCTGACGTTTGTACACAACTGCCATTGCATACCGCCAAAATCCAGCTTTTTTGCCCTGATCTTGGAATCATGCAATAGTTGTTGTGTTCACAAACGCCAGGACATTACGAGTACTCGAGTATTCTCTTTTCGGGCTCTGCTGAAGGATTTTAGTGCTTGGGGAGCTAGATAGAGTAAGGATAGGGACTAGACGGTGATGGCCGGGCCCATGTACTTGTAAGGAATCGGGACGAGAAAAATTAAAGAGATGAGTTAACATGGGGAGGTTTGAGATTTGCTTTGATGACGCTAGTAGTTAGTTGATTACCTTTCTATTATATTCCTTGCAGAGATGAAACAATGAAATTCGGTACTGCCAAGAGTTAATTGTAAAGCCCGCAGTGACTTTGCCACAGACAGGGTCAGTAGCTGGTTGGGCTGCCTTGCTACTTGTCCCAGGCAAGAAGTACCCGAAAATTTAGGAGGAAAACAGGGATAATTCAGGGATAATTCAGGGATAGAGCAGGGGGATTTTGTATGGCCGACCGTCTGTGCACATCAGTGCGCCCATAC
>Ga0307513_10000655_pt1 | contig 49783 bp, 45 predicted proteins | sample 15_EM_MG_FD_202174 | JGI IMG/M metagenome (GOLD analysis project Ga0307513, IMG submission 202174) | Populus trichocarpa ectomycorrhiza microbial communities from riparian zone in the Pacific Northwest, United States - 15_EM | ecosystem: Host-associated > Plants > Roots > Unclassified | place... | reverse complement strand
TGAGAATGGTTTACTTTTTGTTGTAATGTGAAACCTTTTGGATGGTATGTCTCGGCCAAGGATGGTATCCGAAAGGTATGCACAAAAATGCATGGTATTTAAAAGGTTTTCTCCATTGTGGTCACTACTTGCCCGATTCAAAAGTATCCGGAAATCTTGGCGCCAAGATACTAGGAATACTAGGGAAGGAAATGGCCGAATTTCCGAATACTTTTGAATCTTGCGAGTATTCTGAATATAGGTATTAACGTTTTTTACGTGGTAACCGACCACGACGGGGAAACCGACCACCATTTACACCCAAAATTGAAGTTTTTACCTATCAGTATCACCAGTTGTGGGTATTTTAAAAATAAAAAAACTACATAATGCAACATTATACTATGTATTAACCAGCTTACAGTAGTAGAGACCTTCTGGAAGAAATAATTGCAAGTGGCCAATAGACAAATAGGTGAACCACTCTCCCTTACCATACAAATTGGTGCCAAGCCTTGCTTAATTATAGTGGTAGATATTCTCCCTCTCCTCACTTGCCCAAAGATTACCTTATAGGAGAGAAATTTCTATAATTAAAGTCTCTGGAGATTGTATTACTGATTGTAGAAAGGAATAAAGTTTTCATAAAGTTTTGGGCCTTTAATGGAATGGGAGGCAACTTTGACAATATTGATATCTATGAATGAAAAATCAGTATTCCAGTCCATTCATGCTATCTAACATGTTCTTAGGATGGTTCTGGGGTCAGTATGAAAGTTTCATATTGATAAGTTTGAAATTGGTTGAAGGAGTCCAGTTTTGGTAAATAGTAAAATCAGCCACCAAAGTCCCTATTGGTGAGTTTGGCTATTTTTTTCAGACATAAAAAACAACGTAATGGATTATCCATGGATAGGATGAGCCATATTATTTTCCTCTTATTTTCTAGTTACTGGCTGGTGGAGATATCTATGTAAAAACTTCAATTTTGTGTGTAAAGGTGTGGTCGGTTTCCCCGTCGTGGTCGGCTACCACGTAAAACTCGTTAGGTTAAAGCTCTAATATGATGCGTGTGATGCAACCGCCACAAGCACCCCCCCTGTTGCTCCTTGGCCTTAGAAGGAAACCCTATCCAACTCACTAGGGCCCAAGAACCAGGGTATTGGACGAACGCACAACTCCACCGAGCTCTTTTTGAGAATTTCTATTTTGACGCCCGTCTGACCACTTGTCAACAGGTCCCAACGACCATCAGGGACGGTCGAAAAGCGCAAAAACCCAGCGATCAGAAAAACCTTTATTCGCTCTTTTAATAATTATTTCCCGTGGCCTGCGCCCGTCAACTCCCGTATTGTCGACCATTCGGACGGGGAAAAAGTCACACGGGGGGAGGAACGGAAGAGAGAACGGGGAAAAACACAAAGGCTAATTCAAGTTTTGTGGTGGTGACCGTCACCTTTTTCTCTTTCTCCTTCAGCCAAGCGAATCGCGATAGCTAGCTAGGGAATAATACGGCACTGGTAAATCGCCCTCAGAGGCTTGCTTCGACGGCTAGAGATAACACGGGCAGAGTTTTGGGTGTCATCTAGTGAAGCGAGGGCACCCGCTAATCCTACAAATCTCGAGGTTGGGGGTAGGGGAAGAAGGAAAAGGACAAGATGACGATTGTTGCTGCGCCATCGGATGCTGCTGGTTTTAATCCGCCGAGTCCAGCCGCGTATCCACATCAACGGGACATTCACGCCTACCTTAGCACGGAGGTTCTCTCCCGACGTAACGAATACCTTCAGCAAAAGAAGATCAAGATAAAGGTGGCAAGTTGGAACGTTGCAGCGTGTGATGGTACCGAAAGGGATCTGGAAGAGTGGTTACTGGATTATCAGAACGATTTCAAGTCTGAGGGGGACGAGGACGCCGGAGGGGTCGGGATCTATGTCTTGGCGTTGCAGGAAGTTGTCGACGTCACGGTCACAGAGAACTTTATAAAGTATATGGATCCTAAGGTTTCTTTGAAATGGGAAGCTCATGCTCAGGTATACTTTTTGATTGTGCATTATGGGGATTTGTCTCACAATTTATGGGGAGGTAACGGTGTTTTTTTATTTAGGCGGCGGTGCCGGCTGGCTATATCTGCAGAGCTTCGAAGCAGCTTGTTGGCTTGTTGCTCATGGTTTTCGTATCGCCAGACCTGTCGCCCCTTGTCACTTCGGTCTCGACAGCGACAGTAGGGACGGGAGTGGGTCTTCGGGCTACAGGGTTCATGGGTAACAAGGGAGGTGTGGGTGTTAGGCTAGTTATCGGCGAAACATTAAAACTAGTGCTTGTGGACTGCCACCTCGCGGCCTTTGCGAATAATACGGAACGGAGAAACTGGGATGCGGGAGAGATCTCCGAGCGAATGGGCTTTGATCCTGTTGAGAAGAACTTTGTTGGCTTCGATAGAGGGGAGAAGGCGGATCTAGGCAACAACAGTGGAAATACCATTGAAGGCATTGAAGATGCTGATATCCTGTTATGGTGTGGGGATCTCAACTATCGTGTTGAGCTTCCAAACGAGGATATAAGAAGGTTATTGTCCTCCTATATGCCCAAGGACCTCCCACCTACGCATGCAGATGGTCCATCTGCGTCTGCGTCCCCTGTAGACCAAGTCCCGAGAGAATTTGAGGAGCCACCACTGCCACCCCTACCGAGCGAAATCCATCCAGAGGCGGTACCGACCCTAGAAGGGACGATCGATAGCTTGCTGAACCATGATCAACTCTACAAACAACAGAAGGATGCTAAAGCGTTTGTAGGCTTCCGCGAGGGGAAAATCAAATTTCTTCCCAGTTACAAGTATGACATTGGCACAGTAGGAAGATGGGATTCTAGTGCGAAAGCCCGATCCCCAAGCTGGTGTGATAGAATACTTTGGAGAGTTAAAGGCGCAGAAGCTCAGGAGGCCAGGAGAGGGCGAGCTAGATCCAGGGGAATGAGCATATTAAAAGACGAGGTTCTCTTCGAGACAGAGGATTCGGACGAGGAGGATATTGTGGTATCGAGGGCCGATAGTGCGATACCGCATGCCTCCTCGCCATCGCAGGCCAAAACACCAACCTCTATTTTCAGATTCCCTTCTGGAGAAATTGGCCTGCGGCAGTTATATTATACTTCATGCCAAAATGTTACGTCATCAGATCACAAGCCTGTCATTTCGATGTTCGAAATGTGGTTTCCATCAGTAGTGCCGGAAATGAAAGCTAAAGTTCACGCGGAGGTTGCAAGAGAAGTTGATAAGATGGAAAACGAAAGCAGACCTGCTGTAACTGTTGTGGTCGACCAAGTTGGTGGTGGGGGATACGAGGAGGGGGCTGTCGACTTCGGGAGGGTCCGATACAATCGAGTCAAGAGGCGGAGTGTGACAGTAGCAAACACTGGAACTGCGGGGGCGAAAATAAAGTTCGTAGGAAGGCCAGCCCCCGATGGAGAAGAAGTTAAAGAGATGGTTGCGAAAGAGTGGCTGAAGGTCCAGTTTTCTGGAGGGGGGGCTGAAATCAAAGGCGAGGGAGGGATGGAGCTACAGCCTGGGGAGGTGTGCAATGTCATCCTCACTATATCCGTCAATAAGCCCGAGCACGTGAGGTCGTTAAATGAGGGAAAGGAAACGATCATGGATGTCCTTGTGCTCAGGGTCGTGGAAGGGAGAGACGTATTTCTACCTATCGGGGGAGAATGGCTGCAGAGCGGCTTCGGGAGGGGATTGAAGGAGCTTGTCAAAATCCCCGAGGGAGTTGGTGGGGTAAGAGGGTGGAAGGAAGAGAGTGTAGGGGGTAAGGGAGAAATCCTATATTCGGCACCAAGGGAGCTCTATAAGATGACGGAATATCTGCTCAAACATTTGAGAGAGATGGTAAAAGAGGAGGGGAGATGGAGCTCCAAGCCTGGCTGGCCTTTTCTCGGTAATACCTGGGCAGTTGGTGGAGAAAGGAGGGGAAACCTCGCTGTTGGTGTTTGGGAATGCCTGGATAGGGATATGGAACTTGACGACGACGCAACACTCACTTTCTCATTTGATGAAGATGACGAGAAATCCCTTGAGACGATAGAAGTTGTGGAGGTTGTAGCCGGTGTATTGCTTAAATGGCTCCAGAACCTTAATGAAGGTGTGGTTCCCCAGGAGATATGGCCTGACGTGTACAAAGCTGGCGCGGACAAAAGGTTGGCGGAACAGGTGTGAATATAAATGAACCATCTAGGATATGTGATGGGCATTACGCTTACGCATGTGTTCGATTATAGGTTCTGGATAAATTATTTACATCACTCTCACCAGTCCATTCAAATGTATTTGTATACCTTACGGGTTTCATAATGGAAATCGTTTCTCTCTTATCATCGCCCATACCCTCTCAGTTACCGCTAAAGGACACAGACAATGTCCCAAGTCCTCTATCACCGATCCAAGGTGTATTACCCTTTGGCATATTGGGGGCTGCGAGAGACACTATTGTTAAGCACGGAGTACTCGAAGTTTTTGCTGAAGCGATCATCCGGAAGGAAGGGGGGGACAAAACAGCCGAGGATAAACGGAAGGCTGTGGCTTTCCTAGAGGTTTTTGTTTCGGATATCTGAAAAAGGGTGATACTCATATTTTCAAGTTCGCTGTTTTTGTACGATATCCATTAATTATACATGTTTATCACTTGGCTCTAGGTTAATTGTTTAATGGGCTTGCTGAGCGCCCTCTAGAGGATGGAAGAGAGCCCAAGACAAACTTTAGTCATCAGTGTGTCAAGACTGCTTCTCCCATCGCCCCCCACGATACGTACCTCCTCCTTTTGCCCTCCGCACCGTCGATTTTCCTCTCTATCGGAAACGTATCCTCTTCCACACCCTCAGTTTCTTCTCTACCTAAGCCTACCCTCCTATATTTAAAATATTTGCCCTTTAAGATCTATTCTGAGGTATGATATTGAACCCTGCCCCTCCAACTCACCGAATCCCACTCGCTTTATTTCGTCTATGAGCGCGCACGAAAAGTGGAGAGCTAATAAAGACAAAAAAGACAAATGGAAACTCGTTCTAAGAGTTCTGCCAAGAAAGTCAATTCTGCTGGGGGGATTCCTTCTGCTGAGAGAGCTGATTCTGCTTTCTCGAGCCCAGCATCTTCTACCACCTTGAGCCCAGCTCAGAAAGCGAGCCCCCACTCAGGGAAGAAGACCTCGCCTAAGAAGCCCCGCTCCCCCCCAAAACCTGCTCCCCCCAAAAAACTCGCTCCTCCCAAAAAAACTCACCCCCCCAAGACGACCTCTCGTGAGAAAGCTGTGAAAGTGAAGAAGGCGCCCCACAAAGGCCCAACCTCACTTATCATTGCTACTCAATCTCATCGTATAACGGGAGAAATGGACAAAATGCTCGGGCGTGACCCTGACCAGTTGGTTCGTTATCAAGCAGATACCTTGGTTCTTGCCATGCTCGAGGCTCAAGCAAAGCAGTCGATATATGCATACAGAGATATTTTGATTCGTGCTATGCTCGACAGTGGGCAGTTGGAGTGCTAGCAGGATGTCGATAAAACAGCCTCTCAGCCCCCCCCAAGAAACTTGCTTTCTTTCTTTTCCTGTCTCTTTTTTAATCATATTTTTCTCTTTCACTGATCGGTTATCTTCCTGTATATCATACCCACTTTTTTGCGAGCGGAACGCCTCTTTTCCTATGCCCCAAGCGACCCGGGTGTGTTTCTTGTGATTCTGGTGCACACATCTTATTTTCCTTTTGTTTCATACTCTCCTACCTTCCTAGCTTTTCTCTCTCTTTCTTCTCGTTGGACATATGTTGTCAGAATACTCGTTCAAGTTTTTTTTGTACAACCGGTTGTCCCCCCGATTTAGACTCAAAAAACATTAGGGAAGCTCAAGCAAACTCAACCGAGTTTCACGGAGCCCCTAGATTGTTTGAGGTCGTTTGTTTAGGAGCTATTCGGCCAGCACGATAGCCATGCCACATACCCGTAAAATTACTTTTGAGGCGAGTTAACTTCTTGTGCCCCGATTGCTCTGCTTTTTCCTGTTCACGGGCTTACACGTGCGTGCTTTTTCGGAATCATCGAGCTTGTTATAGCCTTAATAGAGTTTTCACTTCTCTCGCTTCTCGTAGGTTCGCTCTAGTGCGCAAGAATTACGGCCACATCGGGATACTTGGTCTCCTTATATTTTCCCTGGTTACAAATGTATCTCTAGCCATAGCTATTCTGTCGTACGATTCGTTCAATCGAGCTCTATGGATAGCCGGCGGCGCACGAACGTTGGTCAAACAATTGATAAAGTGTTCGGACACCTTCACCCCGCAAAATCTAGCAAAGCGTCCCGGTATACATCCTAACCAGGGCACAGGTAGTCGATAGAAATGATCGTCACTACCAGAATTCGTGCGTTGTTCGAAATGAGGGGTGTCCTTATCAGATTAGATCGGATCGGATAGACTTTTTTGGTCGGTTGCGATGGGTGGTTGTTCACCCACACAATCACTCTACTAGTAAGCAACGATGAGAGCAAGGAGGCCGAAGGTGAATGATTGGGTGGGCAGGTTTGCGTATAAGAGCCAGTATCGCCACAACTCAGCGGATATTGGGGCGTATGACCACTGGTCCGGTCATTTTTTCGTACCTAGTTCTTGCATAGGCTCGGGCTATTGGGAGTGGCGCAGTGTACTTTTTGTAGCTGGAAGGACTGCTCTTTTGTAACTACTGCGTGAAGTATTATTATATCGTAAAGTATGATATGATATCCGGAAATAGAGATGCCATGTGCCCCAAATTTTCGCGTAAAAGGCTACGGTGCTTGCTTAATAAACGACAAGATATCTAGACACCTTCGGAAAGGGTAAGTAGTTCTTGGCACCCTTATGTCCTGGTCTTCTACCAGCCGACGAGTAGAAGCGATTATATTGCGAACCCTATGGCTAGAGGGCTGCTAGGTTCGCCGCCGTTTGGGATAACAGCACTATAAAATGCTCCTCGGGCTTAAAGCGCTCTGCGACGATAGTAATGTCTGACTCGCCGTCGCCCGAAAAGCGCAATTTGAAAAGTTGGGGCCAATTCCCATGCTCCTATTAATATGATATTATTATCTAATAATCGTGTGTACAGTACTACCAAATTAACCCGGATAAGAGAAGTTTGTCTTAGGATGTTTAAGTCTCCTATCTTGACCGGGACGGGAGAAAATGCTATCAAAGTAAGACAACGTGTTACTTAAAGGGGAAACTTCGACGCTCTGAGAAAATTTTCTCTTATTCAGGTTAACAGGGTACCTGAGTGGCTGTGATGGGTCACTCGCTACCCGTACATGTGCTCCGAAACTCATATGGTAGCCTTATCTCTAGTTGGGATTTGCCAGTGATCGATAGAATCACATTGGGTGGGATGTCGTTCCAGGAGGTATGACATCTGGGAAGGCTGGGTAGGCAGTATAGACTGTGAAATAGGCCTTAATATTCGATGGCAGGTTCCAAGTTGCTGAAAAGTTACTCGAAACTGGGTTTGCCTCACTGTCGTCTACTAACGTTAAGGCCTAGAGATCGTCCGGTATAATACGTGTATTGTTTATTTAGCTCTGCTGCTTGGCTTTATGTGGTTGGCATGCGTTGATTTGGTTTCCATCCCCTGGAGGTAAGTGCAGTTTACAGCCCTAGAACCGGTGTTGGCCCTGTCGGATGACCTACACTAGAGCGCAGAAAATACAGTGTCAGCCTATCCAAATGCAGGAGCTTTCTTTCAACCTATTATTCGAAGGTATCAGGTTATAACCCAACCCCATACAAAGCAATACTCAGGTATAATATCCGTATAGCAGTTTTAAATCTGGGTTGGTTGGGATGTCTTGTGTGTTGGTAATTCCTTGGCATGAGAGGAGATGGGCAAGTACACGGTGGGGTTGCTACTATGGCGCTTGAGTATTATACTTAAGGACACCGCTACGAAGAGCAGCGGCTTCTACTCCCTCTACCCGAAAGCCCTCCAGTTTACTAATTTCCTTAATTCTTGTCACCTTTAATACCCCCCATCAATTAAAACACTTTAGGCGATGAGTTCAACAACTCCTCAGATCCTAAATGACAATAGAATTACCAATAGTGGTAACGTAGTGAATAGCTACAACACTGTAGTAGCTGACAAGAGATCCCAAATTCTAGATTGGTTATCACCCCTCGAACCAAATAAACGGCGCCAAGATATACGTACCCATAGGCTTGATGATGGCGTGGGAGATTCGTTTCTGGCTGCCAAGGAGTTTCTAGAATGGCGCAATGCTGAAGATGGATCCACCAATTCTGTTTTGTTTTGCTCCGGTGGCCCGGGAGGGGGAAAAACATACCTCTGATAATAAATATGCTCACCTGGAATATGGGATATAGCTAAGTAGAAACTGTGTCTAGCTCTACAGTGATCGATAGTCTGTGCAATCGTCTAGCTGGAGAAAACATTGTTGTGATCTGTTTTTATTGTGACTTCCGGGACCGGAAGGAGCAGACCGTGATTAACATTTTAGGTACCCTCCTGAAACAACTTATAGGAGGAAAAGGCATCACAGAATACATCAACCGGGTATTCGAGAAGGAGTCGGGTAATCTCGGGGGTCGAGACCTGCGGCTTCCCCACCTGCTCAAAATGTTGGCGACGACTCTTGTATCTCGAGAAAGGGCTTTTATATGTATCGATGCCCTAGACGAATCGTTACCAGAAAATCGTTTGGAACTTCTTGAATCGCTGCTACTCTAGGGACTATTCAATCTCCAGTTCGCACGACCCACTCTCATATGCTTCAGACGACTCAGACTCCGCCACTCCCATGGACCCTCTCGAGAGGCCAACCTCCCCCCTCCGCCAGTGTCAAACCCCACCCAAAGCTTTAAGAAGTCCACCCAGTGGACCCGGCCCGCCCTTCCCTCGGCTGACCGCTAATCCCTCAAAGCCACCCAAGCCCCCGCTCTCCAAAAATCGTTCCCGAAGGGCCCTAAAATGCTGCTATCGCCTACCCCGACAAATATGGGACTGCGGCTGTCGCCTACTCCTAAAGATACAGTATTGCTTTTGGTACCCTCCTTCTGTCATGGAGGCGGGGTAAAACGGCGATAATTGAAGTTTCTTTTTCCTCTTTTCCACATAGGTTACATACCATAACCCACCTTGCTTTTTCACTTTTTCTCTAAATTTAGAGCAACCATTTGGCCTGATTCCCTTGTGCAGCAGAAGGTCCCCGCAATTCTGTATTCAGGTACAAGCAGAATAGTGAGGGAGCTAATAACCACAGCTTTACAATCGAGAGACCTTAAGGAGCGCTAATTCGACCCTCGGGCTATTTTACTTTCTAACCTTTTCCTCTTATCCAGTATGTTCCTCTCTACTATACCAGCTGACTAACAAGGAAGGGAGGTGTGGTGAGCTTTTTCCGCACCGGATTGGGGCAATTGAACGCCGAGCCCCGGACCCTAGGTCACCTAAAAGCTGAGTGACAGAAAAGTATTCTTGCAGCTTGATAATCTAACCCTACACCGAGCCAAAATTTCTCAGATGCTGGTCTCTCGGAACCTCATGGGGCAAGGCGATAGCGTTATCCAGGTTCTTTAAGGATATATTCTCCAGACATACGTTGGGGGACCAAGCCTAAGTTCCAGGTCGGCGGAGGATCAGCTTTCACGCAAGGAATTGTGGATATATATTGGCATTCCAGGGCTTAGGATCCAGATCTAGCGAAAAAAGAAAGGGGAGAAGTCCGCAGATAATATATATGAAGGCATCATTAGAAGACTCTTGCCCGATCTGCGAGGGACAGTCAGAAGTGAGCCGTGTGTCCCCTTTATATGACGAGAATCCCCTCCATGCTTATTAAGTCATTCGTACAAGTGCAAGCAGGCCAACCTCGAACGCAAACTACGCAAGCGATATCCTAGTATTTGCCCAAGCCTCGGCCCCTCTCACGCCCGGACGGAACAAAGTAGCCAACACTTATGCCCGAACACCCCGCCAGAGTACAAGGTAACCCTATCCCTCGAAGCCCAAGTCGCCCGCGAACAAGAACCCCGCCCCAACAATGGCTAGGGAAGCCTAGAAACCAAAGAGGTCCCAGTAGCCAATAGACAAGCCAGCATCACCTATTCACCCATTCAACTGTCTAGGCCGCTCCGGCCCTAGCAGGCAAACCGTCTCGGCCATCTTCATTCCTATCAGACCTCCCCCACTACTCCCAAATACCTCTCATTCTATTAAATTCCAATTCGTTTGTGATGGGAGCGGTCCCGGATTCCCTTCCCCCAATCAGCCGGTAGAGAAACCTGATCGATCTCGGTGTTGAACTCTTGCCCCCATTGCACAGGCACCATTAACACCGCATCAGTACGTCATAAATTCCTTAGAAACCACCCGTGATTAGCTCTGACCTACGAACAGAATAAAGGTGCGCCAAACTACACAACCAGTTCTCGTAGCGCACAAGGAACCTGAATTCCCCCAGCTATGATACCCAGAAAAGTTCATAACTCTCCGACGCTAGCTTGTAAGCTCCCCCCGGGGTACGAAATCCTAGCAATAGACTTCGGCGCATACCAAATCCCACTAGGGATCACCAAAGATCATCAGAAGTTACCAAGGAGGCAGTTCTCAAGGCACTACTCGCTGGTTCATTTGCTATGCGGACAGTTCATAACCCTAACCCTCCCCTAACACAAGAAAAACAACGCGAGTTCTTCAATCTTACCCTTATATAAATCCGCATTTTAAACAGCTTTTATTAGATCTAAAAGGTATCTCTCTAATCCCAAAACAATATCTATTGATGGCTGAATTGTTGAGCATAATGAGGAGGCGTTACGTTGTGCGAAATCGGTGAGGGTTAGGGTTGTGTACTGTCCTCATGGCAAATGGACCAGCGAGGATAAAACTTGGCGATTCATAAAGTATGTATTCGGATGAATTGGCGCCAAGATTTGAGTTTAGGTGTAGGAACAGATCGGCGCCAATTCATCCGAATACTCCACGAATGGCCAAGCATATGTCACGTTGATATGGCAAAGCTCCACAGGAACAAAACCGAATGAGGTGCCACAATAGGTCAACCTATGAAAGATACGGGAACACCCAGGGACGGTATCTACCACGCTGCGATAGCCCGGCTCGACAATTTCCGCGGAGGATACAACGACTATTGAGACCACCAAGAAGCAGTTCAACCTAACAAAACATATCAACCTGTTCTCGATTCACATGGTAGGAATTACTAACACCGCGTTAAATATCAGGGGGCGGCATTGGCCTATAGGCGCAGTACGCATTGGTATATTCCGGGGGCAGAGTTGGACGTTGAAAGCATGATAAGCGGTCGTGGAAGGTTTGTCACTGATTCGAGATATGTAACAGTTTCGTATTGATAACATATCTCAAACAGGCAAAGTTAGAAGCCACGGAATATCAAACTACGCCACGCAAAGCAGCTTCTAAACCCAAACCTCTGGTTAGTTATCAGGAACCCCATCTGTGGTTGGTTCAAGATATCATAGACTCCGGAGTCAAAAGTGGAACTGTGATAGAGGCATTCTCTCTCTCTTTTTCGATGACCCACCCAACTGAATTACCTTAGTAAACAGTGAGCTAATCCCCTCCAAGATCAGACCTGCTCCCCACTAGCAAAAGGTCCCCAGCCCGACGATCACTCCCCAAGCCACTCGTGTAGAAGTATCCTAGCCCATACAAATCCCCTCGCGATGGTCAATACAGAAGGTATATAACCCTTCCAAAACAGCAATGTATGGGAAACCTAAAACATCTATCTTAATCCCGATGCGGGGGGGCCTAGTACCACTTGCCGAACCTCCAACCGAATACCGTCTCGAAGGAACCCTTGAAACCTTCGATTTTGAACTTGAAGACGACATGAAAAGATTGGCAACAAAGGAGTATTCCGTTACCTGACGGGGCATACGACCGTGGGACTAGAAGGGAACTGAGAGCAAGATAAGCGCCTTAAGCAAATATTCCGCCATTGCATAACAATCCACATACACGAAACCATAAGCGGGGCTTGCTATTGATGCGCTATCAGCCATATCATGGAAGGGTTTGTTACTACATCGCGTCACCGATACAATATCACGCCTAATTAATACAACAACGGTTGATCTCCTAGTACCACTTTCAGACTATATTATACAGTCGGGTAGCTGTAACACAAGGCATAGTCTGCCTTTTCGATCGGTTAGAAGGTCGGTCAAATGCGAAGGCATGAACTTAAAGGCTACCAATTATACCTTGATACCGAGATCGGCAGGCCCATCTTTGCCCTCATTGATTTATATACCTCCCTTTCGCATCACGCTCGATTTTCCATCCCGTGGGTTTAGTTCCACAGGTAATATACAGCCCGTATCACTAGCTATCAAATGCAATAACTACAATACTATGATATTATACCGAGTACTTTACAAGTGCAAAAAAAAAAGCCCCAAACGAGTTCCTCCCCCGTCCATTCTTCCCGCCCCTGCGAATGCATGGGGTTTACTGAATCCCATCAGTATGATACCGAACACCACAAATCAACTAAGATACCGGTGCCCCTAGCACATCGTATGCCGCGCTCAAAAAGTCGAGCCAAGAAAATAACGAGATCTAGAAAGTATCCTTCCTTAACCAGAAATAAATTACAAGAGTTTTAAGCCGAGACCCATTCTACCAATTTCCTGGGCGCCCCGAGAGACCAAGCATATTATGGTCCGGTCCCAGGAAATAAACACTCCAAAACAGGGGGGAAGAATATTTTGCATTGGCGCTCAGATGCGCACGGATTCTCTATAACACCACATCACATATTCCTCTGATCCCTGTTTTTCGGGTCCCGTACTTCTCTTGCCTGGGACAAAGTATGTCCCCGATCGACGGCAAAAAAGCTCGAGCCCCACTTACCGATACACCACTCGAAGGCACAGTACGCGTACCACCCTTACTGTAGTCGAAGCCATGGATGGATGGGATGGGAACAGATAGCATGCCAGGGGAAACGGCCAATAAGATACGGCCAAACTCAAACTGACTGACCGACCGACCGCGACCGCCAGGTTGACCGACCGACCAACTGGATCCTCCCAGACCAGGTATCTAAGACCCGGTACTGGCAATATATTGGCAAATCACAAAACCATACTCGTACCATGCCGCACTCGAGAACGGTAGCATCCCGCGAGCAACGCGGGCAAACAACAGGAAAAAGAAAGAAACACAAAACACGGACCAGGAACGCCACCATCCAGCTTCATGCTGTTGCACCGTTTTTTGCTACAAGTAGAAAAAGCGCTCTTTCTTTCTTTCTCTTTCTGTGCAGAGAAAGAAAGAAAAAAGAAAAAGAGAGGACTCACATCCCGTTTTGAAACTCGTTCTCTTTCCCGCTCTGACTGAGGGGAAACATACGGTATTTTCCAATCTGATACTTTTACAATCTTTAGAATCCACGTCATACGGTGCCTTCCTTCCTTCCTTCCTTCCTTCCTACATGTGCCTTCCTTCAACCCGTGCACGGGAAATCTCACGCTCGTCGCAGCATCAAACAAGAATCATACATAGGCAAACCGGCGGCACTATACAATGCCCGAGCACCGTACTACAATCCATGATACTTGTACATGTGCTCAGCATGTGTATCCCCCTCGAGGGCAAAAACACAAACCTAAGTTACCTAACAAGGGACTCTTTCTTTTTTTCCTTTTTTTCCTTCCTTTCTTTCTCCCATTTCCTCCCCCCCCCCCCTCCTTCGCTTCCATCCATCCCGCGATGCCCTATGTCAATGTTTATCTCCGATTGGGTGAGTAAGTTATGATACCGTAGCGAGGATTGAAACGAGCCGTAGGGCAGTTAGCTAGCTTGTTGGAATCTTGGCGGGTGGGGGTTGAGGTGGGGGGGGAAATCAGGTACTCGACCCCATCCCATCCCGTGGAGCAGCATACCGGTACTCGAGCACTATATACGGTATAATATTATAATATGATAGACGACCCGAAGGAAGAAGGAAGGCAAGTGCGTAAGGGGGATCGGGAACGTGAAAATGGGATTGGGAGGATTGGATAGCTGGCTTGTGCTCGTGCATGCTTGCATGGGTATATATAAAAGTAAGCTTATTATGCGAGGCGAGGTTTTTCTTTTAAAGGTACTATCGTATTGGGTTGTTGTATTATATGTAGTACATACATATATACCCAGAAGAGGGAGGATTAATCGGGGGTTTTCTTTTTTTTCTGGTCCCATCGAGGTGGACTTACCGTACCGTAGTCTGGCGCGGTATGATTCACGGTGATACACAATCGCTTGCGGTATGCCGGCCCGCAACTTTACCCATTACTGTAATCCCGGGCGAGAGCGAAACCGACCGAGAAGCTGGGGCTGATATTAAAAATAAGAAGAAAAAAAACTCTCGGTTAGGATAAGTGTAATTCTTGGGCGGGGGGGGGGTAGGGGTTTCTTTTTCTTCTTTCTTCCTTTTTGAAAATATGGAGGGTATCATAATATCAGAATATCGTATATGCTCGGCTTGAAAGGTGATTTGGAATGGCTCATTTAATGTCTTATTGTATCGTAGTAAATAGTGCAGTATCAAGCTAATATACATCGGGTTGTGGTAAAACAAATTACTGTACTCGTCAGCAAGTAAGACCCCTCTCTTGACTTTTCATTATACTTTCCTAACAAAAGTACGGTGCGTTACTACACTACAACTTACTCCCGCAACCCACATTAAGTTAAGAAGATGTCTAGCAATCAAGCCCATTACGGTATGAGGCACCCTCACTAGGGAAAAGTAATCCCGCCATGGCAGGTCAACTCAGCAGAACTGGATGCCCTTCCAACTCCACCATACAACAACCATAAAGGGTTGGCTCACGAGGACGCTCGTTTGGCTAATTAGACAATCACAAGCAGGAGGAGGTAAGCATAAGTGCGCCGAAAATCGCCTAAAATCAGATGGGTCTTATATAGTAGAATGTTGATAAACTCTAAATTTTAAACGAATCCCGAATTTGCTGTGGTGGCCGAGATCTACCTTTTTTTTTTTTTGTTAATTCCGTGGATTGTTTTTAGGTGCTACCTAAGGTACATCCGCTGCATTCGGGAAGTATCCCATGGCAAAGAAACCCTACCCCCTCCAGCCAAGGGAAAAACAAATCATCCCAGGTCCCTCTGGTATGGAACCAACCGCACATATATCTCCAACCGGAAAGACACAAGACAAAATAACCAACATGATAAGCAGGATACCTGTCCGACAACCTAACCGCCAGAAGCAGAAGACAACAAGAAAACCTTTCCGGACATCTCATGACATATGAAAAACAAAAGAAAAAATTGGTAACACAACTCGCGTCTGATCCTTCATCATCCTGGGTGTAGGGCCGTCAGACAAACCCCCCCTCGCTTTTGGCAGGAGCAAGGAAACCTGTTCTTGTGAGTATCCTTATGCCAACCCAAGAGTAAGGCATTAGGAAAGGAGGTAGTAAACGGTAGGCAGGGCGGTGGTGCAACCAGAGGTAGTGCTATACTAGTCACACATTGCCGAGATGATCCGACCGAGTTGTTTTGTGGGGGAGGCCAAACTCATGGCATTCCGTCGCGACAGTTGTTGTGAGGTTTGACCAAAGTATTGATGCATTTGTCCCTTTGGCTATGGCGAGAGGCCACCAGATGGGAGTTATTGAGGTAGTAGTAAGGTACCAGCTATCGTGGAGTGTTTGTCTCGCGAAATTGCCTTTCCAGCACCCTTATGAAGCTCCAAGTTCAGGGGCAGGTCAGGATCGTGAGGTTGATTTGGTGTGTATGTGGTGTTTTACTCCGCCTACACCTTCCCGAATAGGAAGGTGAAAAGCGGGGTAGGAGAATTGAGGGAAGGGAGCTTGGTGGCCGAGATCTACCGGAGCCCTAGGTATTATATCATAGTCACAAGGGCCAGCGGCTTTTCCCTCCCCCGTGAAGCGAGGACCTAGAATGTGCCGGCACCGAACTTGGTAACACTTGGGGAAATAAGTTCCCAGATATTCGCAGCACAGGATGCTATTCCAGAGGTGAAAGTACCCGGTATAGTACTGTATAATGCTGGGGATATCACGGGGTCAGCTAAAGCAGCAGCAGTTCCGGTACTGTACTGTTGGGACTGATTGATTCCGTTTGAATTCCGGATCAGCTTTTTAGTCTAAGCGATTTACGCCGGGGATGGCATTAATCTACTGTACTATATAGTACAGCACCGATATAGTACCTCACAGGAAGAACCTGAACCTTTTTTCTCCGTCACAAAAAGTAGCTAGCAGATGACATAATCATCCATAGTTCCGGTACCATCATAATATGGAGTTCTCGGATCATCATATTTTCCAGATCTGTATTTTCGTAATATGGTAACAGTACTGCACTGCACTGTATAGTACAGTACTGTGCGCCCAGCAGGATGTTTGCGGTAAAACCAAAGTACTTGCAGAGACTCATTAATACTAACTTCCCTATTCGTCCATCAATCAATATATTTGGCCTTGTATTGGACATGTTCGTATCGGGCCAGTGATATATTGCGCAGTACCAGTGTACAGTACGGCGACTCCAACTCGGAGTATCAGCTAGGAAATATCGCCCATCGTGGTAATCGCCATTCCCCGCACATTAATCCTGAGAGCAAGGAGTCGCCGGAATATTCGCATGCAAGCTCTATCCCTTCCCATCCCCGCCCTTCTCCACATCCAAACCCTGGGCCAAAACAATTAACAATACTTAGCGAGCAAGTAAGTATGACAACCTCATCTTCCCAGCACTCTATGGCGTGATACCATACTATACAAGAGATGCCCTATCCTCAACAATACTCCACAAACCGCAGCACGGTGCAACTTCCAAAGCCTCATCTGTAATACAAAATATTAATATATACAACCCCTATAATACCACAATAGAATACCTTCCACCATAACACAACATAACAATAATATTATCTTCATCCTATTTAGAATACATCAATAAACACAAAGAAAGAAAGAAAAGGAAAAACAACCCGAACACACCACCACCACCCATCCGCCTCCCCCTTTCCCACCGCAAATCATATCCCACCACCCCACCCAACCACCACACAGCACAAACGTCCCTCCCCGACACTACCGGCCGGCGACAAACCCTGCAACGTTAAAAACTGCCCATGTCAATGCTTACCCTACCGTACCCGTCCATATTGCAGGTATTACCTTTTTTTTTCCCTTTCCTTTCCTTTCCCTCCCTTCTTCCAAATAAACAAACGCCTTACCATACCAGACAGGCAGGAGGTGAGGATGAGAACCTGTAAGGCTGAATAAGGGGGGATAATAATAATATAATATTAATAATAAATAATGCGATGCTTGTTATTGTAAATGAGAAAGGAAGGAAGGAAGGAAGACAAGGTTTTTTTTCTCCTTCTTCCTTGTTCCTTCACTGTTAGGATGGGAGGGAGGGATGCCCTTCTAGGGTCCCTCCCGAGTTTCCTTAATCGATTGCTAATTTGGGAAGGTGCATGATGAATTGGGGGAAGTTTGTGAGATGGGGGGGGAGATCCGGGGGAGGGGTTCTGGAGGGAGGCAGGGAAGTGCGTGTTGGATGGGATATAGATTGGATGGTGCGATTGGTGGGGTGATGGGGTATGATTGGTAGGGGGGGGGGGGTTAGGTGTGTGTAAGCTGGGTTCTGTGAATCGGATTCTGCATTTGGTGGAGTGCATAGTGTCATGGTAGTGGTGTTCGCAGTATGGGAGGGGCCTCAAGTACCTCCATGCATAAAACTACAAATGTATGATATTGTAGATATCGACACCACACCACCACCGGTATCCACAAAATTGCATCAACCTCTCGGCCCAAACGGATTTGTGCCGAACCCTACAATGGTGTCTATCGACCTCAGCTAACTTTGATTGGGCTCGTACAAACACTATATACAAGTACAACCAAATCGCCAAAACTTGTCCCGACTTCAAAAGCCTTTTATCCCCTCCACCGAAGCTCAATCTCCGCTCCCCCGCTACGAGTATAGTACCAAACAAAGTCTCCGTCGCTGGTAACCATCTTAGCGCTTGAACACGAAATACTGAGCTACCGGAAGCAAACTCGCTCAAAGTAACCATCAGGTTCCTTCCCACCCAACCCGACGGGCACCCTAATGCTCCTGTTCTCCCCCTTGCACACCTCCTATCCCTATCGCATTGCCCTTGCTAAAAAGCGAAAGAGAATAAATAAACAGACACATACACGCTTTCAGGAGCGAGACAGTACAGTAGTCTGGCACCTTACGGGAGGAACTCCCTGGCAGTAGGGGTAGCGGGCAAGCCGGGATCATCCATACCCCTCTGGACCTTGTCCTCTGGGAATACCGAACCCTCGGCGATTCCATAGTACGGTATGCCCCTGCCAGCTGGGTATCCCCCGTTTCAAGAGCTCGCTCTTTTCCCGTTTTTTTCTCCCTAAGTGCCGGACTGAAGACAGAGGGACTAAAGGTGGAGGAATGAAGGAAGGTGTTTGCACTAAGTTGCATAGTGTTGCTTCCCAGACTCGTTAGCGCGATGAAGAGGAAGAGGAGGAAGCTAGGATAGTGAAGCAGCCGTCGTACGAACCATACCGGATATTGTTTGTGAACAGCACAGCAGATTCTGCTCTGCTCATCGACGGTAGTTTGGTGGGGGTTTCTCACTACGAGTATCGTCGTTACCGTAGTGTGTCACGATGTCTTTGTTTTTCTTTTTCCATCATTATTCTCCTCCTCCGGCTGATCACCACTTGCTTTTTTCGAATATTCCTCCAGTACTACCTTTTCTCCTACCGCCACCTTTCTAAGACGGTAACCCCTAGAATAGAAGCCAATTGTGTACCGTACTAGTACAACGGTAGAAAAATAATTCTTTTTTTTTTAGCAGGCAGTGTAAGGATGCGCACGTAATTGACTTAACTTTTCCTTATGATAATCTCCTCGTTGGGTTAACCTACCCATTCCTTAATCCCTCCCTGCCCAAATCAAAATAGATCCATGTCCTGGCAAAAAAAAACCCCCCCCACATCCCGAACTCAAGGAAGCAGAAACAACTCCACGTATGGTATACCAAACAAACCCAAGTCTTAGTTCCAATGCTAAACCAACAGCCGCTTGCCCACCCGCCCGCCACGCGTAGTGCGTCAATTCCGGGAAGCAAATGATCCGCTCCCATCGAGCAACCCCCAACCAAACCTCTAAGGTCCATCCCGTTCCACTTCCAGACCGTGCCGGGCTGGCCCCCCTCTCCTCTCTGAAGCACCACGAGGGGATGAGGACAATACAGTACTAGTACGCTTCTGAAGTGTAGCGGCATACCCATCTACGAGTAGGTTAGCTGGTAACGTATGGTTGCGGACACCTCAGAACAAAGCCTTAGCGCCATCCAGGAACCAGTGAGCTAGCCCTAATATACTTGGCGACCTACCACATTAGGCAATACCGCGGGATGTTCCGCGGCCAAAACAATCCCACGCAAGCGCCTACCCCCAAGTTGACCCAGATTTTGCCTCAACTTCAAGATCCATTGCACCTCTCCAGGACGAAATCCACTCTGCAAATGTGTTCTTCACATGGATTAGGGTGACTACATAGAAAGTAATAGGTGAAATAAAGCACATGATTTTGTCCGTCGACAAAGTTTGGGAAGATGTGTTTATCGTGGGCGTTGTCGATTTTAGGTTGCCGCCACGAGGACGGCGGGGGGCAGGCTCCCGGTACTCCCTCTCGTTTGCCCATCGGGAGGGGGGATCGGTAATTGAAGGCGGGAACTGCGATAATAGAGTAGCACAGCAGAGTGTCGCATTAGCGATCATTGATTAGTCCAGCGCTGAATGCTGTACCTGGTTGGCTGGCTGGCTGGCGATCGGGCGGGCTGGATGAATGGGTGAATGTTTCCCTCTCCCTCCCCTCCCCTCATCCCGTTTGCCCTCCCTTGTTTCGTCAGAACGACGATGAAGGTCTCAGTTGGGGGTTTTTTTTGTGGATGCGGGAATGACAGTTGTCCGCATTGTGGTGGACGAGTGGGTGGGCTGTTGAGATGTATGGTATCATATCTAGATGACATGCAGTGAATGATTGGCTCGCGGGTTCGAGGGAAGGGAGCGCGGGGAGGAGAGGTGGAGTTGGGGGTCACCGGACTGGTATCTACTGCTACTGGGCTGTACTGTACTACCGCTCCTGCTGTTACTACGGCGGTACAGTGCAGTACTACCGGATGGCACTACGCTGTCAGTTGCAAGGTAGTACCGGACAGTAGAAGAGCCATTAGAAAAACGCCACAGTAGATAGTGACCGTGTCCACACCCCAACATCATTCAAGCACAGCCAGTAAAACTACCATTCGTACTCTGTACTCAGACTCAGTGCGATACGCCGGCACCTTGGCCCGCGAATTAGCTATCAACTTCGCCATTACAAGCAAGCCCATAGTTCACAGCATCGCTAGCAAACAAACCGTCCACCACTCACCGTACCCAACCAGGGCCAAAAAGAATTCCGACTCTCCCACCCACCTATCATACTGTACAATCCCCAGCCATACCAAACAAACCGTCGATCTCCCGCTCAATAATATTTTTGAGCTGTATTATAATACAGCACTATGCCTGTAGTGTCCGAGCGCCTTTTTGAAAAATAAAAGACTACTATCCCCTATGATATCACACGGATCGAGATCCAAACAATATAGGGCGGCATGCAATATCAACCATTTTAAACAACCCTTGGGCTAAAGAGCACTTGATGATACCAAACTCCAAAGCAAGCCACGAGACCCCCTCTCCCAAAACACACCTAATTAACAAACAAAAAGATAGCACCATACCCGCACCATAACCAGTAACAAACCCCGCACTCCAAAATTTAGCCAAAAAAAAAAAAAGCTCCCCTACCCCGATTCCTCAGCTAAGTTTAACGTACAGCAGTCCGTTGACACCCGCACTCATAACCCTAAGCGGACACAAGCACTGCACAGGACAGCAAGGAACATGCCTTAACGGTACTGTAACAGAACGGTAAAGAGTAACAACGTACGGCTAACTTCCCGCCCGCCCACTCACTGGTGGGGTTTCTAACTGTCTCTTCCGTCCGCCTCTTCTTCTCCTCCTCCTATACCTTCTTTGCCTTCTTCTTCTCCTTCTCCTTCTTCCCCGGGCACATACTCATTGTGGACAGGCCAGTACCAATACGGTATGATTGGGATGTGCGATGGCGGTGACAGTTGCGGAGGAGGGGAGATGGTGAGGGGGGGGGGTATTGGGGATGGGACGGAGACTATGCCGAGCTTTTGCTCTCTATGGCACCATCCTAGGTGAGAGCACTTGTAGTGATTGTCTGAGTTTCTTTCCTTCTCCTTCCCCTCTCTTATTGGTCGGTCATTCGTGAGGAGGGAGTAGGTGAACCCATGGAGATATGCTATAATCCTCATTTTATAGCGCTATATCAAGGCATAGTATATGGGAGGAGTATGAGGTGAAGTCAACCACCTATCCGTCCACCCCATCCCCCATCATCTCATGACCTATCCATCTATCCCCCTAAATACTGCGTCAACAAAACTTCTCCTCGCACAGTGCAAGTGCAAGTGCAAAAAAAAGAGGGAAATCCAATTACGTTCATCATCCAATCCGGCACCAGAGAAACTTATGCATGCATGCAGGTTAAATTAAGTTATAATAATATGCTGAATCTATCTATATCTATCTCTATGAATGCACATCTCTGGGCTCTAATTACTGTAATTAATATTAACCAATCCAACGAATGAATAGAAGATGAGTAGTAGTAGCAGAGAGGAACTGACGAAAAGGATGCACGGGGCGGAGTGGAAGCGAAGCGCAAGGCAAGGCAAAAGCCAACACGAAAAGGAAAAGAAAGGGGAGGGGAAAAAAAAGGAAATGATTGTATGCGGTATCATAAGAACTACGATATAATACACTATTATACACCCACCACTCATCGTCATCACCAGGAGAAAAGAAAATGAGTGAAAAAAGAAAAAAAGAAAATAACCAGGCAGGAACAGTGCAAGAAAAGAAAAAGAAAATCAAAATCAAAACCAGCCCAGCCCAGCCCAGCCCCAACAACCTTTCCTTTTCCCGCCCGCCCGCCCCTCCCCCCACCAATAAAACAAAATCAGAAGAAAAAAAAGAATCCCCCGCCTCGCCCTGTAATAAGAAAGGAAAAGATAAGAAACGAGAGCCAACCACTCCACCGCAGATAACTATAAAGGAAATGATAAAATTGGACAAATGAGTGAGAGTGTGAGCAAGACGAGTGAGCTGACTTATGCTAGCCAATGAGCGGAGTACGATACTTAACCAATGAGCAACTAATGGAGTGGAAGTGTAAGAGAGCGTACGAAGCGCGAAGATCATCAAGTAATTTCTTTTCCATCGAGAAAAAAATATATCTGACAAGAAAAGGAAGTAAACGAGATAACCGTCCCACCATGCCATGCCAGACCATCTGCCCTGCCAACCCTCCGTTACCAAAATACCGGGAAAAAGTGAAGGTGGGAACCAACCAAAACCAGCCAAAGGGAATAATAAATAAGAAAGGACAAATGAGACCAGACCAGTAAATGCGTTTGCAAATGAAATAAAACCCTTCGATGATGATGAAAATTGACAAAGCAAATAGATGAACACAGACAAATATTTTATAAAACGATGATCCCCATATTAACACCCCTAAATCCCCATTTTTTTTGTAAAAGAGAAATCTAAGAACGGACAAAGAAAAAACAAAAGGACAAAAAAGGCACCACCAGGCCGTGAAGATAACAGACACAAGGGGAAAAAAATAATTTTCTGCAAATGTGGCACGTATTAGTTGAGACGGCTGTTGGCAAAAAATAAATAAAAGGGTTAAGACTAGTAATAGCAATACAAGTTATGTGTTTTCCCGTTGTGGGAAATGGGAAAAAAAAGTATAGACAGGCAATGTATGTTTCCCTGGTAATATTTTTGTTCAGATGAAGTGAATGAGTCCCTCTTCCTCAATAGGGATGGAATGGGTGAGCTCGGGCCCGAATTCAACAACCCCCGGCAATGCCGCGGCGGCAAACGATAACCCTTTCTCGGTTCTGCCCTCAAGGTACTGTGAATTGAAGTTGACAGAATTGTGAGCCGAGCTGGAGGGTGTAATAACCTCGATGCTGTCGGTGGGCGTGACGGTCTCAGTGTCCGAGCACAGAGTAACACACGTCGTTTCTGAGTCTGCCCTCGATCGGCTGGGGAGGTAGGATGTAGATAGGCTGTGTGATACAACGAAGGGATGGAAGGCAGGGTGCTCCGCGACAGGTGGGGCTATTTCATGGTTGAGGGCCGCGATGTGCTCATCCAACTTCCTTGCTACTCGGGTGAGTTCATCGCGATGTACGCGACACGGAGTGAGGTCTGGGAGCGAAGCAGAGCCGCTGAGTGATCTGTGTCGCAGTGCTGTGTCTGCTGCTCGGAAGATAATTGCTTCATTGTCAGGCTCATATGCGCTGAACCCCCCATCGACTACCCCAATGTTTGACACTGGGGTAGCTTCGAATGGTGGGAAACCGGGGCTGGGTGGAAGACGAGGGGTGGGTGGTAGGAGTAGCTTGTCCTCAAACGTACCAGTGATCCGCTTGTCAACAAAAACAAACTGTTCCTTGGGCTCAGAGAACTTTAACGCCTCACTGCGTAATGAATCGGAGTCACGCATGGACATCGGGAGGTCGATAGCCCCCTCCACATCATCCGCCGCCTGGGCCCCACACTCCGAGTTCTGATCCCAAACAAAATCGCAATCAGCATCGATCTGGTTCTCGTAGCACCAGTCAATGTCCTCTTCCCAAGAGTCAAGGCAAGCGCCAGATTCAGGAGCAAAGCCCTCTGACGCACACATGAGCATTGAAAGCCTTTTCGAAGCACGGCGGTTGCAAATGGACTGACTTGGGCTGGCAGGAATAGTAAAGGTGCCGTTTAGTGTATCCGAAGCCTGGCTGAGCTGGCTAATAGGCCTTGTCCGCACAGTGAGGAAGCTTCTTTGCCGAATATGTGTCAGGTCAGGCGTAGATTTGCATCCTCGTAACTCCATTCGATCCTGCTGGGCTGGAATAGGTCTGTCAGGTACATCGCTCATAAGTTTTTCAATCCCAGGGGATTTTCTACCATAGCTGCTATTATCAGGCGTTGTTACCGCATGAGGAAGCGTCCGCTCTGAAATGTCCGAAATGTTTAGCAAGGCGGTATCGTTATCCAGGACACCTTCTGATGGGCTTTCCTGCAGGCTACGAAGGCAATGCCTTGATGATGTCCTCAAAGGTGGAGTGAGTGGGCAAGCGTATCGAGAACCATCCTCTGAGCGGACCTGGCTCAGCTCACATAATGACTCACTAGGTGATATTGACTTGGTTGAATTGGCTCGCCGTCTTGATGCAATCGTCTGGAATGATGATGAACGTGAACGATTTGATGCAGGAAATGAAGACATTGGTGACGGTAATGATGACTCGTCCGAGTCACCAGTCTCCCTCCTTCGCAAGGGTAGTGAAGAATCTCGCACCACTCTATTGAAATCACGCACCAGTTCCTGATCGGGAGCCTTGTGCAGTCGGTTGAAGTCCTGTGAATTGGCGTGCGTGATATGTGAGAAATTGAAGGGATTGCTGATCGGACTAAGTCCCTTTCGTTGAGCTAAAAGTACGATGGCATTTAGTTAAAGTGGATTCCATAGGGTGGGTCCATCAGGAATTCATTCATACCATAAGGCATTCGTCCTCCTCTCAGGATTTCAGAAAGTGATCTATACCCCGACTTCTCATCCGGGCTCTCGTGAATTGTCATTGAACTCATCGATCGGAGGCTGACTTTCGATGATGCCTTCCGCAACTTTTGTCGTCCAAAGGTAAATGATACAGCTTCCTGATCGCTCTTATCAACCATCATCCCCGATGGGCTCCCACGTTTATTCCCACCACCGAAGAACGATGTCCTAATCCGTGACTGTCTCTTGTCCCCTCTCTGCTTCGACCGGACATCCGGGGGGGCTGCATACACATAGGTGCAATCGTAATCCATATTAAGTTCGCTCTCTGTACGATCTTCTAGCGACAGCTCGCGAGAATTTCTTCGGGATGTATTGGGTTTATTTATGAGATGCATCCCTCAAACAAAGCACCCAAAATGGTGTGGGTGTAAATTGGGGGGGGGTGCGTGTGCCGGGGGGGGTTTGGGGTAGCACCTATAGAGTCCCGAGAACGCTGCCAACTACCTCTTGAGCTGGTGTCGGGAAACGCCGTGGATATATTCTCTGGCAGTGCTGCTTGCTTAATTGCGAATCCCAAGGCAAACGCTAGGCTAGCAAAGGCCGATTAATATGGATAATTGAGGCAGCCCTACAATTGGGGGGGGGGGAATATTCCTAGGGGGGTATCAACCCAAATCGTGCAACGGCCGGGAGAGTGGTGGGAGGGGGGTGGAGGTTGCAGCGAAATCACTAAAATGGCTTTTTTCGCCTCCTGGGTCGGTTGGGTTGTACAACCTTCGGGAGTTGGAAATACCGTACTCAGTTGATTAAATCCCGAATCAGATTATACTACTGTACTGAACGCTGCTGCTGTGCTGCTTCATCCCTCTCTGCGGCGAAGATGAGGGGTACCTATCGAATTCGTAAAAAGGTACGAACGGCAGTATGCAAGGTACTAGTGTGATATATGGGACCGACAGAGGGACTGCTGTATGTCGCCTGAATGAAAAAAAATGCGGGACGCGAAAGTGATTGTGTGATGAAAGGAATGCCGTTGACAGTGTTGCAAGAATGATGATTTATGGGTGATAAATGACGGATGATAGACAGATAAATGACAGATAGAATAGAGAGGGAAGAACGATAAAAAAAAGGGTCTCCAGGGAAGGAGGATGATAGTTCTTTTTTCTTTTTTCGTCCAGCGAACCTGCTTCACCTGCACGAGTATTGAATGGAGGAGAGGAGTGAACAGGAGAAAGTACAGTAGGAGAAACAAGGAGAGAAGAGATGATTTTTGAAGTCGAGCGCTGGGAACTGAATTATGCATTTTCCGAGTCAAGACTAAGAGATCACGGCTAGCGTGCGCTTTGTTACATATGCCCAGGTGGGAAGTGCATGTGTGAACCACACCACGCCTTTCCGCAGAAGCGGTTTGGAAGGATTGAAAATACTGTGCAGCAAAAATAAAATAAAATGAGGATGGAGAATGGGAAATGTCGAAGGAGAAACCGCCCTCAGGAGGAACGTGTCTGGGGGCCTGAACCAGGGACACTGGGCGGGCTCGCCCACGGAGTGTCTACTTGTAGGGAAATCTGAACTTGTCTGTAACCTTCGCAGCAGGAGTTATATATGCGAATTGAGCTCTCCATCCCGTGAAGTTGTTTGCCAGGAGAAGTTAATCCAGACATAATAAGAGCAGGTGGGTTTGATGGAATATCGCCAAATATAGAGAGATATCTTATTGTGGAGAAATCCGTAAACCCCCCAAGAATGTGAAGGCCAGGTGACTGAGGGCGTAGCCATTACTCTGTTCAATAATGATACAACGTAGATACACACAATATCATGTCCCAGGCCTAGTGTAGCATCATCACCACACCATCGCCATCGCCATCATCACTCATCCCCTTGACCCCTCTCTCCGCCCTGCTCTCCCCTTCTCTCCTTCTCTCCTTCTCCGCTTTCTCACTCCATCTTTCCCTCCGCCGTCCTGAATTCTTCCCCCCTGCCCCGGGATATACCCGCCAAGGACATTCCCCGAAACCTGGCAAGGTTATCGTACCCAAGGAACGGTTCCAGGCAGGGACTCGTAGGCTCGCAAGAAGCGTGAGAACGAACCTTCACCGAGTTTAGGGTAATGACGATGGGTACTGGGAGGGGAGATATCCCTAACCTCTCCAATTTGTGAGAACCCCCGCGAGACCAGAATATTAACTAGGTGAAGCCAGTCTGAGCCCTTTTTTGAATACCACTCGAGTGATACCGTTCTATACTATGCAATGCAAAGGCTACCCACCAGGAAGCAGTACCACAGCCACTTTCAAACGCCGGTGGGCTATGTACTCGTACTGAATGATTATATCACGATTATCTACCGCACATTTTTATACCGAGTACCGTATGTATGCACAGATAGTTGAATGCAGCCATTTCATACCTCCGTCCCTCCCACCATCGGATGGCCCTCAAACATATGACCCGCAGCCCGCATACATGGTAGTCATCTACGGTGCTCGAGTTATCAATCAGTCCCACAAATACAGATTTGTGAAGCACATGTTATGGGTTTGGTATGGCGCCGGGAACTTGAGATCAACATCTATTGGCACAGTATTCCGTTTTGATTTCAATGTCGTAATATAACAAGAGTGGAGCTTGGCTACAATAGCCCCCAAAACGATCGCACACAGGCAGTTCGAAATTTTACCACCTCCACGAATACTGCTCCTATTGAAAATTAGAAAATATCAAACTGGAGAGGAGTGTCTTCTGAGGGCTCCTACAAACCCTTTTTTGTTCTTAATGATGTGGTTGTGGTTGGAAATTTTCGAAAATTATTACTGTGTGTTGGTACAAGTACGTTGATTTCAAGTGCCCTCACAATACTCGCATTTTGCTAAGGAAGGATTATCCTACAGCAGCGTCCGGCCAGTCCCACTCCCCCAGTTCTCCCTCGCCTCCCTCTCCCCCACCATACTGCAGGAGTACGCACAGTAATATCAAGACCGTCAGACAACGCGCATCTTAAAATCTCTCCTTATCCAGCTTACCGACGGTCCCGACCACGGATGTACAGCAAGAGCAGGATAGGATAGGCTGGGGGAGACGGACGAGGAGAATCCCCCTTAACAAGGAGAGGGACCCAAAGCAAGATTCCGATGCCGCCATCGGCTTCTATGCTTCGCCTTGTCTGTGAGGAGCGGGGTCACACTCACGTATCAACTTTTCTCACCGCCTTGTAAGCTCGTTTACCGTTTACACCGTCGGCCAATACCTTTCCATGAAAACAATGGGAAACGAGACAGGGAGGGTATTCTCCTAAAGGGGTCTGCAGGTCCCGACTCTCTTGATGACATGCGCCCTACCGTCCCTACCATCCATTAGAAATGCAAACGTCTTTGTTCTACTGGATTGGGCGGGTGTGGGTAGGTGTGAGCACTAAGAAAAGAGACACTAAATGAGGAAAGCCCGTTTATTTGTGGTCGTTGCCCGAGTGATATTCGGTTAGCTTCCCGAAGCTTATCCTATGATTGCCCACGAAAATCTCCCCAAATTGCCGGTACCACAGTTTGAACCACCTCCACAACTTCAGCTTTGACGCGTTCTTCAACTCCGGAAACGAATTTTATGGCCTCTATTTGGGAAGCACTGTTAGTAGGGCCCGAAGCTCCTCTACTCTGCTATAGGGAACCGAACCGGCGATCTTACAGTGTACGACCTTTGGATGCGGTCTTTATTTCACGTTTTTTTCTCCCCTCCCAGCCCTCACCAAGGGCAGAATTTTCCCCAAATAATTTTCTACCTTCCCTTCTCATCTCCGCCCGGGATCGAGAGAGGGTACCGAGCTCTGCATTCGTATGGCGTGGATCAGGGATCAAGCAGAAACCGGATCCAAGACCTTGCCTGTGTCCGCGCCCCCTCTCCCTTCAAATCTTGGGAAGAAGGCTGGATGGGCGAACGGGTGTACCGTATTCACTCACGGTACTTGTGTTCAAGAAAGGCACGGCAAATGACATTCCTCGGGAGCGCATCCTGGCTCGTCTGGGGGTCGGCCCTTTGTTTTTTTTGGTGAAATGACATCCCCTTGGAAAAAAGACAGGGGCCCCAAAGTCAAAGAAACACAAGGTGAGGATATTCAGCCCAATAGAGGGCACCGCCGACGTCAAAGCTCTTACAGCAAAGACTGATATCTGAAGGCTATCGAGGAGAGAAGTTGAAAGGCTCCAAAATCCCGACAGATTATTAGACCGGGAAAGGTTTGATCGAAAAGCGTTACAAGTGCAACTTGTCAAGCCTCAGTCACATGCAGGGGGAGCGTGGACCAAGAGGAAGAAGAAAAAACGACTCAAAAAAAACAAAAAACAAAAACAAGAAAGGCCCAATATCCCGGGTTCACCCACGCAGCCTACCGCAAGCAATGGCTCGTGAGGAGGAAATTGGGGAGAAGGAAAAATAAAGAGAAAGAGCAAATACCCCACGCCCAGCGCGCTAAGACCCACGATGCCATTGTCAATGCCACACTTAGCATTTTGCGGTTGTCAGTGCATCAAGCCAGCAAACAAAACGAAAGAAAATGCTATGATACTAAGCGTACCGTAGCAAAAACAAAAAAGGAATGGAAACAACAACAACAAAAAAAAAGGCCGGGATTAATCCCGACCAAATAACTCCACTCACCCACTCACTCACTCACCTGCTGCCAGCCAGCACAATACCGTGCTCTCCATGACCGGCTGACAGATAGAGACATCCGCCTCGCCCCAGTCGTCCTAGCCATAGTCCTTACTGTGCGTGCCAAACCCCTCAAGCGCGAGTAGCCCGTCCATATCATACGCGCATGCACGTGAGCTTAGACGCCCCAATGTGACCTTGTGAATATGTACCCTACGTCTGCATTCTGCCAGCGCATGTGCAAGCAAGGAGGCAACCAAGCAGAGATACATTTTCGAGGCACTGCGTACCGGTTTTCTCTATCCGTCGTTTATGTACGTAGTTTACTCGAGTACTGTACGATGATTGTGGTGCTGTATGGTCGGCCATTGCAGATGAGATGGAATAGGATGGTGCTTGTGGTTAGGCAGGTGTAATTTACTGTACCGGTAGTTGACAAGGAGAGCGAGCAGCCACGCCCATGCTTTCTCGCTCTCGCTCCTTCCTTCCTCCGTGTGTTCTCGCGGTTAGCGAGGGGGGGGGGTTCTAGAACATGAGTCCAGAACATGAAAGTAAGCAAACAATTAGTGATGGTAAATGGGTTTGGCGAATGGTATTCGTAATGTCGTGACGTTTGTAAAACGCCACGACATCGCGATCATACCATAGCATATTGTCCCTCGCACAGCATAGTCTATATGCCATACCGTACAGCTTACCCAACCACCACAACCATCACGAAAACTCACTCGGAAAACCATAGATCTTCCATCCATCCACTGTATCAACCTCCGCATCTCACAGCCTGCCCCCCTCTCATGCTCTACACCACAATACTCTGCCCTGCTCCACAGCCCAGCCCATCCAGAGAGACAGGCTGAGGGGATACCAAGCTAAACCCATCCTCCCACCAATTACGCCAACAACAACCACTCCCCAACTCCCTCGCGCAAATCTTAATCACATCACATCACACCACATCACATTACAGTACGCCGAAATCAGATCCAATCCGATGGCATAGATGGATCGGCCCCGCCTCGCCCCGTCTCGCCTCGCCTCACTTCACCTCGCTCTCACCGCGCACCGTAGGTTTTCACCTCTTCGGCCCCCTCTTCCTCTGAAGCTGTGGGTATAGTGGCGCACGAACGGGGAGATTAGAAAACGTTCATGTTGTCCTAGATGATGAAGCCCCACTCCCCCCCCCCACGAAGATAACGACTTCCAAGCGAGGTTTGAGGTTTCTGGGGGCTTTTTTGTTTTATGAAGAACGGTGAAATTGTGATGTGAGAGTGGGGGGGGGGGTTGGGTCAATCTCGCCAATGGTAAAGTTTTCACATATCCTATGTTCCGATATTGTTTTCTTTCTTTCGTGTTTTATTCATTCATCAGTTTTGTAGCGAGAGAACGGGGGGAGAGAAATGATGGAGGGACTGTGGAGGGCTTCCGATTGCTGATTGTTGAAAGCTGCCTACTGGGTAATGGACCGCGTTCGGATACAAGCTATGTTTCTATCCGTTCGACGTTGGAGTGTTAGATGTTTTCTGTGTATGTGTGGGCACTTTTGCCCTGCCCCCCCCCCCTCGATGATATACTCGTTCGCTCATTCATTCACGGAGCTTAGAGTGCTGGTTCTGTCCGGTTCGGCTCCGGTGGGGGCGCGGGTTCGTTGGTCGTGGTGGTGGTGGTTTTTTTGCTGGAAAAGTTGGATTTGCGTCCGAGTTACGGGATCGCTTTCGGTTTTCGTGTCACGTACCGTAAAACTGGAATGATTGAAAATCTCGCTAGGACGTTGGAGTTGCCTCTCCTAGTTAGGCGTGCTGCAGTTTTCTTTTTACTTGTCTCAACCGAGGACTCTTTTCACTTGTGCTTTTTCTCCCCTTGGACAAAAGGGTAAAATTCTGGACGTCCTAGCGTCCTGCTCAATTATTACGGTTTTACTCGTACAGCATTGGGGTTGTGTGCATATCGTATCGCTGATGCGGTAGGGCGGGATATTCTGCCTGCAGGGCATGGTATGGTATGCACTGCGCTGGTAGGGCGGAGAAGGGGAAGAAAATAAGGAATAGCATCACGAACCAACTGCTCGTGCAGTGAAGTAGTTGGTTAGTGATGCCGCTATTCCTTTCTTTCGTTATCTTCTCCCACGATATGGGAATATATTTCTTCTTCCGCATGTCCATCCACGTCCCCCGCCCGCCTGCCCAGTCATCTAGACAGCTCTTTTAGGCCGCCCCACCACCACTCCTCTCTCTCGAAATCTGCAAGCACTGAGCACAACTAACGGCAAAAATTCCCCCTCTAAACTAAAAAGAAAGCAGCAGAGAAAGAAAAAGCAGACACACCCACCTAACTTACTTTTTGGATCTAAAACTTCAAGTCTCCTGGCGCCGCCGCAAAACAGCCAAGATCATGATCTGATTCGGCGAGACATGACTTACAATTGCCGGAATTGCACCTTTTTCTCTCGCGACATGTTACTGATTTCGAGGAGGCCGTTAAGTGCTGGAATCTCTCTTAAGGTCCTCTTTCTCCTTCCAACCTAATTTCCCACAACTCACTTTCCTCCTTTTAGTCATGAACTTTACCCTTCTTGGTTAGAGGAGCAATCCTTACCCCTGCCGTGGCGTCGAGAGAATTTTTTTTGAGAGAGAAAGGGTGGAAGGATCGACAAACTGACGACCTTTGAGAGGAACGAAACATTATGGGGCTGCATTTGCAGGGTGGGAAGTGGGGTTCTACCGTTGAGTCGAGATAGTGATACGAGACAGACAAGGTGATGAGAGGAGGAGTTAGACAAGAGGTTGGAGCTGAGTAGGAGAAAAGTGCAGTGTGCGGTGTGCAGTCTTTTTGTCACCGTGCTAGTAGTTGATTGATTAGCCGGAGGATCATGTGATTTGAGATCGTCGGGCGGGGGTGGGCGGGTTGTGTGAAACGAAACGAAACGATAGGAAAGGAGATAGGATCCTCTAGAGGGAGGCTCATTTCCTTTTGTTTTTGTTGGTGAGGACTGGTGAGGTTAGGTTAAGCGGAGAGGGGATCGATCGTCGGTGTTGCTGCTGTTGTAGTACAGGTTGGTAAGTCTGCGAGTTTGTAGTGGCATGTATCAGAGCCACGGTATCGATTGCCCGATGTAGTACGGCAAGGCAAAGTGGGTAAAACATAGTCTAAGAAAAATGGTAATGATAACAATAATAATCCGAATCCGATGGAGTTTACTCCAGCGCGCTTCAGCCACAGTTTTTTGATACTTTAATACGAGGTACTGCATCATAAGGATCCATTCGACAACCTAATACCGGTACTCCAACCGAGGGGATCAGCAGAGCACGGTACTGTGCCGGTAGCAAAGAGAAACAATGACCAGCAAAGCACGATCTCCTATGCATACGGTACGTGCCGTGCAGTCCACCGTTCCATCCCGCATGATATGGTGCTGTATCAGATTTCTTAAGCATCACATGACTACCCCCCTCCCTCCACAATGCACCTCTCCTCCTCCAACTTTTTACAAAGTAAACGCACAGCAGAGTACACTACAGAACGCAATGGAAAGAACTGCCCACCTTGTTTCCCCTTCTACCGATCATGTCTGATTCCTTCCTTACCGTTTTACGTACTCTAGAGCCCACATCTGCAGCTCAGACTACAGTTACGCATGCAGAGCGGTAAACTATCATACAGCCGGTAACTTCAGTAACTCCCTTCAATCAATCCATCCAACTCCCCCTAGCATGACCCCAAGACCGCAAAAGTAAATATCATAATTATCATACCTAAACAAACGGCCGATCGACAAAGTCGCGCGTAAGACTGGCACTTGACCTACTAGAGTATAGTACGGATGTGATACCAAGACCTAACATCCATGTGGGGTTTAAAAAACCACCCGAATCCGTCAAGAGAACCTGTCAGGGCACCAATAGTATGATAGGGAGCCCCCCCTCCTCCTCCACCAACATCCCCGCGCTCCTCCGTGGGAGAACCGTTTGATGGTGTAGTTGTAGCGGGTAAGTGCACCACGCCACGGATACTAATGGTGGGGTTTCGCGGACTAAGCCGCTGATCGATACTAGACTAGAACTAACCGTCATGAAGAAAGGATAACAAGTAGGAAAGAGAAAAAAAAACAAGTTAAAAGAAAAAGAAAAAGAAGGGAGAGGAGAGGAGAGGAGAGGAAAGGAATTGATGGTTGGGTTTATGCTACAATACTGTGCTGTAGCTCCCCCTGAAGGCTTGCTTTGGAGTGGGCGTGATGGAGAGTTATTCCCCGTTATACGGGGGTATCATACTTGAGTATCATAATTGCGATTGCTTTTTGTGCTTTTTTCTTCTTTTTTCTTTCCCTTCTTTCTTTTATTGGGGGCTAACTTGTCTCTATGGTGCGTGGTGGTGGTTTGCTACGGAGGGGTGAGTGCTTTGCTAGGGCTGCGGAGCCGATTGGAGGGGGCGGAGGAGAAGGGGGGGAGGGGGATGAGGCAGTGGTCATGGCGGGTGATGGACATCATGCGTGATACGGGGGCCAGGGGACGGAGGGGATATCGTAAAAGGGCAAGGAAGACCGGTTTGTTTAGAGAAGGGAGGTGAATGAGGTGAGGAGTAGTGCAGGGTATTGAGCAGTAAGTTCGGATGATACTGTCACATAATATGTGCTTTTTTTATTCTCTGAATTTTTCTCTCACCCTGTGACGGGAGGGAGGAGAGAAGAGACTGTTATGATATGTGAGAGTACGGGGTACCCCTCTCCTGGGATTTCCTTTCTTTTTTCTGATACGATTCTGGTATGATATTCATGAGGGCTACTACCGGTATGTTAACTACAGAGTACAGTAGCAAGAAAAGAGGCGGAGGCAAAGCAAAGATTCAGAGAAGGAAAAAAGAAATAAAAGATGCCGAATTAGAGTAAATGTAGCCGTTATACGCCCATTAACTAGACTAACAAATACAACTGCATGTTTTTAGATGAAAAGTGGGGGAGGGTACAATGCGTGAAGGTAGATAGCTAACATGAGAAAAGTGTGAGAAGGAGGATCCTTCACAATCTAATCAATCCTCATTGCCGACTCCAGGAGTAGGAGCTCTATCCCCCATCTCCACATCCTCACTATCCTTAGACCCGCCGATAGTCTTACTAAAGTCGTCATCAAATAAATCCTCGTTTGTGTCGTCTAAATCATCGTCATCCTCACTATCGACGGCCCTGGTAGGCTTACGCTTACGCCTCTTACCCCATTCCTCGGCAGCCTCGGGAGGTGGGGCGGGAGGCGGGACGAGCATGTCGTCGTCATCCTCGTCGTCGCTGGAGTTGACCACCTCTGAAGATTTGAACTTTCCCTTGTTGGTTGGAGATGCTCTGCGCGTTAGCTTTTTGCGCTTCTTGGCTGGCTTCTGATCGTCGTCGTCTGTGATGGCAGACTTCGACTTGCTCCTGCGACGGGAAGGCTCAGAGGTAGAGTCAGAGTCTATTGTTCCGTCCTTCTTACCGCGCTTGCGGGTGGATCTGGACCTTGAGCCAGCAGCTGAAGGTCTTTTTCGCTTCTTCTCGCCATCAGAGTTCTCCTCGCGAATGCGTTCTTCTGCCGCCTTCCTCTCTGCGAATTCTCTTGCTTCCTCTTGCATCTTCTTGCGCTGATCTGCTATTGCTTTGTTGCGTTTCTCGATCTCGCGTTCTTCTGCTTCTTTGGCTTCCCTTTTGCGCCGAAGGTCTTCCTCGCGCTTACGCCTGGCTTCTGCCAGTTTAGCTTGGTTCTTTTCCTCGTACTCACGCTGCTTCTGGATTGCTCTTTCCATTTGCTTGCGGAATGTATTCTTGCCCATAGTGGACCGTGCCTCTATTTCTGAGGATGGGTATGGGGGGTTGTTGGACCGTGCAATATCTGAGAAAGACCTATAGAAAATCATATCAGTCACGGGAAAATGCAAGAGAAGGATGCTCGGCACGTTTGCCTAGGAGTTAAGCGGCTGTAGCCGTCCGGGACCTGTCTGTTCCGAGCAGAGTCTATGCGAAGGAAGGGAGGAAAGAAAAGAGAAATATAAAAAGCAAAGAGGGAAAAAAGGAATATATATATATATATATATATATATACAGGGCTGAACTCACTGTATTCCCTCCTCTAGTCCTTTGGAAGAAGCCTCGAGATCTTCAAGGCTGCGTGAGGTTTCCGGCAGGCTCATGATGAATTGAACAATCTGGAATTGTACATATGCGACATTGAACATGTACATCACGTTGTCCGGTGCGATCGCCAAAGCCTATGATGGCGGTGTTAATTCGCTTAACCATCCTTGGCTAACCGCTGGTCGGGTGGATTAAAGTAACTTACTCGCTTAGCGTAATCAAGGGCGTTCTTAAAGCTCTCCATTGACTTCTCGGGCTCGGTCGTTCGTTCCTTCCGACCCTTTGAGAAGTATGCTTTTCCGAGACATGTCAATGTTGTTGGGTCTTTACCCAATTGAAACTTTGTAAGAGCGGACTCGTACTATGGTGGAATGAGGGCCGAGTTAGCTAGATGAAAGGCCCCAATTGAGTGAGCCTGAGGGGGCCGGGGGGGGGCAAGGAGGATCGGTGAGTAGAGAATAAGCGAGGGTATTGGGGTGGCAAATTAATGAGTGAATAATCAAGGAAAACCAAAGGCGTGGGGGAAGAATTGGCGGCGACGGCGCGTTTGAAGCAAACAGATACACCGTCTGAAATAGCCGGATGAGGAATAATTAAGAAGCGAGAAGTAACGTTTGGCAGGAAAGCACTCAATTGGGATGCCGGCGCCTGCCGGAGGCTAGGGTATAATAGCGAAGGGGAGGGCGTATGAGAAGAAGCGAAAGAAAAAACAAGATATGGTGGAAACAAGAGGAGGAAAGGCCCCCATATGAAAGCAAGCAATTGTGTAACTGAGTTGATAAAGAGAGAGGACTTACGTTCTCGATAGCTCTGGCCCATTGGTCCAATCCAGCAAGACAATGTCCAAAGTTGACCAACGAGTGTGCATCTTTCGAGAGCGTCTCTTTGACTTTGGAGAACATACTGACGGCGGTTTTGAGATCTTTCCGATCTTCCACAGAAGCAATTGCTATCCCTTGGGCCGCGTACGCATTTTTTGGATCCAATTGCAATGCCTTATCAAAGAACTCGACGGCCTTCTCGTAAAGCTTTCTCCGCTTCTCCCTCTCTTGCTCATTTTCTTTTTTGATATCCCGAGCAGCAAGAAGGTAGATATTGCCCATTCCAATGAGGGAGTAGCGGTCGTGTTTTTCATAGTTCTGAAGAGTATGCTTGTAATGCCTCTGCTCTGGATCCTCCCAGATAACAATCGGATGCTTGCGCTTTTGGCGCCCCAGATACCAACCATATAGCGCTCGAACCTCGAGATTGTTTCCATCTGTCTGCATCAACTTCTGGATCCTCTTGTGGCCATCCTCCGCGCCACGTCGGAGGGCCAAATACGCCAACCGCATATTCGCATCAACATAGTCGTCATGGTAGGCCAAGAGCTTCTCGTAATTCTTAGTTGCTTCCTCAATATTGCCGGCGGCTTCCTCACATCGGGCTAAATTGTAGGTTAGGGTGGTGGCTAGAGCATCAGTATCGGCGGCCTCGTCCTTTTCCTTTAGCTCAGGAATTGCGTTCAGAGCATTCTGATAATGCGTTCGAGCTGTATTGTATTCGCCCTTTTGCCAGTAGAGGGTTGCAATGTTGTTGGTCAACTGGGCGGGTATCATAACATCGTCTCCATTATCTATTAAATATTTATATATCTCTTCGACTTGCAGTAGGCATTGGAGTGCTCGCTCGGGCTGGTCGTTTTCGTAAAGTCGTGCTAGGGAGAGGAGGATGGTTTCGTGGTGGGCGTCATTCTTTTTAGCTTCTGCCTTCCACGTGAATCGAACATTCTCGAGCAGACTGATAGCCTTTCTGTGTAGAACTGTGACATCCTCTTTTGAAGCAGAGAAGCCGGTTCGTGGGATAGCAGAGAGAACCTCGTCTGCATAGAGGGTCCCCAGTATCGATCTTGCCTCAATGCACTTCGGATTTGCCTGAACAATGGCCTCAAAGGTGTACTTCGCTGCGCCAAGGTCTTTGAAAATTGGTTAGTGAGGGCATTCGAAAATCACGAGAATTAAAAGGTACCTTTCATCAGAATCTGGACTTGTCCAATCCCGAGCTTTGCCGGGAGATATCCTTCCCGCAATGCATCACTCCTCTTGTAATGTCCTAAAGCCTTCTCATATTCTCCTTCGACATGTGCCTTTCTTGCGAGCGAAAACCATCCATCAGCCGTAACAGCTGCAACATCGCTGTACTCGATAGCTTTCTTAGCTAGAAGCTCACATTGCGAATATCCTCTCTTGATAAAGAAATGGCTAGCAAATGTTGTGCACGCTAGTGGGAACTGCTTGTCGAGCTTAAATGCCTTCTGAGTGTGCTCAATCACTAAACGGTAATTGTTGATAAATTCAGGGTCGTATTCTGACAAACTTGAGGTGACATGAAGATGATATAACGCCTTTAGAATGTGGGCATATTTGGAATTGGGATCCAACTCCAATGCGCGCTCCCATGCCACCAATGCGTCGTCTTTGTGCCCCAAGTGCCAACAGCACAATCCGATTCCTATTCTCGGATCGGGATCCATATCCGGCCTCTTGGTTAATACTTCCTGGTACGATTCGAGCGCCCTCTCATACCTCCCTTTCCCATACAAAACTCTCGCCCTTCCCATGATCGCAAGCATATTGGTCGCCCGTGAAGTTCGAACGGCGTCATCAAATATTTTTGCCGCATTGTCCATATGGGTGTTTTTATCTACTGTGCCAACAGATGCCTTGAATATAGAGTATACACCACGGGCAAGAGTGACTAATGTTGAAGCGGGATCTAGGCGTGAGGATTCGTTGAGAATTTGAGTCGCAAGCTGAAGATAATGATCCTTCGTCTTTGCTTCGGAAATCAAAGCAGACCCTTCTGCACGGGGGTGCGGATTTAGCATACTTTCGAGAAAGTATTGGGACATATTCATACCAGCCACGTTTTTTGCAGCTTCACGGCTGCGCTCTAGATACAACCATGTGAGGAGATGAAGCATTGGGAGCCTCTCAGCCATTGGTTCGTGGGTTTTGGCTTGTAATCCTTTGGCAATAATTTCAATGGCGATATCAACTTTGTCGTGTTTTGCATATGCGAGAGCGATATACATCCAATATTGCTTAGGGGATCTTTCGTTCTCAAGAAGAGTACATAGCTCCGTCGGGTCCTCGGGAAGCATGTCGGGGTCCACTTCCACAACGGCGTTCTCGTCGTCCTCATCTTCGTCTCCGGCAGACACTGGAATATCGATACTTCGTGGAATGTCGGAGAAGCGCGCGCGAGGAGATAATCTTACGGTACCATGGCCGTTCGGAAAGGCTAACGAGCTAGCCGTCGCGAGCGACTGTGAGAACGATGAGGAGGGGCTCCTGCTGAGCATAACAACGTGGTTTGAATATTCCGAGGGTGGTGAGAAGTGTCGGTTAGGAGGTCCTTACCCGTAAGGGGCCTTCGAATGGCGGCAATGGGCAGCGGGAGGGCAATCGGCAGACGTATTTGGGGCTTGAAGCTTGTTTAATATTTTGTTAGACGGGTAGGGCGGATGGGAGGTGAGAGTTGTGGTGAAGAAGTTGAGGTGATGAGAGGTAGGTGGATGGAGCTGTGCTCACGGAGGTGTTTTACCTCAAAGTTTGGTGAAACCATGCCTGCTGACTCATCAAGGTCTAGAAAAGGGTCTACCAGCGGTTTTCAAAAGTATCAGGATGCCTGGGCGCCAAGACGTCGAAATTCACACCTAAATCCACCAGCTCTACCGCCAAGGCATCCGAATACTTTTGAAAACCGGTGTGCCCTGAGGTGTTTGATAGGGCTCTTATTTTAACGCAATCGTAAGTTTCATCTCAGCCGCTCCTTATTTCGACTACTAGCGCGGTGGCCGTTCTTGCCAGTTTTTGCGGTACCACCACTCTTCCCTAGCCTGTCATAACGCCGTCACACACACTGTCACTCGTATGAATTAAGGTATGATACTTCTGTTATTTTTTTGTATTTTTTTTATACATATGCCCGGCACAACCACTACAATTACCGGATTCAACCCTTCTTCAAAAACTCAGAGGAGCCAGGCAAAAGCGCTTGCCATACTAGGTGCTGGTTAGTAATGTCGATCGACATCCGGGAGAGCTGGGATAAAGTTACCTCGCTGCGCAGAAGAATAGCGCTTGTCGGAACTGAGCTTTCTTGCAATACCATATTGTGATCACGTGTACCACCCTGCGAAATAATCTGCACTAATTAATTCAGCACTATCCACACTCTCGACAGACTGCCAGAACTCACCTCGGCCATTCCCAGAAACATTCTGACAATAATTAATTTAGCACTATCCACACTCTCGACAGACTGCTAGAACTCACCTCGGCCATTCCCAGAAACATCCTAACAATAATTAATTCATCCGCATTCTTAATGACTCCCATGCAAACCGTAACAGTCCCTCTCAAAAGGGTAACAAGCGGCAACCACACAGACGGCCGAAGTTTCTTAAGCATGGCATTGCATGGAATATCGAAAGGGAGGGGGTACGAGAGGAATAGCATAGTATAAAAAGGAAAGAAAAAAAGAAAAAAGAAAAAAGACACTGATGGGGGCCCCACGCCCTTTTAATAACGCCTCCCAGCCCTTACACACTTCTTTATCTTTCTTGAAGAGCATTTAAAAAAATACCTATAGGTCCGCACTACTTGTGAATCCTTTGTATGAAGGTAGGACTGGTCGAACCCCGATTTCTCGAAGGCTTGAATACATCTAGTAAATGCATTCGTAAGCCGTAACTTCCAAGCTTTCCCCGCGGAGTTCCAACTGAGGATACCCGCATGGGTATCCAAGGCGTGAATGGTTTCGTCATGTTCTAGACAAGTTAGCATTCTTACTACGCCAAACAGGCCAATATACCGTAAAAACTCAAATACAAGGCTGGTGTGCTATGTCATTGTAATTGCCTTTCGTGGTAAAGCGCTGTGTATTTTTCTTTTTTTTCGTCCAAGCAGAGGGGTGAGTTTGCTGTGACTCGCCTACCCATATCCCAGAGGGGGAAATTTGAACGACATAGTATGCCGGCCTTGTATTCGAGTTTTTTACGGTACTCGAGTAGGGAAGATCACTCACCGATCTTTTCCATCTTGTCAGGGAGAATTCCATACAAGCTTCGAAAAACTTCGATATCAGTTCTGCCATTCGGTTCGGTGTACAAGGAGGCATCAACGACAGCGTCGCCCCAATGGGCCGTAAGATTACCACTGTTGATAATCTCTTGGTTGGTCGTGGTGTGTGTTTTAAGGGAATCCCTTTTAAACGTAGACAAATAGTGGTTTCTAACTTCTTTATAGCAGTCGTCGGAACGGAAGAGATATCTGAGACGTTCTTCTTGGCTTCTGAGACATTCTTCTTGGCTTCGGACGGTGAGGTCGAGTTTGGCTTTCTCTTTAGTCATCTTTACCATATTTTCCTTCAATGCCATAACCTCGGTATCCAGACGGTGGCTGAGGTTGGCGAGATCCAAGCCACGGAAATTTCCTACCAACATTTCATCCGAGTCTTCCACCTTCTTGATGTGGAGTTCATCCACTTTAACAGCATCGGTGAGAGTCTTTCTTGCATCATGTACCAGGCTTTCCATTGTTCTGATGGGTGATCTAGCAACAAGAATTGCATCAAACACACCTGACTGGCCTCTCTCCCCAACAACCTCATGACCGCTCCATCCCCTACTGGCAATGCGGCTAAACATTGTACGAAACTTAAAGGCACAGAACCCTCCACGCAGACCCCTTGAAGCAAGAAGCATGATGGTTTGTCATTTGGGTGAATAAGTTTCCTGAACGGTGGGTGGTGGAAGGACTCGGAATGATGACTTTAGTGATGGCGAGTAGTGATGGTAATGACTGCTTCGGATGGTGGAAGGACTGTGAATGATGACTTTGGTGATGGTGAGTGGTGATGGTGACGACTGCTTGGGATGGTGGATCGTCCATGACCTTGAGCATAAAGCTTCGGCAAAATTGAATTCATTAGGTAATCGCGGTATTAAATTACCCGGTTGTGGCGCCTACATCCTCCTTCACCAAATCCAAAGAATCCGCCCGAGGCAACAGGTTATATTTAGCGGGAGAATTCACAATTCGGGGAACCTGATCCGGGACAACGGGGAATCCGGTAGTGATGTAAGGGACAACAGACGCGGGCCTCCCACCTCGATGATATGATACTTATAAATCAACCAGGGTCGTGAAAAAGCAAGAGGGAAAAGAAAGAAAACCATAATACCTTGCTTTGCGCGTCGTCCCCTCCCTTCTGCTATTCTTATAGGATCTCGAGTGATTATATATGATGCGATATATCATCATCAGCCTGGTGTCGAATTACCGTTAGCCTACCCATGCAGTCCCAAAAAAGGATACTTATAAACCCCCACTCTAACCTAAAAATCGAGAGCAGGGTTACCAAACTTGCACACTGTAGTGGGAGCAGTCATGTCGCTCGATCGGGCCCACAGAAAAACTCTGTTTAGTAGTTAGCTTGGCGCACACACTTTAGCACATAAGCCGACTCTCATGTAGACTAGCCTAGTAACGAACAACCACACCGATTTTCCTGTCCTTCTGCTGCAACCAATAGGAGCACACGGATTCGCCACCCTCAACACCACGCTTTTATTGTGAGAATCTTCGTGGACGGTCGCATTTGGCGGTTTTGCCTTCGGGCGGTTGAACGTCTTTGGCCTTCGGGCATTATCTTTAGGTGGCTCGCCGGGCTTTTACTACCGGTGAATTTGTGCTTTTCGGTCGGTTGTTTGCCCCCGTCCGGGTGGTGAATACTTTTTTTTTTTCTTTCTTTCTTTTGGTGGCTCGCCTGGCCTTTTGCTACAGGTGAACTTTTACGATGAGTGATTCTGCCCCCCCTCCTCCCCTCTGCTCCCCTTCCCCTGCTCTGGGCACCCAGATTGTCCCGGGTAGGATGCCCACTTCTGATGGCCGTGGTCTTATCCCGGCTGTCAAGCTATCTTACGCCGCTCCGGGTGGGGCCTACCAAGGCCTTCACTTTGTTCACGTTTCGGGATGTCGGAATGACTCCCTTTTCTTTACTTCTGAGGTTCGAGCTATTGTTGCTCACCTCGACCTTCGTGCCTTCGACTCTGTCGAGACTGTTTGCACCGGAATAATGGCTGCTCGCAGCTGTTGCGTTACCGGTGACACCTCCTCTGCGCGTTGCCACGTCGACCGCACCTCTACTTTGGGTTTTTACGCCCGTTTCCACTCCCCCGAGGGCTCCTCCCACTCCTTCGCCCCGTCCAGCTCCCAGGTGGTGAGCTCGGAATTTTATTCGACTATGGCGTCTGATCCCATGGTCCCCTCTGCATCCTGGCCGTCCATTGATGAGGACAGATCCCAGGATCCCCTGTATGTTCCTTCGGTTGTTGAGGTCGATGATAGCTAACGGCGTCTTCCCTCCCCTGTTGAGCGACTTTCCTCTGGTGAGCGGAAGCTGTATAGCAACTTCCGATTGGATCGATCGTCGGACGAGGACTATGCACCTCCTGCAGGTAGCATCCGCCCTGAGGGCCGGATCACTCAGGTTTCGTCCCCGCCCCCCTTTGTCCCCCCCTGGTCGCGTCCTGGTGCTGGTTCTGGTTTCGCCCCGGATTCCACCATTCCCTCTGGCCGCCGTGCCTTTGTTCCTGTGTCGAAGAGGCACCATGAGTTTATTGCTCATACTAAGGAACGACGGGGCAACACCCCCCCCATGAGAGTCTCCCCGTCCCCCCTTCCTTTGACCACTAGTCAAGTGGTTCCTTCGTCGGCGGTTATCATTCGCGATACCCCTATGGATTTGGGTGGTGGGTCTAACACTGATGGCACAGGTATTGGTGACTCTAGGTACGCCACCGATGTACAGCCACGATCGGCTACCCGCAGCCTTTCGCCATTGGGTACCCCAACCTTTGCGTCGCTTCCCGCTCTCCCGCTTACCATGAGCTATCGGTCGCCCTCCGGGGTTGACGCAGATTTGTTGAGTGGTCTGGAGGATATCCGTTCTGGTAACGCGGTTCCCCTATCGTCCTCGCCGTCCTCCTCTCATGGCTCGGTTACATCGTCCTCTGATTCTGACGACGCCTCCATGATCGATGGCTGCCGTGTCTACGGGCTGGTTGGGGGGAAGGAGACGTATGGTTCCCTTGAGGAAGTTGCTGCTGACATTCAGCGTCTGGGCAAGCAGCAAAACGGTTGGAAGGGGATACGGTTGCCCATGAGGCTGAACTGACGGTTGGCAGGGGTGAACCTGTCTGGAGCTCGAGGGAAACGATTAGGGAATCTGTTCGCGCTGAGGCTGCTAAGCGCATGAACGGTGATGTTACCCCTTCCCTTCCTCCTGCTGATGTTGGTGTTGCGTCTTCCTCCGGTCACAGGAAGGTCGCCTTTGTTGAATCGCCCAACGACGGGTTTGTCGTGGTTGGCAGTAAGAATGCTCGTGGTCGCCGTAACAGACGGCGGAGTAAGGTTGCCGGCACGGCGGTTGCCGCGAACCCCATCCCTGCCCTGGTTCCCATTCTTGCTGCTGCTCCTACTGCTGTTCCGGTGTCATCCCCCCCTACCGGCGCGGCAATGTATAGCCGGGTTGCAGCTGCCCCTCCCCCTCCTCCTGTGCCATTTATGACCAGGCCAGGTCGTCAGGTTAGGTCGCGATTGGTGCCGCCTCCACCCCCTGCCACTGTTATTCCGGGTCCTTCCCGTGCCAGGGTTTCTACCTCCTCCCCCTCCCCCGATGCCCGCGAGCGCCACATTACTATGCGCTTCGAGACCGGCAAGCGGACACAGCTTCCTGTGACTCCGGAGGCCATCCGCATCTGAATGAACCAGACTTTGAGCAATCTTGGGAAGGTTTGTGAAAAAACCCCGTACATTCGGGAAGCCCGCTCCAAGCTTGAGATTGGATGCATTTACTTGACTTTGGCGGAGCATACTGCCACCCAGGTCTGGGATAGACTGGAACGCTGCCGATCGACTCTCCTTCGGGAACTCGGCCCCTCCGGTCTTACAAACTTTGTCTTCCATAAGGATGTGGCAAAGGTTAAGATTTTGGTCTCCGGCGTCCCCCTGGCTCCCACTGGTAGGGGCTCTCTATGGAAGGCTGAAGATTGGACCGGCGATAGGGCCTTTGATGGCCTCCGAACCGATATCGAGGGGTCGAACCCAGGTGTTATTACTGCCGGTCAGCCCAATATGCTTGGCTCGGTTTATGCCATGAAGCAGGCTGGCGCTACCTCTTGCGGCATTCGGTTCACTCTTGAACGCAATGATGCCAGTGACAGGATCCTTTCCTCAGGGCGTGTCTTTTTGTTTGGCAAGTCCAGGAATGCTAGGTTCTTTGAGGAACACAGGTCTGCCCCGGTGTGCAACAAGTGCCTCCAGGTGGGCCATGTTGAGATGTTGTGTGCGTTCCCTCCCCGCTGTCGTTTTTGTTTGGGGGACCATTTGTCGAAGTCCCACAGATGTGGGCAACTTAACTGCCCGGGTGAGAACGGTCAATCATGCTGTCACACCATACGTAGGTGTATGCTGTGTGAGAGATCGGACCACTTCACCGGTTATAACAGGTGCCCAGTGGTTATGGCATCGGTTAAGTCGTCCCCCCTCCCTGCTGGTGCTGGTTCTCCCATCGTCGCCGACGATACATCTGTCACGGGTGTGTCTGACCGATCCTTGAATCGTCAACGTCGTCGTCGCCGCGGGGTGCATGTTGAGATCACCTCGGAGGTAATGGTTGAGAAGGAGGTCTCTGCTAAGGGACTGACTGTTGAGGTGGAAGGGATGAGTTATGCTGACAGACGTGCTGACCACCGAAGGGGCATGACTGACAGTGCTTTACCTAAGGCTAAGGTTGTTCGGCCTAAGGTTGACAGGAAAGGTAAGGGTAAGGCTATTGATGCTTATGAGCAGGCTGGCCACTCCGGTATTACCGAGATTGTGGAACCGGCCCCCTCCGGCAGAGTTAACAAGGCCTTCAGGCCATCTAGTTCGGCTGGCCCGTCGGTCGACCCCCCCATCAAGACCATCGATGACGATGAGACTATGGGTTTTTCCTTGGGCTTGGATGCGCCCCCGAAATGCATTCTTAAGAGGCGCGCCTCTGATTCCGATATCACCTCGTCGGCCATTCAGGCCTAATGTTTATTACAACATTATCGATTAATGTTGGACGGAGCAGGGCTAACCGTTCATTGGTGATGGATGTTTTTTCCTTTGTTGATTTATTGTTTATTGTTGATCCCCCCCGGAAGGCGGACGGGGGTGGTGTTGTACATGAGCATGTGGATTTTGATTTGTTTTCTTTTGTTCAGGCGTCTGGTGTTGAGGTGTTTGTTAGGTCATCTTTGTCTGGTTTGTTCTTGGTGGACTTGCACGACATGGTGACCTGTGTGATTATGTATGATGTGGGTGGGGTGAGAAGAAGGATCGGCGGTGTTTACGTTCCTCCCACTGCCGACCGACATGAATGGGCAGCGTTCGAACCGACATGGGTTGATTGTTCTTTCCTCATGGGCGAATTCAATGCCAGACAGAGCGATTGGGACCCTAACCCCAGCGGTGGCAGTGCACGTGGCCACGGTATATGGTTGAAGCGGTTCTGCGATCGACACGGCCTGCTGGTACATTCTCCTGGTCAAAAAACATTTCGAAATATCAGTGTTATCGACTTGTTTATCGGAACTGGGGATACGAGAGTGTCATATGACACAAAAGCCGGCCTCGAACATGCCGCCATCATTGCGAGGTTGGAGATTGATGAACCGGTCGACCTGGCCAGACGGCGCCCGGCATCGAGGAGAATTCCAGCATCTGATTGTGATGATATACTGGAACACGTCGATTCTGGTGAGGATGAGGGGATGTGGGAGAGACTTAGGGAGGGTGTGGACGCGCTTCCGAGGGCTGGTATGAGGGTTGGTCGATGCCACTTTTGGAATCCTGACTTGCAACGGATTCGATCTGATTTGAATTGCATGAGGCGAGTGAGAAGAAGACGACTACCAGCGGTATCGGATGAATACAACGTTGTTCGGCGGGTTTACAGGGCCATGCTATTGAGATCCCGACAGGAATTTATTCGGGACACGATTGAGAAGGCCGGTGATCCTGTTATCTTCAAACTGGCCAGGCAGCTGGAATCGAGGCGGACACTTCCTTCTATGCGTGACCCTGGTGGTCAGTTGGTTTGCCGACATGCCGATATTAGCGATCTTATCGCTGCCCAGTTGCGACCTGGCGACCAACAACCATGGCAACCATCTGCAGTTGAGATGGACCCTGCCTGCGAGTTGGGATCTGCTGTTAGGCGGAGCCCGACGAATACTGGTCCTGGTCTTGATGACATCGGGTATCCCTTCATAAGATATTGGTGGAAGGAGAAACCTGACTGTCTGAAACGGCTTGTCGACCACGGATTGACGAACGATATCCTGGACTGGCACTCTGCTGAGGTTGTACTTATACCAAAAGCGGACAAACCCCGATATGACATCGTGAAAAGCTGGCGTATGATTCACCTGCTGCCGACTATTGCAAAGGTGGTGGAAAGGGTCGTACTGCTGAGGATTGCCGAGCATGTGGTACTGGGCCAAACTCAGTTTGGGTCTAGGGGCAAGAGAGGTGTCCATGATGCTATATCCGTTGTGTTTGAATTTTTGCGACACAACGAGGGTTTTAAGTGTGCCATGCTTTCTATGGATGTCGAAGGTGGTTTTGACAATATTGACATTGACCTGCTATGACTTTCTGGCCGCCCGGGAGTGCCCTGCCAACCTTATTCATTGGGTTAGGAGGTGGGCTAGGAACCGTGTGGTTAGATTCAGGTTTAATGGTCGGATTTCGAAGCCGTATTTCGTTAACCGTGGCATCCCTCAGGGATCCCCGTTGTCCCCATTTTTGTTCGGAGCATACGTCGCGGATATCTTTGAGCCTCGCCTCCGGTACTCCCCTTCGGTTCGCACTGTGGTTAGCAGTTATGTGGACGATGGGGTTATCCTTGTTGCTTCTGATAGCAGGGATCTCATGAGGTACACGATGGCTGAATTGTTCAAGGACTGTGATAGGGTTGCGAGGGGTAGGAGGATGGGATTTAGCGCGATCAAGACAAAGTGGATCGGTTTTGGTAGTACTACATGGGAGGATTTGGAGATTGATGGAGAATTACTGACGCCTGTGGAGGATCTTAGGGTTCTTGGTTATAGGTTTAATGTATTTCTTAATATGTCTTCTCATGTATCTTATTGGTTGGAAAGGGGTTTGGGTGTTAGGAGGAGGATATCCGCGTTGGGGAGGAGGTTTGGGAGTGATGGAGGGCTGGATGCATGGTGCACTTACCGATTGTTTCAGGCTGCCTACCTACCGACCGTCTACTTTGGACTTGAATTTGTAACCGACTTCTCGTCGTATGTGAAGCGAATTCAGGTCCACGTCAACGATTGTCTTCGGTCCCTGTTCAGATGTCCTATCAAGCTTGCCAATAATATTTTGCTTGCGGAGTTCGGGACGCCTCCAGTCAATATACAGGGTCGATATCTTCAGAGACGGTGTTACAGTCGAATGATCAACTACCGATATTGCGATGACCATCCATGGTTCGGTGCAATTCGGGGCGACTGGGAGGTGGAAGGTATGATGGCTTACCCGATGTTGTCTGACAAGATTGCGACAACTGTGCCGAGCTTTAATGTGTCGAAGGATAAGGAACTGGCTAGAAAGTTGTTTTACGAAGCCTACGAGGACGCTGTCCTGGTTCCGGATCTCCTTATGATCTACACTGATGGCTCAAAGAGCGACAAGGGTACAGCAGTGGCTTGGACTACTGAGGAGTGTGGGATGACCGAGGGCGCGCGAGCTTTTGCTACGCCTTCGACGTGGAGCATCGTGGAGTGCGAGATCTTCGCCATTGTCGCTGCACTGCGTGATGTGCGTTTGGACTTCAACGGCATGATCATCATCTTTTCTGACTGCATCTCGGCAATTATGTGTATTGCACAAATGGAGCCTGAGGGTGAGTCCGCTGGGATGTGGGAGGTCCTGACACCCCTGTTCAATCGCTTCAGTGCGGTCCGCATTTGCTGGATCCCTGGTCACTGTGGGATTGCTGGCAACGAGATGTCGGATGCTAAGGCCAAAGCGGCGGTCGGCGGGATCATGCATGCTCGGAACTGGGCTGGTGTTGTGCTCGGCCTCGGCCATGCCATGATTGCCAGAGAACTGCGGGCGGCGGAATGGTCCCATTGGCACACATCGGAGGGCCACGGGTACTACGATCGGACCCCGAAAAAGCCCAGACACCTACGCGGTCTCAGCAGACTTGATCATTATATCTTGTTGAGAATTCGTAGTGGTACCGGTGCTGATGGCCATGAGGGATGTCCGGGTGTTGATGATCGCTTCCACCTAGTATCTTGCGACAGGTATCTTGCCAGACGCCCCCGTTTTCCGACTTTGTTCAATGATAAGCGGATTCCGGAGTGGCGTGACTGGTGGCAGTCCCATTTTAATCTGGGTATGGGTATTCCAAGTGAACACATAGACAATGATGGTGTGGTCACGGTGTGTGGAAATCCCTTCCAACGGACGGTCACTCAGTTGGTCAACGGTACTCTCAGCCTGTTTCACCTTGGACACGAGGACGACAGATGCACTCGGTGTTTGCTGAAGAATTGCTCTGGCTCGACCAGGTGCAAGATTCCTCTCAAATTCGAAGGCAGTAGTATTCGTGACATGGGCAGGAGTGTTGCCCTCCGATGGTGGCCTGTGAATGGCCCATGCAGACAGTGTGGATCGACCGCTATACACCTGAAGCTGCACCTCCAGAGATTCCCTGAGTGTGCCCGATCTTACTTTGACCCTTTCTGGCATGATTTTGCGGAAAAGTGGGATGAGATGAGTGCGATTGATCGGAATACGACCGCGATTCAGTGGTGGCTTGAACAACCAGGTGATTGCGTTTGCGATTGGTCTGGCAATATGGTTGTCTGTGATCACTTGAGGGTGCGTTCAGGAGAGAAGTGCTTGGGCCGCATTACACGCATGTTTGAGGTGCAGATTAATGCAGGCCATAGACCGATGATGGTTGGGACGAATGCGGTATGGAGACGCGGATAATTTGATGGGATGCGAGATGGACGGCGGTCCATATATGTTGTGATTTATTGGATTTATGTTTGGTTGGAGGGATGCGTGACCGGTTTGCCGGGATGTGAGCCTGGTTGTGGCTATGACCTTGCTTGCGGTAGTGATTGATGGACGGCTATGGGAGGTGGATTT
>Ga0307513_10000654_pt1 | contig 49802 bp, 35 predicted proteins | sample 15_EM_MG_FD_202174 | JGI IMG/M metagenome (GOLD analysis project Ga0307513, IMG submission 202174) | Populus trichocarpa ectomycorrhiza microbial communities from riparian zone in the Pacific Northwest, United States - 15_EM | ecosystem: Host-associated > Plants > Roots > Unclassified | place... | reverse complement strand
AGTAGTCTCCCAGATGCCTCCGGGAAGTCCCTACTCAGGAAGCTTGGGTTCGGATATATGCTCTCCCCTATGGTGGCATATACCTCGCGCATAATTATGCAAGCTATTCCCGCTAGGGTAATAGTTAGCAACGCTACTTTCAGAGACATTAGAATGTACTATAGTAGCAATCGCACATGGCAAAGGGATCATTTAACGGTTAGATGCGAGAAGGGAACTGACTAATTATATACACTCATTAGATCTGTTTCGGCTTTTTTATTTTTATTTTTAATTCACAATCTCCGTTACTGGAGGGATTGGTTGAAGTAACGACTTTTGGAGTAGTGGTTGTTTTCTGGGTCACCGGCTGCAGAGATATTTAAATGGAAAAGGTGAAGAGTGCTAACCCTTTGCTATATTTAGGGTTAGCGAGGGGCCAGAACGGGTAGGAAAGGTGCTGTAGGTTATCTCGGCAGGGGCCGAAGACAGGGAGGGTCTAGAGGGGGGAGGCTTTGTAGGGCTCATAGAACTTACCAGGCGTGCCCCTTTTGGGATCACTGTTCTAGAGCCTTAAACTTAGACCAATAAAAAGCATGTATATAATCTAGTAGGAAGAAAGAAGGAAGGGGATGAGGGAAGGAAAAACGGGGGAGAGAATGGAGAGATAGTGAAACCTAAGTAAGGGACACCGGGAGCAGAGCGGGCGGGGGCCGGCTTCTATATAGGCAATGCCTACCGTGAGAAAGTACTCTAGGCACCGACACCTTTGACGCACCCAAATCATAATCTCTTTTCGCCAAACCTGCGCTAAGAAGTATCCCGGTGCCGGCTGGCTGAGCATTATGTGTTGCACGTACGACGACCGTCCGCGTACTCTCCATCTCAAACATTCCCCAAGTAATCCTCTATGATAGCCCAATAGTAGTTCTGCCTCTTCTCACCCCCTCTCCTCTCATCTTTCTCGCCTCCAACTCATCTACACACCAGCACACAGCAAAGCCTTCTGTCTCATCAGCCCAATATCTCCACTCTTCTATCCTCCCGGCCTCATTCATTGAGAGAAATAATGAGTCCTCCTCTTGTTCCCCTATGATCAATACCTTTCAATGAATCATATACACCAAATGGGCCCTAAAGTCTCTTACACTCCCCGAGATGGGAATGGTTTTAGTAAACTAAATGGATCACTCATTGATCTAAACTTAGTCTCTGCTAGGTTCAAGCTTATCTTCTCTAATTCCTCGGCCAGAACCTGGCACAAAACAGGGGGAGCAAACACATTCAGAAGCAAAAACGGTTACAATACCATCCCCTTGCCACTTACAGAACAACAGATTCCCTGATAATAATGATATTCTGGATCAGTTTACTCCCTCAGATTAAGGACGGCGATGATGGGCCCGTTTCCCTCTAATATATCTAATATAGTGATCATTTATCCCCAGCGTTATCCTCAGCAGCGGGCGATACGATCAAATAAAGGAAAGAAAAAATATTTTCAGGCACACAGTACATACTCTGGGACCCTGGCAGAAGTAATGCACCAATTGCACCAATCTTCCCCTATTTAGCTGAGGACAGAAGGGGAGGGAATCCAAAGAACTCTTATTTACCCTAACGAAAGTCGAGACATTTGCAAGCAAACCCCAGTTCTTTTCCTCAGCCCCCCCGCATCTCATCACTATCGATCACTCGTAGGTTCTTCCCGCAGTGATATTATTGAAAAGGAAGCTGGGAAAAGAAGCGACTGACCCCAGTTACCTGAATCCCTTAGTTTGAGCAAGCAAAGCGCGCACAGTAGGCAAAACAAAGCATCTGTCTACTAAGACTCCCCGAGGCTAGTAAAGCATTACTGCGCCTTCCTAACGATACCCTAGAGAAGAGAGGAAACATAAAGGCAAAAAACACCCTTGTTGGGAATCACCCTACCCCCACTCCGTGAGTTCAAAGGGGGGGGGACTGGGAATCAATCAATAATCCCAGAACCAACTATTCTCCAGCAGGCAAGCTAAGTGCTTTATGATAGGCTACCGCTTTCCTCAATGCGCACTGCCTAGCCTGCAACGACGATCCGGTAGACCACCCAAGCAAGCCCGAACAAACTATTATCAGATTCTTCAGGCCCTCCTACCGTTATCCCTCCGAAAATCGTGGGGGAAACCTCTTCTTGGGTGCCCTCTGATGACGGTATAATTAGGAAATGCTCCATAATAGACGGACACTTCATATTTTCTACCATTTGGAATTTCAGTATGGTGGCTTACCCCCAGCTCGGTTACCGGGATGAGCGGGGTGGTACTGTACTACCATAAAAACTCAAATAATCGGCCTATGCTCTATGTCGTCGGAAATTCCCTACTCTGGGAAAGGGGCGTGAGCTGCTCAGCCCCTCTCAGAGACTTAAAAACAAAAAAGCACCAGACCTTACCGGAGGAGGCAACTCCAACAACATAGCACATGGGCCGATTATTTGAGTTTCTACGGTAGAGTACCGTAAGATCGTCCCGCCGGCATGCAATTAGTTGAGATACAGACTGGTATACCGTCCGGCGAGTGTCAATTAGCGGGCTGGGGACAAACACCGGGGTTTGGGTTCGGGTCGGCGAAGGCAAATTTAGTAACCTTTTATAATATTCTCTTGTGCCGAAGGAAGTGAGATGTCTGTTCATTGTACTAGCTGATTTTTTAATAATATCCGGACACCTCGGTGCAGATTTGTATGCGTTTTGGCGCCAAGGTGTCCCGATACTTTTGAAATCGGCTGGTAGAATCTTGGCAACAAAAGAAACGTGTCCCCCCCCCATTTTACACCAAAAATGGCTGATTTTGGACATTCATACCAACCCAAAGCTCTTTATATTTAATAAAACCAAGTCATAGTGTAGGCAGTTGTTGAAACTTTCTAGGTAAAAATTATGGGAATTTTCCCATCCTCCCACAGAGGTTGAGGGCTTAGGATTGCCATTGGATGTGTATGGGACACTCATACAAAATTTGAGGTACCTTTTGGCCACCATCATTATTTCTGGTATTGCACTATGAGCATTAACTAACAGAGCTCGTCACATATAAATGATGATATCTAGATGGGTCCAAAGACTCTGAGGAATTTTAATATTTTTTTGCAAAGCAACTGGGTGTGATTTTATGAGGTGAAAAGGCCCATCTTTGGTGTAAAATGGGGGGGGGGCACGTTTCTTTTGTTGCCAAGATCGTACTTGAATGTGGGAAGGATGGGGAAATTGCAAATTGAGGACTGATATCCTGGCGGGTATTTGATGCGAGTCCGGCTGTAGTGCTGTTGGAGTTTGCTTATCGATGAGAACTCCCCCTCGCAGAGTCGGTAGTAGTCAGATAGAATCTGCTAATAGGAGATATTTGGCTTACTTTGCACCTTGTTATAAATTAAGTTGCTTTACACCATTGGTGAAAAATTTATCCGATAACTACAGCTTAAAACTAGTTCATGGAGACAAATAAGGTAAGAATCATATTATATCATGAGGATGGGAGTCTCCTTAGTGGGGAATTTAGCAACACCACAAGGATTAGCCCGCAACAGTTGGCCCGGTCTCCAATCAGATGGGATAACCCTTTTCTAACATTCCGATCCCAGACCTTGCCTCCCGCTCCTCCCGCCTTGACAAATCCAAAATCCCTCCTGGGAATTCCCACAATAAGAGCCCTGAATAAAATGATCCAAGCCCAGAAAAGGGACCTTATCCAAATCCATATTCCTAAGGAATTTACAACAACGTAACCGACACCTGGCGGTGCATGTATAGTATTATGAGAATATGAGCCCGAGCCATTCCAAATAAACCGTCAAGGGAACAGTAGGGGAGAGGCACCCAGCAACACCCAACCAAATGTTAGAATTTTGCTCCAATACCTCTATACTGTCTTATTCGGAGTCATCGTACTACCCATATGCCACGTGTAGTATAGTTTCTGATATTTGACAATGTCTCATTAGAATTATCTAGAGCGATCTATTTACTTTTGCTAAATCCCAGATTTATTTGCCGCGGGAAAATCTCGGCATACACCCTAGGGTACGGCCTAAATGCAGAGCGATCTAAGTACCACACTACTATACTACACTATCTGCCCACCTTTTATCTTTCACTTGTAGGATAGGAAAAAAGATTCCGGACAATCTCATCTAGGTTTGATATTATGCAGTGGGCCTCTTTGCCCTAACATATGAGGCAGAGGGGAGTGGGGTGGAGGATGATGAGTAAGTACTAAGTGTAACTGTATCGCGTACAGAGTTGGATTGGAATGAGGAAATGGGAAAGAAACATAGGAGGAATAAATGGGTAGATGGATAGATAGACTAGACTAGGTATTAAGTTAAGCTCAAAAGGAGGTAATTACGCTTTTAAAACTCTCATACGTACCACATGATACTGTATGATACTGGGATTACATAACTTAAGCATAGAAAGAAGGCGTACGGGGATAGGAGATCCAAATATATTGTGTAGGAATGTGACATTGCCTATGTTGCAGCAGGTTACGAGCACTATAGGATCAAAAAATGTCTGGCGGCCACCCCAGATCCCAGAGTTAGTAAGACTGATATATGAGAAAGCCTCAGAAGAGGATTTGAGAATCCAGAGCGCACAGCCTTCTTTGTGTTGGAGGTAGCTGGTTCATTTCTCCAAGACATATTTTCCTAGATATCATACCATTAGTGATATGGGGTGGGTTATCTAATCCATATTTTGGGTTAATCCATAGATTATCTTGAACACGAGAGCTAAATGGAGAAAATACGTACGCGTTATGTTAGAGATCATACCACTTCATTCACCCAGGTGGAAATATCGTTTTGGGGGTATCAAAGATATAATGGTAATCAGTGCAACTTTGGTATCCTGGATAGGGTCGGGATGGTGGCAATGCTCAAAACACCAGAAAATCTGTACTGCTCATAATGGTTGTGAGGGAAGCAACTTAAATGCACTTGTGTAGCAGGCGTGGTCGTGATTACCTGGATATGCTAGTGTTCTAGATTGGAGATTGCAAACTACCCTAGAAAGCTCCAGAGGTTTAAAGGATGGAATCCTGTGGATTCATAGCTCACGACGTCTTATGCTATAGCACTAGAAGCGACAGGGGGGGGTGCAACCCCCTACTCACAGAGTGGCTTGCGCGCCAATATTCAACCCATCGTGGTTCTAGGCTTCAGAAGAGTCTGGGAAGGTTACACACCTCTCCTCCACGGCTTCCGGCACCATACAACTTTCTATGACCTCAAAGTGGCTTGGGATCTTCTATAGGAGTGCTACCAAAAAGGTATAGTACCAGTACATGGTCACTTGCTTGTTTCAGTTTATGACTCGCTTCCCAACTCCACAAACCTTCAATCCAATTTCTTTGCTGAAAACTGCTCTCTACATGTTTTCAGACTTAATTTGGCCTAGGAAGGAGCCCCCGGCGAGGAAATGGTCGGTAGAGAGAGCGCCACTCTGGCGTAAAAGGGCCATCCGCTAGAGTTTTTCGCCCCAGCACTTTAAAAATATGAAATAGTGTTGAAAATACACTCTGTAGGCACTTGTGTCAGTATTGGAACAACACCATAGTTAAAGTTTAGCCCGGATATCCCCTCAAGCTCTGAGAGATCAACAAATTCTTTTATAATATTGTTACACCAAATATCTGTTCCGAAAGTTCAGCCCTCGTGATACGAGAACAGGCAATCGAGTGATATTCAAAGCATGCTGGTTTTGCCTATCATACTTTACTTCCAAATGGGTGCGAGTCAATCCGTCATCGCTTCTAAAATAACCTCCAGTTATTGGTATGCTAGGAGCTAGATTAGGTTAGTTCCTCTACTAAGTAAGTGTAGGAGTTCATAGATGTCAGGTCGGTTCGGGTCGCTGAAACCAAATCCACGATGATGTTGTTCATAGGTAATGATTTGGCCCTCGGTTCGAACATGCCCAACGGCCTAACGTGACTGCTTACTCTTCCACCCACAGAGAGCGCAAGGTATATGAGGACTCAACTTCCACACAGTAGTTGAGTAAACTTCTCTTCCTACCCCCAACTTTGATTAGAAGAAATTACTTTCCGAATACCTGACCAAATAGAATACCGTTCAAGACTTTGAGAGCTTTGGCTAAAATGGACTACTTACGATGTAAGCATTTCCCTTCCTCCTCTGCCTTCCCAAGAGAAACACCGCAAAGGGATTTGTGCTCTCAAGCCTGCTAACCCATAAGAAAGCCCATACGAGCCCAGAAAGGCTCAACACTCTTCCGGCGGAGAGAGAGAGATTGGTCCTCCAACAACTAGCCGCCGAAAACGAGAGGAAGGTCAGACGACTAAGCATAAAGCTCTATCTACTAGCATTAGACAGCCTGTCCAGAGAGCAAGCAGACAGGAAACTCGTGCCTTACCTCATGAGAGCAACTGAGTTTGTCGAGACGGTCAACGAAAGAGCAGAAATAGCATGCACAGGAAAGCTTCCAGCGCAGGAGACCATCCAATCCATCTTGCGGCTGATGGGCTCGGTAGATATTTGTATGAATTTAATAGACAGCCAGCAACACCTCCTGAAAGTTTCGCAACCATTGAGCCCCTTTCCGGAAGAGACGCTAGACGTTATTCTCTCTGAAGCCCTCTCCGCAGCAGAATCAAAAGATGCCCCCTGCTCTCGCACTCACCCAACACTAGTTGAGAACACTGCACACCCAGCTGGAATTTGGGAGATGCTTTGTGGGTGGTTTTCCTTGGGTGAGGCAGGCCACATGGGGAACGGTATTTCAAGCTGGGACTTCTGGCAATCATTTTGATATCTCGTCTCTAACGGGTCCATGCGCCACGATACCACAGAAAATTCACAATATAAGAAACCCCTCGGGAGTTTGTTTCCGGAGCATGGAACAAGCTCCTCTTTTGTGGAACCCCGCGACTCTTAGGCGGTTGTTGTGCCTGTGTCTTGATATCTCGTATGTGCTGATTCTCCCTTGAAATGTTATCCGTTAGTAAGTTCCGGAAGATGAGGTGGGGTCGATCAGGGAAGCTAGCCTCGTGGTTGATCGTGGAAGAAATGGGTCGGTGGATATTGTTCCGGGGTTATAGTGGTTTACGGAGAAGGCGCTCCAGACATCTATTTCTTTTATTATGGGAGTGTGCCAGAGAATGGGGACTGCATGGAGGCAAAGAGACATGTATGGCGATCCACAGAAGGATCAGAGTGATTTTATCATGTCTCATTCCGACAGTGCTAAAATCCTCACCCTTAGTTAGAGAGTGAAGATAAAGAAGTTTGTGACCGTACCGGTACTTTTTATTTCTTCTCTTCTTCTACCCAAAGCCCCAGTCCCAAAACTAACTCACCCACGCCATCACTACGCCGTTTATTACTTACGTCAAGAAAATGTATGGAGGACTCGCGGGCAAATAATGGCAGGCAATTTCTTTAGCAAAAAAAAAGTCCCGTGACACAACACACAGCCTAAACAGCCAATCGAAAAGAAATTATCACTTTGCTGACATATTGCATCAGAAAGTAGGTTGCCCGCGAAGCGGATCAGTTAAACCCCACAAAAGGAAATAGAAATCTTGAAGCCCCAATTGAGGTCCAACACTTGGAAGAGGAGTTCAGAAGAGTAGGAGACACCCCAGATGGCACAACCCGCTCGATATGCCCTTTTTTGAGCTGAATTCGGAGGGTTAATTCTATCGAAAATTCCCGGTGAGCGAGGTGAACATAATGCACAGAGTGATCCACCATTGAATCTGATCCACTTCCCCTACTAATACACTATTTTACTTCTTCGGAGCTTTTATATCTTATCTCCAATGATAAAGCATGAAAATGCAAACGAACGCTGCCACGACTCACCACTTTATTACTCACCATAATAACCCTATAAAAAAAAACCTCCGATACCTCAGCATCTCAAATAATTGAACCTTGTGCTATGTATGATAGTCCAAAACTTCCTTCTCCAGAAAAGAGGCGGAAAACACGGCAAAAAGCGAGTCTTCTAGCCTCTCTTAAGGGCAAAAGAAGATAAAAAAACAGCAGACCATGCCAGGGGATTCAATTCAAATGACACAGCATGTGGCCCAATCATCGAGATCCCACGGCTGGGCTCGATAGAACAGCTCCGCTCTTATTGATTATTTCTCACTGCATCTATAATACTTCTGCAAGCTTTCATCAAATCAGGTAAAATACGCAGTGGTAATATAATAGACACCTTCCCCTATAGGGAGCCCATGTCTCAGGAATATATCGTCTGTGGACAAAATTAATCACACATCAACAAACATGAAAAACTCCCGCCATGGCAACAGTGCTCCCCCACGAACCCCAATATCATGAGAACCAAAAAAAACATACCAAAAATGCAAATTCACAATAGGATACACGGTAGAAACTAATATTTCATCCAGAGAAATTCCTCTAGGGGGTGATGAAAATGCAAAGTGATGAGGAGTGTTGTGTTGCTATAAATCGTCAGTGCACGGTTAATTCCGTCCACCCACCATAGCACAACATGAGCTAAACTACCTGTACTCGAGTAGAGTGCATTGAATTCGCCTCAACTTAATGCAAGATCGTCAAAGCTCAATATTACTAACCAGTCTTCCCAGCCTTACTTCTCAGGGACTAATCACTACTAACATCTGCAAAGAATACTGAGAATCTGCCTCCGGGCCAGAGGGTGGGTTTAATAAGCATTAGTAAAGAATAAGCACCGGAGAACCGCCCCCCCCGCCACCTATGATACTTGTCCCAGGCAACAAGTGCCCGCAAACAGGCATTAATATATATATATGGCAAAACATCTGTGCGCGCCTGAGCGCTCACACAAATACTCGAGTAGACTCCCCCTGTTTGTAGGCACTTCTTCTTGTCTGGGACAAGTACATGTATAGTCTCTCCAATACCCCTGCCATGAGCCAAGGCCCCGCAGATCTGGACAGTGTGTGCATTTAGGGAATCCCGTTTGGTAACCCTAGTTCAGGATAAATATACTCGAGTATGGCACACCCGAATGACAAATGCATCTCCCACCTTATTACCCGAGACATAAGCATGCGTTTCGCGATATCACTGTACGAGGTCTAATCAAATTATCCGCTCCTGCGATAGCCAGCCATTGACTGCCGGGCAGAGAGGTCCAGTTGCACAAGCAGTAGCACAGTCCACCGCATGAGTTGATCCATTCCACTAGCATCCAGTAACATGAAGAAAATCCAAGCACAGTCATGAAAGATCCCGCTTATTTATTGCTGAATACCCATCCGGCGCTTGGCCCTACTGCCACTCTTTTTCATCATTATCCCCACACGTCCAAATTTAGCTAGCGTGATAGAGAGTCTAAGTTCTCCAAACTCTATCCCAACGACGCAATAATTCTACTAGGACAGTAGTTCACCCTACCAGGCCCATCCCCATTAAAATTCATTAGAATGCATAACCCGCGGAAACACAATTAAGTATGGCTAGCTGACTCCGTTCTCCCACACGTTTCAGCTCGGAGGTCAAAACTCGGTTCGTAGATCACCCCACCACCACCACCACAGTTACACCCGTAAGAGTCCTCGAGTACTCGTACAGTAGCATGAGGCGGCAGCAGTTGCCCAAATCCTAGGCTCACTCTGATGTGGCTTCCATGCAAAGCCCATATTGGTGGTTGTCAAGCTCTGCGATCAGCACAGGGTCAGTAAACAAGCTGCAGAGAACGCCAGCAATGTTGTTGCGCCGGCATCTTCCGCCAGAGCAAGCGCTCTGTGCGATAACACTGCTTACCTGCATATCTGTTGCCAAAACATTTTACGGTATCCCGTAAATAGTGCCAAAGGATAAGAGCTCGGCCAGTCGACGTTGCCCCGAGACGAGCCGTCCCCGGAATGTCTTACCTCGTGGCCATCACCGTTTCCAGTGCAAACGAATTCGCACAGGACACCGAGGGAATATATCCCAATGCGACACCATCCCGTTTTACGACGATCATCGTCGATGGTGAATGGATACCGGTATCCGATCAGGTCCCCCCTACATGCAGTATTATCGCCCCCCCCCCCTCCCCCCAATGTATTTTTCTAGCCGCCGGCATTCGCAGGATATATAAACCTCCCCCAACTCCCCCCATGCAGAATCTATTGCCTGTAAACCCAGACACACACATCCCCGAGCACGTCCGCGAGACAGATTGGAGCAAACATGATGATATATCCGATCTTTCTCCAATTTCCCTTGCCGGGACAGCAAATTCCTCCACCGGGAGCTACCCGAAAGCTCATAAAGTCCTGTTTCTTAGAAGGGTGGAATCAAATCCAAAAAGGCATTCCACCGGCCCGCAAGGCAAAGCAGTGCGTTAGGCGGCTCAAACCCTCCCTATCCAGGAAGGATGCGAAAATAAAGCGGAAACAAGGTGGGTTGAGCTAGACCAATCGTCAAGGGGTTCACATCTAACTAGACCAAGTCAATTGCTCTGGTGGAAAATACATACGATTATGAGTCCAGGCCCCTCTTGAGCTCTCACTCTCTCACGGCGTTGCTCGATACTATGCACCATCAGTTTTTTCCCTTCGGAGTTTAGCTGGCGTTATGGAATGGGTTTTACTAGACGGATACTGATCCGTTGTCCATGCTTCTTTCTTCCCTTTGTTCTCATGAAACTTATTGTTTTCTCCTACCTTTCACGATCCACTCATTTTTTTTATTCATACCCGTTACCTATTTCTATATAAATTAGCTCAGTTCAGGTGCGGTGTATTGTACCCCAGTATGGTCGGGGAGTGGGGATGGTCGCCCGAATTCCATAGTATTACGGATTGGAACTGTCAAGATACCGCACCAAGCGAGTTCTACTTGCATTTTGAGCCCCGAATCCTCCCCCACTGACCCTGTCGCAAGGGATGTTCCCTACCTTCAATTGGTATGTTTAGGTACAAACTTTCGATTCCAGCCTGAAGAGTCCAACCCCCAGAAGCAAGATATCAAACCCGATAAACCTCCCATGCCACCAGAAACCCCCATACCCGCCTAGACAGACACCGGGCGGTGGGCCCGCGCGAGGCATCACCTGGTAATAGCCCATTTACTTGAACGATGGAAAACCTCCTAGATGAGGGCGTCCAGGTGGCATCCGGAGGGCACTGCGTCAAAACTCATTCTTTATCACTCGACACGTCCAGCCGGTCGAGGCAAGAAACGACGAAAAATACTCTAGCCCCTTTACATGTATTTTAAATCTCACCATACAGAATAAACTCGTACCAATACACTTACCGTAGTAACACCTCGTCAATATAAAATGTAGAAAATGGGATATCTCATTGGGTTTAAATGAGCATGTTGTCAGCCTTCCACTATTTCCACCCAGGTGGCCGATATTCTCACGAATGCCTGGTTGGATACAAATTCTATGCAGGGGCCTCGCTATTTCTACGACTCTGGGTAAGAAACTGGCTACAGGACACCCAAGAACATTTCGGCCAGAGCTTCTCGGGTTAATGGCATCTCACAGCCCGAGGCAAAAACTTGGCCACCCTGCCACCAGTCAGTCAGAGCACGAATAGACGGGGGAGTAGGGAAACAGTGTTCCACAACTCTTTCATCTAGCGACATGCTTAAGTGGTGCCGGTGACGGTTCCTTTCATGTCACACCTATCGGACGGCCATGCGGCAGTTGGTGCACGGCTCTTCATCACTCCATCACCCTATTTGCTAGGACGCTGTGCCGCCAACCTTAATTTTCTCAAAAAAAAAAATCCAACGAGAGATCCCGGTATCACACATCTCAGGAATTACGCTACATAACTGCCCCGACTGTGAGCTCGTGGCCAAGAAGTAAGAAACGACTCGGGGGGGGGTTCCCTTTCCCACACCAATAATATCCCCCCACCAGAGAGAATTCTGGTCCCGGAATAACTTAGGAGGGAGGTGGCAATACCTCACATGGAAGTTCCCCCTCCCCCCATGGGTGTTTCGGGCGCCGAGAAAATATATTGCCACACATCCAGAGAACAAGGCTTCTACGCTTCTACCCCCTTGTAAATGCTCAGTTAAATATAACCCCGGTGATTTAGTCCAACTGAGTAATACCCTGGTAAATTACTAAGACTAGGACAAAGTACGCTATCTATATCACCGATAAACTCTCCTTGTCCCGAAACCACCTCCTAAGTTATCATACATAGCTAGAAACCACCCATCACACCATACGGGTACATCCTACAAATCTACAACCGATATCGGTAGCTCAAGCCTAAAACACCCCATCAAGAAATCCAATTACCCCACACCTCACAGGCCAATCACGAACCCACAGGCTACTCCCAAAACCGTAGTTCCTACCTCTCCAAAGGCACCTTGTCAAAGCATACTGCTCTGCGCGTAGAATATACCCACAACAAAGGCAACACGGCCGGGGGGATGAAAAATAAACTGTTTTTCGAGTGCCAAGTTTCGAAGTGATCTGCCCGGTATATATGCAAAGGGGCGCTAGGCGCACTAAGGCCCTCCGGCTGGAAAAACCCCGCATAAGCGGTTTTTTCAACCCTGGGGCTAAATGTCTCTAATTGCCAACGCCTATCGCAGCAGGAGTGAAGACGTCACCAGAGCGCGATGGACAGGCACGATTACCGTCATAAGACACCTTCAGGGCAGCAATATGGAGCACCGCCCCGGGCGTGTAGGTCGGGAGGAGCTCGGGGGAGAGACACAAGGGCTTTATAGAGTTTTTGGTGTCGGGATTGGTGTTGATATTGAGCACTAGCTCATAGTATTAAATAATTAGCTCATGGATAAGAATACTCTCCCGAGGCGGAGGGGTCTCATCATGCTCTAATCACCCGAGTCTAGATTTCATGCAGTAATGATCGAGATAACCTTATAACAGGATTAGGTGATCTTTGATGCGGTCTAGGTTTTGCCCTCCAGCACTCGTACACGCTGACTTTCCAAGAGTAGGTGTTCAGAACTACTTCAAGGTTTAGGTATAACTTATACGGTATATCCTGTGCTCGAGTAATATGATAGCTTAGAAAACACCAAGATTTCAGCAAGTTATCGTACAGAGATCACCCCGCCAGACAAGACACAAGTGTCAACAGCCACCGCCATAACCGAAAAGAGAAAGAAAAAACCCCTCCCTAGCACCATTCGATGTATCCTTCCTCCCTTCCTAGGCACCCAACACACACTGCGGCCAGGCAGCAAGAGCCCCCAAAATCACCTACAAGCACCGAAAACATTACTAGTGCTCTTATATATGACAATACATCCAAATACCGGCCAATGCTATCCATCTGCCATCACGGATTGACCCTTAATACTCAAGCACCAAGCAAGATGTCGGGATTATACCCAGCAGCAACACACACTAACTTCCATCCCACGAGCTCCCCCTCGTTTTCCAACGAGCCCCCGGAAAGCCTCAGTCGCCCACAACCTCCTACCCTGAAGTAAAGGAAATAAACTCAAGCTCCCCAAGACCCCCCCCCCTCTCTCTCTTTCTTTCTCCACTTACCCATCATACCGCAGTCTATCCCTAGCTTGAAAAGAAAAAATACATCCCCCAGAACTCCCCAAACGCCCAGAGCTCACCAAGAGATAAGGAGGCAAGTACTGTACCGGTACCGCATGTTGTGCCTTCCTGTACCAGCAAGGTATTAATTCCAGTAGTACAGTACTGTAATACTCTATTACCCGATTACCACACACCCTCCATCCCTCCCTCCCGCTCCCCTTCACATCCTGCGTTGCTGTAGTTCTCTTGCGTGCATCTCCGCCAAGGCAAGGCAAGGAAGGAAGGGGGTAGGAGAGAAGGGGGGGGGAATAGAGAGAAGGGGGGGGAGAGAAGGGGGGGGGGGTAGAGAGAAGGGGGGGGAGCGAGGGGGAAAACTTCCCTGAGAGACTACCACCACAACTAAGACAGGGAGCCCTTAGTCGCTCACTCACTCACTCACCCATCTCATACACCTTTCTTAAGATTATGACATGCACGCCATGGCAATTCCAAGGGCCCCGGTTGTACAACACAGTATCATACCAAGAAAACGACAGTCAGTCAGGTAACTTACACCAACTATATTCGTGCTCCCAGACTACGATAATCTAATGCGCGAACAGTAACACCAGTAGGTAACATCCCCCCACCCCCTCAAAAAAAAAAGACCCCCCGCTCCAACAGCGCCATGCACAAAGCAAGGTCCATTAATCCACCGCGGACATGAACCCATCCTGCGCACCCGTCCGATCTCTCCCTCCCTCTCCCCCATTCATTCATTACGCCGTCCTGCGGCGGGTTCCCAACCAGACCAGTTACAGCCTTAACATCCCATCTAACCTCCACTCAGCCAACCATTAGGGGACCTCTTCGCACATCACTCGATTATAGGTATCGAGTGAGTCACTATGACTAGCTACTCCATTCTTCTCACCTTCCCCCCCTAGTGTCTATTTCCCCATCTCACATGGGAAGCGCGACGATTAACTCAATCCCACTCTTCACCCCCCGTCCCATTCACCTATGTGTGATACCACGGGTGCGAGAAATAATCATTCGGCGGAATTCCGTCAAGCTCGATTGCCATACAGTCATGCTCACAGGAACATTGGACGGGATCCACATGGGGGGTGGAGAGACAGGCAGACGAGTGGACAGGCAGGCAGGGCCAGAAGTTCTCTCAACGCGGGGACAGACAGATGGTGGATCGGTTCGTAGCCGAGTACTAGTGCATACACTGTAGGACATGTGATGATAACGAAATTTGAGAATATTCTCACGACAAACAAAATTCCCATACGGGTGCATCGACAAAAATTTTGCTCCATTTCGATTTATCATACTCTACTACGAAAATCTTTTACCCTATTTCCTACGATCCAAACATTGCGCTAAGTGTTCGCTGGCTACCAAGACGACACAAATAGACCCAACCCGAACCAGTCAAACCAATCAATCACCACCGTTACCGCCAAGTACAAGGCAGGGAAGCCTAGGAGAAACGAATCAAGGGGAGAGGAAAAAGGATTGCTCAAGCAAAAGCTCCTACAAACGCCATTCCAAAAGCCCCTGCCATAACCAACATGCATGCTATAATTCGTTTCCTTCCTGTTAATACTCGCCAGCTTTCGTCGCTGAGAAAATCTTCTGCAAGGAGTTCCACAAGGCCGGCGAATACGAGCAGGCCAGACGAAATAGCATTCATTATTCCAACCACCAAAAGACCTGTTTGGCTCCTTGGGGAGTATAGAGTATGAGTTGCGAGACCAATGGCTTGACCAGCAGGCGTGCTACTCATATGTAAGTTAAAAGGTAGTGATGACAAGAAAGCAGGGAGCTCACGTCAAGCCATATGCAACTGCCATAAGCCAGGGCTGGGCAGCACCGTCTTTCCAGTTCAGAACCGCGATACGCGAGCCGAGGGCCAACCCCTCAAAGGTTTCTATTCCCGAATCAGTTCGCCGTCAACAAATTATAATAGAAGAAACATACGATGAAAGACAATAGCAATCAGAAGGACAACAAAGCCAGATCCGCCAGTAACACTCAATGCCATTCCGATGAACACGCTATGGAAGAGAATCCCCATTTCCAACAATACGCACTGAAGTAGGGCCTTCTTATGAACCTGCTCTGGCGTCAGATGAATGACCCCAGGCAACGTTTTGAACGCGTTCACAGTAGCACGGTCCGGACCCTCATCATCAGTCACACTTTCCTCTCGGCTTTCACAGTTGTTGGTCATCTCCAGGATAACATCATCAGCACCAGGAGTCCCAATAACCGTAAGACTACTGTCATTATTCTCTGCGGTCGGGGGCCTCTGCCCCTGACTCTCCTTCTTCTCCATTTCCTCATACTTCCGTAATTGTTGGCCGACCGAGTGGGACCGAGACCTCCGTTTCCCAGCCATGCCAAATCCCATCCTACCAACCCCGCCCTTCCCACCTATCTCCTCACTCCCAGCCGTTCCCGACCTTTCCCCGCCACACCGCTCTTGACCCGTCTTATCCGCTCTCCCATATTCCTCATCGGCGTCGATAGTATTGCAGTAGCCATTACCAGCCTCGAGCTTCGCATCTCGCTGGTCCGTGTCCGAACAGTTCGCTTTGCAGAGCCCCTTGGTGAACACCATTTCAACGATAGTAACAAAGAATACAGCCATCATAGCGATCGCTCCTGCCATAGCAGGATAGGTAGTATTCCAAAATGCGGGAAGGCATTGATCGGTGAGCGAGATGAAGGCCGTAGGGAGAAGGTGGACAAACGCAGTTGCAATAAGGACTCCCGTACCAAAGTGACGAGCGCCGAAGAGAAAGGATGGGGGAATGCGGAGGCGGGGGAATTTTTTCGCAATCAGCGGAAACCCACATGCTATAATAACTTGTTAGCTCAAGGCATTCAAAGGGACCGGTTCAAGTACCAAACGAGGATTGGGCCAGGACAAGAAACAATGCCATAATATGTAATCCCAAGTTATATTCATCACCGCTAAGACTACCACCCCCACATACGAGGGAAGAGCGCGTAGTTAGAGCTTTGTCGAGGGGCGGGGGGTTCTGGTTGAAGAATGGATTCCCTAAATGCAGAAGCCGACGTTAGCATGATATTCTGTGTTTTCATCCATCACCGGGTCTTGGCACGGCTGGCAGTGAGGATACATGTACCAGTGGGTTCCGGATCTCGAGTCGGGCAATTCATAATTGCGAATCAGAAGGAATGAATCGTCTCCGTGCTGAGCTTAAGCCTGTTCGGTAGTGAGAAGAATACCGAAACAAACGGGGATCTCTTTTGATTTTCTCTTTCTCGGTTTCTATTGAAAGCTCCAGGGAAGGAGGGAGCGAAGAAGCACTCTATCTAAAAGCAAAAAATAGGGGATTAGATCTGGCAGTGGATAGATGACCTATGAGGGGAGGCGGCGAGATGGAGGCTCCAAGGAAGACGGCAAGATATTTGAGTTGACCCACGTTGTAATACCGGTATTCCTGTCAGGCAGGTGCTTTATTAAAGGGGCGAAAAAAATTAGGGCAGGGTGTTTATAGACTAAATGGTGGGAGGAGGCAAAAATGATGACTAAAGGGGTTGAGAACCTTGTGGGGCACCGTAGCTTGGGCAGTTTTGAGTCTGTGAAAACAGAAGGAAAGTGCGGAGAGACGTCGGACTATTTCTACCAATCCGCCCTGAACCCGGGCAGCTGGGGCCCTAGCGGACAAATGGTGGAGCCCTCCACCTAAAATCCATTAAAGGCAACCTCTTCACTGTTCTCGTCAGTCTGACTGAGAAGCCCTCGTTGTGTCACGGTACCGGTATAATGACATGCATCCCCTATCACGCCTGTTGTATCCAACCCCATTCTCCTCTTCCATAAGGAACAGGTTGTTCCGGCAGTTCCAAAAATCTGACGGGTCAGCCAATTGGCATTTAGTTGGGCGCAAACCTAATCTGAAACCATCCTGCAACCCGTTGGTATCAGATAACCTATTCTTTTCCCCCCAAGCCAGTACCAGTACGAGTACAGAACTCAATAAGTTTTTTTCTTCTTCTTCTTTTCTTTTGTTTTTCCAATGCACAAGAGTGCCTTTGTGCATATAAAGTGGTACTTGTACCAGCACCGGTACCACCATAAAAAGTCATCCATACAAGTACAATGCCGTGCATGTTGTGTGTTGCTGCGATAGCCCATCCTGCGCGGTACTTCTATGTGGGAACTTGTGATACCACAGCTACTGTAGTGTACTCGAGTACTGTATTGTACTTCACCAATTCATCATCCACGTCTTGGCTCCTTTCGTGGCTTCAACTCCAATTCCGGATGTCCAGCATACACGCCTTCAAGACTCCGCTCATGCCTATTTATACAATGAGGGATTAAATTCTCAACGACTGCAGGCGTTATCGTATTCTCTCAAGTTCCCTAAGGCAAGGAGTTGCTGACGGGGCCGGGCGTTTGAAACCGACCATCTAAACGATATGTTCAATAGTCGGAATTCACAGTGAACACACCCTAGGGAAGATGTAATACTTGAAGAAAACTCCTATAGAACTCCCCAAGGGTCATTCTTCCCCAATGCTGTCAATTCTGTTCTCCCTAATTAAGTGAGCACAAGTCAAGAGATACTGACCCTGTATGAACATGCACCATAAGCAAAGGTCGATTTTGGGGTGCAGTGCAACCCAGCTAACAGGGCAGCAACTACTCAATTGCGGGGCCAGCATGGCTATCAAACTGCCCGCTGCCGTGTATCAAGCAGAATCGTGCTGGACGCTTAAATCCAACCCCGCTCCATTGGGCACAGCTTCATACGATACAAAATCTGTACCCCCTGCCTAATACTCGCCTAATAAAAAAAAAGAGGGTAGCACTAAAGAAGAGCTACCGGTATTCTCCTCATTCGCTAGTAACCTTGACAGCTAATCTTAGTTGACTGCGGGGTCAATTTCAGATTCCTAGCACAGTAGAACTTCAAGCCATGCCTTGTCTTGGCGAAAAATTGTATAACCCAAGATGTATCAGACCGCCTCCTAACACGCTCTGATCTTAGTTTTACCTTAACCCGTCGCAACCCGAGGCTGGTCCAACCCATTAGCAAACTATGCAAACATCCAAAGACAGCTCGGGTTTCGCAGCCAAGCAAACTGCAACCTCAGCCTGTTTGGAACTTCCAAACAACTGATGGATTCTACTCGTTATCTATGCACCCCACTCCCCAGAGCCATTGTAAATTCTCTGCCCGGGCATCATGCCGGTTGATAGATGGCCAAGCCTTTGTGTCTGTCCAACCGGGAGCCTTTCCAGTACCATGCACTTGGCAATATACCTTTCCGATACCATTGTCCGGGAAATACCCATCCCAGGCATGAGGCACCCGTACCAGAAAACAGGGATTGTATTGTAAATTATCTGGGCGCGTGTGAGCGCCCATACAGAACATACCCCCCCCCCTATTTTCGGGTACCGGTGCTAGAGTACTAGCGCTTCTTGTTTGGGGCGAGTATGATATATAGCTCATGCGGAACGAGCAAACATTTTCAATGCGATGCGCTTGGCAACAAAACCCTTCAGACTGTCGAAAAGCGAAACACCTACTCGAGTACACAGGATGGCCTCCCTTTTATCCATCACAGGAGTGTGAAATAGACGCAACCGATTTTTATGTTTTTGGGACCTTTTCTATGTCAGAAAATCCTTCTTTGTGCTGGTCTACTCTCAAGCAAAAGTCTCAAGCAAAAGTGAAATGGTTTTCTTTTTTCCTAGCGCTTTGTGTGACAGGAGTCCCAAGGGAACCACTTAAACCTTCCTTCATCCTATCGCTCAATTCATCTTAAAAATTTGTGGGGAAAATCGTGAAAAGTGCCGGCATGTTTGAAACAATTTGTGATCTTTTCAGCTAACTTTTGAATTCCTTTGTGTTATTTAGGGATAAAAAAAGACAGGTGAAAGTGGGTAAATACCCCACCCCTCGCCGAAATGTGGTACAAGTATTTGAGAGAGCTTCTCCCTGTGAAACCTTTGGATAGTATGATATGTCTCGGCCATAAGTGCTACAGGTACTTGAATGGTATGGGGCCACCAAATCCTCATCGGCATATACATTGACCTCATCCACACAGATACATCCACCGTAAGATACAGCCCAGTATGTTTCCCAATTCCAGAACCGTGACAAGAAATCACCTTTAACAGTCTTTACTCACTAAGAAGCACAATTCTCCTTCCTCTTGTTGGGTTTTTGTCTGTCGGTACGGTACACAGCTACCAATATACAGTACATGTATGCACAAGGATGCATGATATTGAAAAGGTCTTCTCGCTTCCAACTTTGAGGACCCTGCTCGACCCGGAGAACGAGTGCTGTATCACAACCGAAACTACCGTATTTCCCCGCAATCTGCAAAGGTCGGCCCACCTACTCGAGTACTCGGCCAGGCGGAAATGTGCTCATCGCGCGAAACATACCTTTATGTGTCTGGCGAGTTTTGTAAAACGATCAGCAGTATGTGTTATCTTGTGGATACACTTGACAAACTACCTCCGCGTCCAAATGAATAAACCGATCCCATAACAGCGCACATGTTGTTTATATCCATTGAGACATCTGCAGCACATCATTGTGTCCCACCGATCGTGAGTCCCCCCCACCGGGCTCGAGGCTTCTGTGCCCTCTAAGCAAGATCCTCTCATGGACTCAAAGTAAAGAAAAAGAAAAAAAACGAAAGACTTTCTATGGTGGTCATGTGCACTCAAACCGGCAATCCTAGCAAGCCAAGCTTTATTAAAAAAAGAAATAGGCACCATACTTCCGAATATTTTTTTTGGTGATTCCACGAGTGAGCCTCTATGAGCACTAACCTGTCGTGGCTCCATTAGTCTTGGCATGCATGCAGGTACTATACAAGTACCGATACCTCGACAGACTTGTGGCTCTCAAATTTCATCATCATCTCCTCCCACGCCACAACTGCTGCACCAAGATGTCTCTCGGGCCACGTCTGGCTGCTAGGCTCTGCCCATCGCCATTTCCCCTACGCCGGAAATTACTATTACCATTACCCGTTACTAGATGTCTACATAATTCACCAGCGAATTTTGCAACTCCACTTCCGATAACGGCCCACGGCCCTCCACCGAAACCGCCACTCCCAGCGGCAAGCGAGATAAGTGAGCTACGGAGGCGACAGAAGGCCGAGAGGGCTAATCCGGGGAAGAAGCTCTGGGATGAGGTTAGGATTGAGATGCGGGATAGTAATTTCACAATCTTTCCTTAATTTTCTAGATGCCAAGGTTAACATGTTAAAGATGGAATTGCGGTACTCCTCGACAAAGCACCTATTCGAACACCACTCAAGAAACCAATAGTCGTTCCTGAGAGCAAACCATTGCTTGCCTATGCAATCGCTCTGGAATGGTTTCTTCTACACAGCACAAAAGATGCACTGACGAAACGTTACCGAACGCCGCTCACCCAGCTCGTTGCTCGGGTAATTGACATGCACGAACCGAACGCCTCAACGCCCTCTCGGGATGCCACTATCTCAAACGTGATGCGCTATCTCCATACCGACACATTAATCTTTTACGCTCCTACAACACCCGTGGGATACCGCGACCCAAACAAGAAGACCCTTAGGGAACTTCAGATGGAGGAGGCAGAGCCTGTTGTCGAGTGGCTAACAACTGTCCTCTGGCCTGGCACAAAAATTGAGTACAACGACGGAGATTTAGGCTTCATGGCCACGGCACAGCAACCGCCTGAGACGGTGAAAGCCATAAAGGAATGGTTGGAGAGTTTGACGGATTGGGATTTAGTTGCATTGGAAATGGCGACATTATCGAGCAAAAGTTTACTGATTGGTGCCAGATTGGTAGCGGAGTGGAGTTCCGACGTTGGGGTTGGGGACAGGAGTTGGGGGATTGAAGAGGCGGCTAGGGCCGCGAGTGTTGAGGTCAGGTATCAGACAGAGATCTGGGGAGAAGTCGAAGATACTCATGATGTGGATAGGGAAGACGTAAAGAGGCAGCTGGGAGCTGCTTGGCTAATGGCCCTGGCGACGGAGTAGTAAATCTCTTCATGATACGCAGAGTTTGCTGAGGCCTGCATTATACATGTACATTAGTTTGCTATTTCTGCCTTCATTGAATTGGCTGCAATCTCTGGCCCATACTCCAGTGTCAGACTGTTGAGGGCTCTGTTGGCCAAATACCTTATGCACGAGAGGAGAGTGGGCCATGCAAATCACCAATCCTGGAATTATCACGCAATACTACTATTATGTCGATAGAGGACTCTTTGCATACTCGTATTCCGCACTTTTTTGACCAGCGACCAAAGGTGCCATGTAGCAGTTTGCCCGCCCTTGTAGGAGAGATAGAATCCTAGTGTTCCCAAGCCTGTCCGATTGAGGCAAAACAGACATCTTGCCCATCCGTTTGTTCCCGAACTACTCTAACTTCATCCCAGAGCAAGATACCAGTACGTAAGCAGATAACCCACGATCTATCATGAGTGAACCGCTCTGAAATATGGTATGGTAAAAGTTGGGTAACAAAAAACTTGGTCCCCATTGGCTATTTTACACCAAAAAACAGCCATTTCTAGAAATTCATACAGCAACACTACCTACTGTAGGTAAGAAATTTCAGGAGGTTTCAAAAAGAGATGAGAACAACTATTTCTAGCATGGAAATATCAAGTGAATAGATCAATAGCTGACGATTTTCTGCACAATGGTGCTGAAAGATTGGAAAGTGACTTGAGACTTTGCATGAGAGGGCCATACAAAAGATACATAACAACCACCTTTGTTGTATGACAGGTTCTCTCTGGTTTCTCAATCTCATAAACCCTCTATTCAATCTCCTTTCCTGAAAACTACTGTCACCTGTTCCCCAATTTGATTTGGCCTAAGGTGGAACACCCCGGATTAGTTGGGGGTGATCAAATTGCTGGTGAAGAGTCCTCGGTTTTGCTGTAAGATGGCCATGGGCTCGGGTTTTCTGCCACCCGAATTTTATCATACCTGTAGGGCGCTTCCTTATCCCCTTCACCCATCCCTTAAGGCTCGATGTCAAGATTCTCGTGCCAACTAGCAATATCTTGACAGGCTTTAGGGCCTAGAAATCCATAGTTCCCGAATTTAGAAACCATGTGCCGTATGATATGGGCTGTGTTTTCTTTCTTTCTTTCTTTATCTCACCGGGAAGATACTGGTAGGTATAATACCATCTATTGCGAATGCTTATCACCACTATCCGTGAAACGATAAAGCACTAAGCCTGAAAACCCAACCATAGCGCCCGAGGGTTTGGGGCAAAGTTAAAAGCGAATCACAAGGCTGTTCGTTCCCTGAACGAAGTCCCCCCTGTCCCACCACTAAAAAAAAACCACCCGGGATGGAACACTGGCACTCGAGCACCCGTACAGGTTACGATAGCCTACTTCGCACCTTTCCTATGATATATCGGAAGCCGGCTACCATGCCCTATGCCCATCCGCAGCCCCACAATTCCTTCCGCCACAAAGAAAAAGAGGATTCACGTTCTTGGGAGTCTTGGTATGACGGCAAATATACGACGTCACCCTGTCATTAACCATCACTCGAACCCCTGTCATGAGTTAAGATTTGGACTGGGCGGTGCAAAAAAAGTTACAGCGCCGGTCATTACCGATTGTCTGCTCAGACTTTGTCCATTGTGGGGGCTGTTGATGATATCCGACTCGTATGATACGGGAAGTTTATTCATAATTTCCGTGTTCCGGTTGTGTAATCACGCAATGCTCGGCATGCTAGTAGTATTTTAACGATGCCGTAACGTCGTCTTTGGTGGAGCTCTTCCTTCTGCATCACGGGGGAAACAGTTCCGTCCGCCCCCTGGTGAAATTGTAACTTTTGCTGAGATGCGGGGAGGGTGGGTAGTCGAGGGGACTGGCGGAGGGTGGTCTCGGAGAACGGACTCCCCCCCCCCTCCCTCTGTGCTCGTAGGCTGGTGTGAAAAACCTGCGGGAGATCCACGCAATTTGTATAGCGTGGAGTGGAGTGCTCAAATTTTTCTGGGGCTCCGTTGATTAGCTATAAGAGGAAAATGTGCTTCGGGTTACAGGAAAAATGGACGAATTATCCTATTGGCAAAATACCTAGAGTGGTCCATCGAATTGGATAAGCAAAAGTAGCTTGTGGTAACGCATACCCCGGCCAGTGAATTGCTCACACGGTCTGGGTACAGAGCGCTGTTTTAGAGCAAGCACGGACCGTCGTAGTTGGGAACCTATCGCAGGGAAGATGTTAACTTTCTCTAATCTCCCACCCTTGCTGCCAAGTTCCCTTTGGACAGATCCTTAGATTTTGGCAGTAGCTTTGTGCCAGTATTATCAGCAACTTTCCCGACCAGGTGTTGTCACTCTTCAGTCATATTATGCCATACAAGCGCACAGGCTTGTGTCAGTGGGCTACAGGGCAGTTCTTGTTGAGAGTGGTGATGACCACGGATCAAGCTATCCAACTTCAATCTTTTCTTTCCGTTATCCACCATGGGAGGTTTATGGTACTGTAGGACAAGGGCCATTCCGGACCGCAGACAGTTGGCAAAATTGGAGATCTAACCCTACTATTAGTTTTCTTGAGTTCCCCAAGCCGGGCACTATCGTACTGGGGTACAAAATCGTTTCGAATGCCACCGCTACCGATCAAGAGACCAGACCGGGCTCCAGGGATAGCTGGTTTTAGTGGAGGGGCTGCTTATACGAGTACAGTAGTTTCCGGGCCGATCCCGCAGTCAGATGGAAATAGTACCCTCTTTGATTTGTCTTGCATTGGGGGGGGGGGGGGCATTCCCTGTCGGATTTATCATAGGGCATCGCTTACACCCCCCGAATCTGTTCGTAGTGCTCTGACGGAGCATGCGTAATGAAATGGGGAATACCATCTGACATTTATTTTTTCCTCTTTTGAATTTCTTTGGAGACCTTGAGCTGAGCATGATAGAATGGTGCATAAAAAGCCTTGTTGAGCCCCTCAAATGATGGGGGGAAGATCCAAAACCCTGGAGCACAAACTACACGGGACAACAGCAAACGGAATACCAAATGTCTAACAAGCCAATTTTCCTTGCAACCCATCCGAGGTCGTGCTCGACGGCTTTTGAAAGGGTTATGATGACTAGGGAGGACTTGAGGTGTTTGCATGAGCCCTTTGGCGATGCCTTCCATTACGGTGGAGAGAGGATTGGGGAGAGGTTCTCGGGAGAAGAACACCAAGGTGTCAGGGACAAAAGTGGATTCTCCGAGACTACTTACCGGGACATAGTCGACGAGATTGCAAGTGGGAAAGGAGATGTTTGTATTTCCTCCCGCGGAAAGTATCCGACATCGAGATATTATATACTAATTGGGTTTAGGGAAAAAGAGTCTTCTTGAAAGATATGGCCTACTATATCGTGCCCCATGATACACCTACTGGAACTGCGGAAGTCGCCCCCTCGCTTCGATTGGGAGTGCAGAAGGGGAAGGTATACGACGAAAATGGGGCGGATGTCTCTCTAGAAGATAACGACAATCCGTCTACCATCCCTCTTTCAATCTTAAAGAACTACCATTTCGCCTTTCTGATCCGCCATCCCCTGCGCGCAATCCCGTCTTTCTACCGCTGCACCATTCCCCCGCTTTCCGAGGAGACCGGCTTCGACTACTTCCTCTCTTCTGAAGCCGGATACCGCGAATTGCGGGTGTTCTTCGATTACCTTCGTGCTAAGGGCCTTATCGGGGGTAAAGATGGCGTAGAGTTATGCCTCATTGATGCAGACGATCTCCTCGACCATCCTAAAGAAGTTGTGAAGAAATACTGTGAAAGTGTGGGGCTGGGGTTCAATGAAAGCATGCTTGTGTGGGAAGAAGGGGGTTGTAGTGCCTTCGACAAGTGGAAAGGATTCCACGATGATGCCATTCAGAGCAAGGGATTGAAACCTAGGGAGAAAGTAAGTTTGCAGTGCCTTTCTGCCTTTCCGTGTGAGTCGTGACTAACTGTTTTGCAGAAAGTTGTTAAAACGGCTGAGGAGGAATATGGAAGCTGGGTTGAGAAGTATGGGGAGGAGGGGGCTAGGATTATAAAGAAAGCTGTCGATGAGAACTTGAAGGACTACGAATACTTGAAGCAGTTTAAGATGAACGTCTAGATAAGTGAGGATAATAGGGTTAAGAGCCCGGGCTCAGTCATAGTCTATCTAGTTGGATTGAATGAGCTGTATGCAATAGCTATGCCTACAATACTAGATTGTCATTATCCCATCATAGAGAATGTTATTTGATGAAATGTGAGACAATAGGAAGCCCTACCGGTAGTTCCGGAAAACTAGGTTGTCAATTTCCTCGATTGGGGGCTGAACGCATCAACAAAAATGCCCCCATCCCGGAATTGGAAACGGCCCATCTGTAACCTATTCGTCCCCTACCCCTAACTTAAGCCTCCGAAAACTTGGATACGGTATCATATCATACTTCTGCTTGAGTAGCAGGAAGTTACCCGGCCTGGTTTGCAAACACCCAGTTAAGAGGCTTCCGGATAAGGATGTTTGTGATGACTAACACCCTCCAAGTCAGTGGGGGAACGTAATCCCGATGAATGAGTGAATTTCCAGCCCGAAGCCCACGTTTCCAACTTTCCTCTAAGACCTTACTTGCTCCCCCCTCTTGCCTACGGCACTTTACTATCTTAATCTTCTTTTCATCTCTCCGTCCTGATAACTGGGAGCGTTATCGATCATCGAATAGCATCTCGCGTCGGGCTCTCTCCCTTTCCGGTGCTAACGAGGCAACGGTTGCTAGGTCTATCATATCATCATCACCATCATCCACATCGTCATGCGGCTATATCAGTGCACTGTAATCGCCGCTTTGTCGTCGGTCGCGCTAGCAAGTTTCCCTTGTAAGGCAGTTAAAGATGGCATCACATGGGACCTGAAGGAACTGCAGGGCCCATATTCTGTGACCACAATAGAGGACTCGCCTCCAACTGTGAGTTACCGCATCACTGTGTATGTGATGATAATAACAGAGGGGTGGGTGGCTGATTTTCTTTTGTGTATGATAGATAACGAATACTACCTGGACAATCAACCCGTGCGGACCTATACGGAAGAGTAAGGAGGAGGATCCGAAGAAACAGTGTCCAAGTGGTACTCAAGGTTTGTTTCACGGAGATGGATTTTTTTTTCTTTCCTGCCGCTTGGCTGATGCGATGATGAAATGATGATAGTTTGTGGTATCGAGCGCGTAACGGACGACTCCGAGACAAGAATTCACAAGATTATTCCGATCGCGGGAGACATCCATGGTCGGCACGTAGACGAGAAGATCACACGCTTGAAGACTTCAGACTCGCACGCGGATTCAGGGAAAGAAGGTTTCAGAGTTGTGCTTAATGGTGGAATGTACGAAAAGAAGCCTCAGCAAGCGGTAGTTGAATTTATCTGTGATCCGAACAAGACGGGTCTGGAAGGGTTGAAGAAGGAAGAGGAGGGCAAAGAGAAAAGGAAGAGGGAGGAGAAGAAAGAGGAAGAAGGTGGTGATAAGGAACCGGAAGGGAAGGATCCTAAGGAGGGTGAAGGTGCGGAGGAGCAGAGTTTGAAGTTCATCAGCTACGATACCACCAATAGCGACAAGGATGTGCTGAGATTGGAGTGGAGGACAAAGTATGCCTGCGAGGATCTCGAAAAAGACCCTGGCGCAGACCAAGGACACCACTGGGGGTTCTTCACCTGGTTTATCATTATGTGATACCCCTCGCTCACTTTCTCCAAGCTGCTCTAACATTTATACCCTGAAATCTTAGTTTGTTCCTAGGTGTTGCAGCATATTTGATCTTCGGTTCCTGGCTAAACCACAACCGCTACGGCGCAAGAGGGTACTTTCCCGCTCTTCCCTCCTCATCAACCCCCCGTCGTTTCTCCTCATTTCTCCTATCACCCCAATCCAGACGGAAAAAGCAAACATTTTGACTTCAAAAGGCAACCGACTAATTACTCTTCGAGCAACAGCTGGGACCTCCTCCCCCACAGCGATACCATTCGGGACCTACCATATCTACTAAAGGACTGGGCACGAAGAGTTTTAGGGACGTTGCAGGGTAGGGGCGCTGGACGGAGTGGCTACAGTGCGGTTTGAAGGCGGCGGGTTCTAGTTTCCGGTGGGGTTTTTTATGCAGTGGAATGCCTCTTCTCTTTATTGCTCTTTTTAGTTCCCGCACCTTTTCTTAACTACGTTTTGTGTGGGTTCTCACTAGCAACGGAAGTACTTGCTGTGGTGATTGCAGTTTTTCTTTCTTTTTTCTTTTTCCCCCTTCACTTTCCGCCTGTGCGTAGCTACCGATTTTATATCTTTTTTCCCGCCTTTTTTTTGATTGGCTCAACTCTCGTATTGGGACTTATTTCAGTGGTGGATAGAAGTTGAATATATATACGTTTTTTGTAGTTGGCTTTAATTCCAAGTCCCAACCTAGTCCCCAACACAAACTTGGGGGCACCTTTTTTGTCATGGATCGTGGGTCCCGGAAGTGCAGTACGGTAGTCCGCCTAATACCAAATGCGAGTTGAGATTAAATTTATTCCAGGCATGACCTAGATTCGGATCGCCGGGTGATAAGCGAGAAGCTGTTCGGAATTTGGGACCGGGCCGCATACCGGTAGACTGGTCAGTGGCTTCTGCGACTCCTGGGGGGGGGGCGCTGAACGGACTATGGAGTTCGGTCCGGGACATGAGTTGTCACTCGGAACCTGGTGACAAGTGACCTAATTTCTTCTTCTCCTCATTTGGGGGCTCGCTGTGTCCGCTAGTGGCAGGAGTCACGAATCATGGTCCACACCTCCCTGGAGGGAATCTCCCTAGCTAAACCAGTAGACTGCTAAGCCTATCAGAACACCTGAGCGCTGTCTTGTAGGAAGACATTATATATATAACCTCCCCTCCTCCGTCTTTACCAGCATACGGGAACGAAGGAAATATCGTACATGGGATGACAGATTTGGAATAATAAACCAGAGTAGTAGTAGTGAGTGCTTGGTAAGCAGAAGTCTTGGTGCCCGGAGTCGCTAACATTCCCTCGTGCCCCCGGTGCCGTTGAGCCTTATCTGGTGTCGTGCCCAAGGATTCATTCATCTTGGAAGATAGGACGGAGTTTTTTCTTCTTCTTTTTTTCAGGTCTGGGATTTTGTCTGATAACTGTGAGTGTAAAAGCAAGCCACGTCCCGGATTTATATAGAGAGTGGGGGGGGGGGGGGGGGCTGTGCGTTGTGGATTATCAGAACGGGGTATTTCTCGGCAGTTTGCGTGCTTAGGAAGTACGGTATTGGGAGGGAGGGTACGTGGTATGAACTTTATATAATCTAGGGATCGAATCGTGAATCCCCTTTTGTGCTCGTTCTCTATCTTTTTCTTGGGTGTGTGTGTTCTGGATGGTGCTCCCTTTGCTCTACGATGGATGGTGGCGTTATGCTCGAAGAAGCAGATGGGGCTATCCCATCCCGGCCGGGAGAGAGAGAGAGAGAGAGACCATGGGCTTGAGATGTTGTGGTATCAGAGCATCGTAGCTTTGGTGAATTGATGTTGTAACTTGTATGCTACGGTATTGCCGGGCGCTACGGTGCGGTGCAGCTCCTGCTCTGTGCTTTGCGTTGCCATGCCGGGGGAAAGGAGGTCTCACTTAGGCTTCCGGCATTGGCTGAACTTATACATGCCATTGTCTCTTCTTGGCTGGTTTGGTCCGGTCTGGTCTGGTGCGGTGGTTACGCCGGGGGGTGGTGGGGGTTGGGCTGGTCTAAATCTACGACTCTTTCTGAAGGATTTCGAGGCGCGATAACTTGGTGGTTAGATGGATCTAGTACCGTAAGTGAGTAAACCCTACTGTATGATACAATAGACATGAAGGTTCGATAGTCTACCGTATTGGGCTTTGTTGAAATCTTGCGTTATCGCTTTATTATTAAGGTTTAATCTAGCATATTGTTTTGTAGCTATTTATGTATTATCTCTCTCTGGCGGGACCGACAGGGCAGGGGCAGCTTTATTTATTTATTCGAGATGTAACCAACGACTCACCATGGGCCATAATGGAAGCCCCCAACAAGCACATGTACACAAAAAAAGGTTCATCGCTGTATTGACTATTCCGGACCTTCTGGCACATGATATTTAACACCAGGCCCGTGCAGTAGTTAACATAATATGACCAATAACAGCCGATTCCCAACACCAAAAATAAATAAAAATAAGAAATCCTACAATCCCAATGCCTCTGGTCTCCACTTATGGGCGATTTTTTTCCCCGTCCCTTTTGTCCACATTGCGGATATCTCCCCTCTCGCCTCTGGCGTCCCTGATATGGTAACGAAGACATACTGCTCAACCCCACTCGCATTCGTCCCACCACCGAGATGCCCAGCGTGTGAATGAAATACCCACATCGCAGAAATGAAATGAAATGAGTAAGTTAAGAAAAGAAAACTCCCAAGCAATTCTAAAAAAAAAGACATTAGATTAGTGTAAACAGAAACCCCAGACTCCGCTTGCCCCGATTCCCTAGCCCAATATACAAAGCTTATAGATAGCGTTCCCTACACGTAGCGTGATATATGCGTCAAAGTGATCATGCACTACTCAAGAAATGAAGATGACAGAGAGAAAAGAAAAGGAACGGGGGTGCGAGGTGGGGTGAGAGGCTATTCGACTAGTATCTCAGTTTGCCGACAATTGAAAAGGTATACGCTGCTTCAGCCTCGCCTTTCATCTATCCCGGGAGTAGTGCATTAGGACGCGGTCCCATTGGTTATTCGACTTAGGAAAGGGGGGAACATACCTGCATCATATAAACAATGCTCTTCGCGCCAATACCGCCCACACCCCCTGGAACACCAGTGCCGTTGTCCGCGCCCTCGCCAACAAGAACGCTAACAGCGATACCAGTCCTAGCTACACGCTCGAACGACGATTCTCCCAGTACCTCATCGAGGAATACCAACGTCCCTGCTTTATTTGTCACAATGATCCTCTTTTCTTCCCCGGTACTCAAGCTATTCGGGTGTTTCTGGCTTGTATTCGAAGGCTTGAGGATGCTTAATCTCGAATTTCCAAGGTCTCTCCACTTGGAAGCGTTTTCGCGGCGGTAAAGTCGGATCTTAAAGACGGGGTTGCCGTCCACCGCAGGCATGCTTAGGGCAGAGGGACTTCCTCTGCGGGAATCACCTGTGTTGCTCGAGGAACTGGACGCAACCGAGCTAAGAGGGCTCTTGAACATGCGATTGTGTTGGCGGAATCTGGAAAATGCTGAGGAAAGGCTGCCGACTGAGGTCTCGGATGGCCCGGAGGATATGATGCTTCCTGGACCACTCTCTGCGATCCCATTACGATATGTCTTCGATCTTCCCCAGCTTCCCCAACCTCTCTTGACGCTGCCACCAGCGGTACTTGACGAGGCTTCGCTGGTCCCCATCTCGGAAGATGCGAGTGAGCTTAAGAGTGTGCTTGGAGCTTGATAGTTGAGCGGGTACACTCTACTGCTGTTGATCGCGTTGTAAAGGGTTTCACATTCGGCGGGAGATCTGCAGCGAAGCATGAGACTTGCGCCAGAAAATTTGGAGTTTAGAGGCGTTCTGATAGACACATCAACGGCTGTACCGCGTCGGACGGGTGTAAGAGGGTTCAGATCGAGACTAAAAACTGGTACAGATCCTAGCGATGTCTCAGATAGTTTTTGGGGCGATGCGGGATCGGTTGGGAGGGTATCTTTGTCGGTACCAAGCTTTTCGGACGGGGTAGCACTGCCCGGGGTGGTTGGGGGCGAGGCGGATGGAAAACCTTCAATATGTCCGGAAGTTATCATAATTCTACATTCATTCGAGTGAAGTTTCTCCCACTGGTTGGTGGACCATGCAAACACCCAAGCTCGGAATTTGTATGCAGGCGGAGAGGGGGCCTGAATAGTAGGAGCGGATGAGGCCAATGTCAGGGACGAAGGCCTTTGCCTTGGAAGCGAGATTACCCCTGACGGCTCCTTGGAAACTCGCCTGGGGATTGAGAGCATTGGGGGAGGATAATCTCCATCTTCTTCTTCGGAACAGATAGAAACAGCATCGTCGGATTCCTCGTCTTCTGAAGAAGATTCATCCGAGCCAGACGATACAGATTCATCTGCCGTTTCATCGTTATTGTCCTTTTCTTTAAACTGTAGATTTATCTCCTCTTTCTCTCCTTCTCCTTCGGATTCCGGCTCAGACCCCGAAGGCGATGATGGATCGTATTCATGCTTGAGGGGACTGGAAGTGCGGCGACGGCCATTAAAGCCAGATTTTCCAGAAGATAGAGAAGAGTTGCTAGGTATTGAAGGAATTACTGGTGACTGAGAAGGTGGATTTGGATCGCGTGACTGGGAGGTAGTAGGAACTCTGTGAGGGGGCACCGGAGGAGGTACATCAACCCTTGTACCTTTTTTAACTGGGGCCGGGGATTCTGGCCCCTCGGGCTTAGAGTCGGGGGAAAGGTTTGGTACATCCTCGAAAGGCGACCTTGGGACAGGCCCTTCTGGGACAGCAGTGGAACGGGCCTCATGATCGAGGTGGATTGATCTCGTGCGCGAAAGGGTGTTTGTTGGGGCGGGCTCCAGATAATTGGAGGGCTCTGACGAGCCAAGCGAGAGGGTATCAGAGTCGTTGCTAATGGCTGAATTCCTTCTTGATGGCGGAAGCTTACTAGCTTTGCGGGAACGTTGGAGGCTCGGACTCCGGCCTTCACTTGGGGCCGAGTACCTGTCGCTCAACGTATGCAAGGACGCCGAATGGCGAAGAGGTGGGCAAGCAAGAGGATCCTGAACTCCGGGCTCCTGCTCAGCATCGGTATTGGTTTCGGGAACCTTGAAACTCCCACCGAGGAACTTATATCCACGCGCAATGCACGTCATCACAACAAAGTCTGGCGGGAGAACCTCATATTGATTCACCGGTTTAATTTCATTTGTGACCTCTACCTCAAGCGCATTTTCTAACGGTGGCTTGGCTGTCTCTGGGGGTTCAACAGTAGAGGCTGCTGGTTCTTGCTTTGGTGTTCCCCTATCAGACTCAAGGAATGAGAAAACATCAACGCTTTCTGATTTCTCCGGTTTCTTCTGCGTTTCCTGCCCTGCTTTTTGAGATAGGGCCTTTGGTGTCTTTGGCCCATGAGAGGAGTGTGGCGGGGCCGGTGTTTGCCAACGCGAAGAAAGCGTCCCCTCTTCAGTCAAGGTCTCCAATGTATGCATTTGATAAGGCTTGTCCGTAAAAGGTCCCTCCGGAGGGATCGGAATCAATCCAAGCATCTGAACCCATTCAAATCCGGCCGCGGTAGGAGAGCCTAAAACGAGAATTTCCCGAAGCTCCTCCTGACTGCTTGGATCCATTCCCCTGACCATCAAGACAATTTCACCTGCTGCGTCACCCGTCCTAGCAGAGATTGCGCCCAGGGGGATCGGTGCGAACAAAAGCCATTTATCGGGAACCTCCCCTCCTCCGAATTGGCAAACTAAGATTTCGGTTCGTTCAGGTCTTGCCTTTCCAGCAGGATCACGAAGTATCAATTCGACGTTGCGCTGGAGGACCCTTCCCGATGAGTGGTAAAACCGCATGTAAAAATTGTCACGTGCCCGCACACGCTTAGTTGGATCGAGTGAAACGTCGTACCGTGGAAGCAAAGAGTGAATGTCAGAGACATTACCAACACCTATTGATGCTGCAGCCTCATCCTCAATTCGTGCTTTCTCCTCCGCAATCTTACGGCGCGCTATCGCCACAACCCCGTGGAAGGCCGATGCCAAGGCCTGTGCGGACGTTGAAGGCTGCAAGATATTCATCCTCTAATGTTGATTTAGTGACAGATTCCAATGTTTTCATGGCGGAAGCATAGGAGGGTAAAATGAATTCAAACGCCCGCCAATCCCAGCCAAATATCATAATAGTATGGAGCTCCACGTTCAAAATTTCTAGAGGTGAAAAAGTTCTTACCTTGAAAAGTTTCGCCAAAATCTTTAACCTCACGAGTGGTCTCTTGAGGAGGAATGCCACATCCACCTTTTCGCCTTCGTCCATAGACTCTGGCGGAGGGGGCATGGCCCAACTTGATGGATCGCCCTCATATGATACCACAGAGGGAGTTGGTTGTGTGAAACTGTATAGCATCTCTAAACCCCGCCTCGTGACCTCTGCTTCGTGGTCCCTAAATTCTTTCTCATCCTCATAATCCGGCGCTAGGGTCACAACAACATCTTGGAATCCCATTCTCCAGACGGAAAGATACTCTTCGTAAACTTTCCTAGCATCCATAGCCCAGGTTAGGAGTTCGTTGGGATTTTGCTTAGGCATCCTCTCGTGAACTGTTTTAAGGCGCTCCAATGAGATTCCCATATCTACAATGGGCCTTGTCGGGTTTGTTGCGAAGCCTGTCCGAAGGCCGTAGTTGTCAGGCTTCCCTCCACTCAAAGACCGCCGTCTAACAACATCGTCCGCGCGCTCGAGCACAGTCTGGAAAAGTACAGGGATCACATCTTCGACCAGGGTTCGAAGCTCCCGGAGGTATTTGACCTCCTCAGTGGCTAGTTCAGCCATCAGATCTTGAATGGTGATTGTTGAAACCTTTCGAGGCGTCTTCCCATGGCTCCTAGTTCTAGTGGCTGACCCCAAGCTTTTACTTGGTTTCGATACAGAGAGTATTGAGATAAGATCGGCATGTTTCGTGTACTTCCCTTTCAGGCTAGCCCCTTTAGTGAGCGAACCTGGGGTGTGGCAGACCTCACCATCCTGTCCCCGGGGAGCCTGAGCGGGAGGAGTTTGGCGCTCTGGGGAAGGGTCTCTGGGTCTGATATTAAGAGGCTTAACGGTAGACAAGGAAGCGTCTGAAGGTGCCCTCGTGGACCCATTAGCAGTGTAAGAGCGAGCCTCATCCCCATGGACGGAAGATGTAGGGGTCCGTGTTCCTTGAGATTTAGCTTTTGATGCCCTCCTTTTCGGCTTCGGGGGTGAAGGTGAACTACGGAGACTTCTCTTCGGAAGCAACACCTGGGTATCTTCAAGGAAAACAGTACCACTTGATTTCCGGGATGGAGTCGTGAGGGGTTTCTGCTCAGCTGAAGCTTCCGGTTCCGGTTGAGACCCGGCTTGCGTCCGTGGTTCCGAGGGAACTTCAGTATCTCGGATAGGGTTAGCACTTGGGTGCTGCTCTTGTGTCGCTTGCGAACCCGGCTCCGACCCAGTACCCGATTCAGTCTCGGACGACTCCGAGCCCGTTTCTGTTCCGGTCTCAGTCTCCGTTTCCGTATCGGCAGCCCTAGCCGCTGGTGTCGGAGGGGGTGGTGTTAGCCCTTCCACCGTTACCAAGTCTGTTGCTGTCTCAGGATCCCCGTCGCTGCCTTCGTCCTGCTCTTGAATAGACTCGTCCGGTCTGGAATTTTCGACGGAGCAGTTGAAACCGCCTAGATCTTCTCCCTCACTAGAAGAAGTCGATTCGGCAGCCTTGGCTGCCGCCTGTAGTTCCGCTTGAAACTCCGCCTTGACGGCTTTAAAAAACGAACTTGTGGCAGATGCCAACTTCGGCCCAAATGTCCCAGTGCTGATATCACTCTTTTTCTTCCGAGGTGTAGGATCTACCGATAACTCGGCCCGTTTAAACAAAAGAGGCCCAGACAACGGCGTATCTATCAATGCTTCCACCACTTTTTCCTGGTTGTCATCCTGTGCTGACGATCTCCCGCTCTTGGGCTCTGTGCTCTTTGGTAGTAAATCATCCATAGAGGGCATTGGCGTTGTAGGAGCGCCGGAAAAGCTTTCCCCTGTTTCGACTGCAGGCGCCTCCACCGGCACTGCTAATGTCCTCCTTCTCGCTTTGGTTTTCGTCCGCCTGGGTCTTTCAGGTATCTGTGGTGGTAATCTCACTTCTTCTTCCTCGGACGACAGCTCTTCCTCAACAGGCGCAGGGGAAGGTGAACTCATGGGAGAAGCGGAATCATCTCTTTTAACCCTTCGAGATCCCCGCCTCTTTACAGGATCCGGCAAGGGAGTTGTGGCCCTGTATGGCAGCGGCGAAGTCTCTCCCCCGGATGCAGGCTTCTCCCACATCCAGCGACGCTCTGGTTTTATTCTTTGGGGGCTAACCCCCCGTTTTGGTCCGCGCCGTCCAAGAAATTCTAGTGGGTCTTCCGGAGTCATTGGCCTATTGGCCTTTCTGCTCTTAGATCGGGTCAGGGTAGCAGGTGCCGAATTTGTTTCTAAAGGAAACACGGGCCTTGCAGGGGGGGGTCTCTCCTTCTCTGATTCTGGGTCAGATTCCGTAGTTGACATTGATTCTGTTTCGGATCCAGATTCCGGCTCTGTCTGCTTAGTAGATACTGGCGATGAGTGGCGCTCCATAGACTCCATTTTCTTAATCCTTTCCTTCTCCCTCTTCCTCTCTTCCTGCCTCTGCTTTTCTCTCTCCCTCTCCCTCGCCCTCTCCCTCTCCTTTTCACGCCGTCTTTGTTTTCGTCTTTCCATCTCGGCTTCTCGCTTTAATCTTTCAGCTTCCCGCTCGCGAGCCATCTCTCGCTCCTTCTCACGCTGCCTCTCACGTTCCATCTCACGTTCTAGCTCTTTCCTCTCTAGCTCACGTTGCCGCAAGATTTTCCGTTCGTCCTTCTCCCTATTCTCCCGCTCTCTCTTCTCTCGTTTCTCCTTCTCTTCTCTTTCTCTCCTTTCGTATTCCTCTCTTTCTAGTTGTTCCCTTTTCTCCCTATCCTCCTTGTCCTCCCTTTCCAACTCCCGAATCTTTCGGATTGATTCTTCTAACTCCCGCTGTCTTTCAATCTCTAGACTGGCCTCGGCGGTAGCCTCAAGGGTGCTCTCCTCTATAATACTATTCTTTTCATCTCCGGGTTTTCTTGTAGAAGAGCTCGCTGGGCTTTTTTTCCTTCTTGCTCCCTTAGTCTTCAGTGGCCTAACCCGAATGCCATCATCAAAGTCTTCCCACTTCTTCTTTGCTGATTCCTGGTCACCAACAACAGTTGATCCTTCAATGTTGTTCGCACCGTCCTTTTGTCCACCATCCCTTTCCCTTTCTATAGCTAGGGCGTTCTCTTGGTCTTCTTTTTCCTGTTGCCTAATCAACTCTTCAAAGTCTTTTTGGGCCTTCCGCTCCCGTCTCATCTCAGCTTCGAATTCTTCTTTCCGAGCACGAACACTCTTCTCACCCTTACGGACAGAATTCCTATTTCCGCCTTCGCTGAACCGAGCAGCTACCATTGGGGTCTTTGACTTCTTCGTGTAGATCCTAATCCCATCATCGTAATCCCAAGCTTTGACCTCCACTTTGTGGACGTCTTCTACCTCTTGCGGATCTATCTCTCGTGACCGTCTCCGGAGGCCTGGTTCCGACTTCGTATCCTCAAACTTTATAGGCTCTTTCAGCACGGGCCGCTTCGGCACTCCTTCCGGTTCCACCCCATTCTCCAATTTGGCGTCTTCCAGGCTCTCCTTCTCTTTACCCTTCTTCTTCTTTCTGCTAGAGCCCCGTCGCTTTACTTTCAAGGGTGTGACCCTAATTCCACCGTCGTCTTCTGGATAATATTGCCCTGTAAAAGTGCTTCCAGGATCCGTACCCTTTTCCACATCCTCTGGGGGGATTTGCTTCCCAAGCTGTCTGGCCTCGGGATCAATCTCTGTATCAGTAGCAATAGAAGATCTTGTTAATCCCCTTTCCCTATCTCTTCTCCTCTTCATTTTTCTTTCTCTATCTTTGCTTCTTGCTCGCCTCCTCTCTGCATCCCGATCGCCATCGCTCGCACTATCCCACCCCTCCCGAAAAATCTTGGAAATTGGCGGGGGGCTAAGCGGCTGCTCCGTAACAGGGCGCCGGTTCTCCAACTCCCCAACAGCAGACATCGACATTCCGCGCCTATGAGCTGCTGGCGATGGGGTAGCTGGTGATATGGGCGGTATTTCCAGAAAATCATCACCAGTTACAACCCCCCCACCAGCAGCCTGCCACCTTCGCACTCGTTCCCGCACACTGACCGTATCGTAGACACCCTGCGCTGGCCCCAGATCTAGTTTCTTTGCCCTTTCGGTACCCTCCTTCAACCGCTTGTGGATCCGATCATCAAGATCATCCCCTCCATTTGCCGCTTTCTTAGGCATAAATTTCCGAGAAAGGCCCTTAAAAGGGTGAGACGATACCGAGGCATGAGGATTGACTCGTGGTGTTGGTTCATCATCCACGGCCCGGGGATTCGGAGGCGCCTGGGATGCGGAGGAGCGCGGGGAGGGGGTTTTGCACGGGATATTATCATCGGGATCAGTGGGCTTTCGAGGCGTTGCAGGTGGGGTTTTTATCACCATTATGATCTCTGGGCCGAACAGGACGAAAATATTAGACACATGCGAAAGCAAGAGCGATGCAAAGAAAAGAAAAGAAAAGAAAAGAAAAAATTACCCTGACAAAAATTTTCTCTCTATTCCTGAGAGGGTAGTGAATGTCGCTTCCCCCCCCCGCCAGCGGAATTGAGAGTTTATAGAATCCTTGACCCCGATGATGAATCCGATGAATCGAATTGAAACCTCCAGAACAGCATCCAACTGAGCAAGACCTAAATTAAAATCCCCTTCCAACAGCACCGCTTTAGCCGAGCCCTACTCTCCCGCCGTTTAGAGAGCCCCGACCAGTTGGGTAGAGATATCCAGGGAAACTGGAATTGAGTTGTATCGTGCTGTCCGAAAAGGCAAAACACGGCGCAAGAATGCGGCGAACGATAAACCAGCTTAAAGTATTATGAGAGGCGAAAAAGACAATCGAATTTTGAAAGGCTATTGAATCACAACCGGAAACCGAACTTTGGTTCCTCGTATCAAAGCGACGTGGCAGCCAGCTTGGCAAAACCGGTGATAACTTTATTACTGTCGAAGCGAGTGGATCAAGGAAGGGTAATGTGAGAGCGCGCTCGTAGAGTAGAAGTAGCAGTTCGTGTTGGGACGGAATTTTCTGTTTTCTGCAGGTCAGTTCTTGGGTTCGAGGGACCTACCCTACCACTGCTCGAGTACTAAACACCTTGAATCCCTCCACAACTCCTACTCTTCGGGGTGCAGTGATTTCGGGGCTTTATTTTGATAATTTCCGGTTGCGACGTCCGCTTTTACGGCTATGTCAAAAGGTGTTCCCTCAAAGGAATGGAAGGGGGGGGAAGAGGAAAATTGGACTGACAATGGTGGGTGTCAAGAACCTGCAGGATGAAGAGCCGCGGAGTGAGGTAGGGGCAAGCTCAGTTTGTTGTTCAGGATGAGGGGCGGATGTGTCAAGGTATTGATCCCTCCCAGCTCGATTGATGGGGTTTGTTTACTTGGGGCAGGGATCAACAATAGTGTCAGGTGTTGTCTGGTTGCGCCGACAACCTGCACCGCCGGCGTTGAGTGCACGTGTTTGGTGTTCTTCAGTGGTGGGATATTCAGATTGGATGGCTTTGGGCTTTTGGCTTGAAGAGGGCTCATTGTTGGGGATGTCAATTTACGACCACAATGCATCGACATCAATTTTGCTTGCAGGGTGACCGATACTCGTATAGCGGCACCGTGCATGGTCCACCATCCGCCTATCGCATCAGCCATTTACTCGCCTTCACGTCCCGAACTTATACTAACTTTATACGCCAAAAGCATGAATAACCACTATAAGTTAAGCCATTCCTCTCCCATTCTGCAATTAGCCTACTATCAGTACTCCCCCCCCCGCGAAGGGGGTGTTATTTTCTAGTAGTGCCATTAGATCCCCTATTGCTTTGACACCCAACAACCCATAACTACCTTTTAACACTGGTATTACGGTTCAGCTTTCGCTTTGTGATTGCCGGCACAGACAAGATTTGCAGTCAACGGCGTTTGCAGGTTACCTAGAGCACTGCTTATCTCAATTCACATGGTTGGCCCGAGGTCAACCAAGTGCCTTGCAAGACGAGGACAGAAAGCAGGGCCGAAAGAAAATACGATTGCTAGAAGCAACCAATTATGTTTAAAATTTTCTGTTACCGCATGATAGCATAATGTTTATCCTGGTCGAGAGTAGACCGCTAGAGATCAGCCGTAACACAGATATGCGAGAAACTACAGGGGTTTTCACCACGAGAGGAAGGCGTGATACGGTGTGCGACAAAGGAGAATAATTGGATGACACGGTAGGAGTACTGTAGTTCTGAATTGCCGGTAAGTAAGTTGCGGTACTTCAAGCTTCCCAATAACTTAGAAAGAGTGAGAAGCAGGAACAATGATTTAGAGCGGCTCGTGAAAGTAACGTGGTTGTGTTTATTTGATCATCCTCGGGGGGGGGGGACAACAATAGAGGACTTTTGGCCCGTGATTTGTGGAAGCCCTTGTATGATACGGTATTGGTATGCTCGAGTGCTATAGATGCTGCTAGCGCCAAAATCTCCCAGCGCCGTATGTATTTGGAGTTTGAGTGACAAATGGTGATCTTGTGTGGCTCGTACCGCTCCACTCTGTGGCCAACTTCAAACCTTCGGTGTTAGGTACCGGCGCCGTGGCATGGGAGAAACTCTGGGAGGAATAGCAACACAGTTCCGGCATCAGGGGGTTGGGTAGCAGTTTTTCGGGCAGTGACGATCCATGCAGGAAGCAGAGATCAGAGCAACTTCGGACGATCCCAAAATATCTCAAGGAGGCCCAGTTGCTACTATTTTAGGAGACATGGGAAGAAGTCCGACCACCTGTACTTGTACGAGCACTCTATGGACGTTTATCTGCCCACAATATGCAGGAGGGGTGGAGTTAGCGGTGGAAGAGAGACCGTTTGGAGATTCATGTCTGTTGTTGTGCTACACTGACTTGGGTGGGGCTCCGATAGAAAGCCAGGTTTTCGTCTGAATGGAGGAACACTACAGTACGAGCAGGATGGCGAACCACTGAAGCTTGTGATTGGCTGGCCCAGCAAGCTCGATGAGCTGTGAGTTGCTTGGGGGGCATTAAGAATCGGAAAACATAACTCTTGTCTCCCATACCGGTAATACCGGTGCGGCCGAGTTGAAGTTGGCCACTTTGTGCGGGAGCTGCCATCTTGGCTGTCTGGAGGATGGCGTCGCAAGAGGTAGAATGACACTTCAATGCAGCGGGTTCGTGGCGGACGCCAGATCAGCGCTGTGCAGCTAGGAAATTTTTATGCGATTGAAGCAACGGATTACTACTTTACAGTAGTAGAGCTCCTTTTCATCTGTTCGGATTTTGCGCGGTTAATGGCCTCAGATTAACCCAAGATCTTTTTTACCAAGGGCAGTACAGTATGATACAAGGTATGGGTGGCGAGCTCTTGCTGTGACGTGATTAATGTACACTCGCATCCGCAAAGTTCTCGTAACACCTTCGGTACTCCTAGCAATACGGACCTTGATAACAAGAAAGGGACAACTCTTTTTCGAGAGATCTTTTTTAATCCGGTAATGGCATATTCCGTAGAGAATATTCAGATTTTTTTTCCCCTTAAATAGCTTCTGCAATCCCCAGTTTAAGGCTGTCAAGACTTCGCGATACATCAGACGTTACGAGAACTTTGCGGACATGAGTGTACCGCCTTGCCTACGACAGTTGCAATGCCTTTGTTTTTTGCAATAAATTTGATGGGATACAGGGAACCAAAGAGCAACAAATAGAGACTAAATTAAGGGACGGTATCATAGCTCTTAGCCCGTTGAACCTGGACGCAAGGGGGGCCGTTAGTCAAACAGGCAGCTAGCACCTTCGTTGAGAATAGCCCATAGACTTGCCACTGCGGTGCCACATGATAAATCTTCTCTCGTTCTGGGCCCATGAGTTCTGAGAATTTCTATGCTCTGATAGTTTGAGCGTGCTTTCTATCCACCGCTTTCCTATCCTCCCATCTACTGTACTCGAGTACTTTAGACTGCAGGTGCCGTGTGCCCGTTCCTTCCCAATAAACAAACCTTTGCTCGATCCATCGGCTGACTTGGGTGACCACCCCAACTTGGGAAATCCTCCCTCGTCTGTTTTCGTCATTTTTCTCCTCCTCAACTTATTCTATACCTCCACTTGAGCTTCAACCAAACCTTTTCCCCTTGATCTTTAGTCTCTGGCGATATTCTTAGCCTTACCGGCTGAGTTGTCTGGTATTTCGACATCGCCGGAACTTACGCCGACGGTGTCTGAGTGCCTCGCAAAAGCTTGGAAATAATTACCCTTTGCCCCACTACGTAATCTTCGCCCCGCATTTCTTAACATTCATTCGGCACGCGCCTCAACCCTCTTGCCGGAAACTTCAGGCGTGAAAAAACTAAATCTCTCGGCACTATGGAGGATGAAAATGGCCAGCAAGGGCAAGGGTACGGATGTTTTTGTTTTTGTTTTATTCTGTTGCCGATCCCCTTTTTTCCATTTGTTTTGTTTCCTTTCAAACCTTTCTCCTCCTTACGATTACTTGTGATAGCTAACTTCCCCCCCCTGTTCCACAAAGACACCGCCGAACCCGGTCCGCTATGGTTTCCTTACTCGCCCCCTCTCATTCCCATCGTTCGAAATCCCATTCTCGGCACGCGTCGACTGCAGCTACTCCCAGTTCTTCCCAGCAAAACATAGAATCACCCCCGAGTGCTACCCCAGCGCCAAGCGTCAAGGGCTCGGCCCGAGGCACCGTTAAACCGGAACTTCAACCTGAGGCGTCATCATCTTCAACAGGCTCCCTTGCCAACTCAGGAGTTCTGGTAGCTGGGCCTGGTGGTGGTAGTGGTGGTGGTGGCGGTGGCGGTGGGAGGACTGTGGAAGAGACAGTACGGAATTTTAGATTGTACGAGGCACTTCGATGTGGGGATACTGCCGCAATTACACGCGCGATCCGCGAGTCATACGGGGAAAGTGGAACAAGGGCTTCCATTGCGTCCTCGGCAGAGGCCTTTTCCAGTACCGCCAAATCTTCTGTTCTTCACCTTGCTGTCCAATGTGCAGAGCTTCCTGTTTTAGAGTACATACTTTCTACAACCACAACCGATCTGAATGCCGAATCGAGCCTACCACACCTGGATATCAATCAGCGAGACCCCAATACCGGCAATACCCCTCTTCATGTAGCTGCGCATCTGGGCCGTACTGAAGTGGTCTCTCTTCTCCTTAAACAGCCCGAAATCAACGACAGTATCCACAATTATAACAATCGGACTCCTCTTGAGGTTTCCAGGACTCCACAAATATTCCAAATTCTCCAACTCGCGAGATCCATTTACCTCGAGGAGAAAACTGAAGAGCTCTATAGCCTGGTAAATAGCCAGTCCTACCGCGAAATAGAGAACCTCTTGGAGATACCGAGGGTTAAAGGATTGTTGGATCTGAATACTCTTGAACCTCCCACAAATGGCGGGTCAACGTTATTGCACGACGCTGCTAGGAAAAAAGATATCAAGCTTATCGAAATCTTATTGCTCCATGGAGCTGACCCCTTCCGAAGGGATAAGAAGGGGAAATTGCCGCAAGACGTGATCAAAGATGAAAAAACCAAGAACGTGTTAAAGAAGAGCGAGGCCGCGAAGGCCGCCGCAAGAGGAATCGAGGAACGGGCCGTACTTGGGAGTGCAGCTGAAGCTGTCAGCGGTGCTCCTACCATGGGGGCTGATGGGCTATCTTCTAGCATTGGCGGGAAAGAAGGCAGGGAGACAAAAGGTTATCTTAAAAAGTGGACTAATTATACTACTGGGTATAAGTTAAGATGGTTTGTCTTGGAGGATGGTGTGTTGAGTTATTACAAACATCAGGGTAATTTCACGGATACGAATTTTTTGTTGAGTATAGGTTAACAATTTTTAGATGATATTGGTTCTGCCTGTCGCGGTGCGATAAATATGAGGATAGCTAAACTTCACATGGATCCCCAAGACAAACAACGCTTCGAAATTCACGGTAAAGGCAGTGTCAAGTACCACCTGAAGGCGAACCATGTTGTTGAAGCTAAGCGTTGGTATTGGACCCTCAATAATGCAATCCAGTTCGCCAAAGACGAAGCACGAGAGGAAGAGAGACGAAAGCGAGGGGAGGCCGAGAAGTTGGGAAAGATTCGGGAGCAAGCAAGGAATGAGGACGGAGAGGCTATAATCGACATGAGTAGGCGTGGGAGCAAGGCAGGTAGCATGACCAGCGATGCCAAGCGGGGTAGTCTTCGTACCAAAAGCAGCGGCCTCGCCGAGGATGATAGTGATTCTTATGAACCCAGTGTTAGCGCACCGGGAATTCTGGTTCGTGGGGATGGCGAAGGGGTTGAGGAGGGTCAGGATGTTGACGATGACGATTCATCTTCTCATACTCATGCTGATCCTCCTTCTTCAGATGCTCTTGCGCTTACGGTAAATGCTACAAGGCTACAACTCGATTTGTTATCACAAGTTGTACTTGCTCTGCAATTTGAGCACGCTAATAACCCTGCTTTGACTCTGAGCGATGCCACTGTTACTGCAGCTTTGACTAGCTATGACTCTGCTGTTTCCAGCTTGAAGACTCTCATTGGCGACTGTCTGGCAATGAGCAAAGAGAGGGATGCTTACTGGAGGTATAGGATGGAGAAGGAGGTTGCATTGAGAAAGTTATGGGAGGAGAACATGGCCCTTCTCGCACATGAGCAAGATGAGCTTGAGGGCAAGGTTATAGGAGAGAGGCAGAGGAGGAGAAAGGCAAAGAAGGCATTAAAGGAAGCTCTTAAGAAGAGCGAGAGCATGCCTTTGAGCCCACACGGAGAATTCTCGGAGGGTCGTGGCAAAGAAATTAAGGGCGTCGGTAGAAAGCTTGAGGAGGTCGAACTCGACAGCGAAGGTGTGGCTAGAAGGGATAGTACAAACCTCCCGTTGACTGGAGTGGCTGGAGGGGGGTTGAGTGATGATAGCGACAGCGACAGTGACGCTAATGCCGAATTCTTTGACGCTGTTGACAACGGGGAAGTTGAAGTTATGACCGAAATGCCCACTCACATCAAGAGCCCGGGATTGTCGGAATTCAAGGAGCCCGTGTCGTCAATCGAGAGCTCCTCGGGGGATGTGCGGGAGAAGAAGCTAGTCGCAATCAAAGGCAGTTTTAGAGGGTACGAGGATGGTGTGAGGGAGAGGTTATCCATGGACGCAGATGACCGTCCGAAAATATCCTTATGGGTAAGTCTTCTCAAGATGATCTTTGATGGTATTGTCTGAGTTGACACTAAATAGGGAATTCTCAGATCTATGATTGGGAAAGACATGACAAAAATGACGCTTCCTGTGTCTTTCAACGAGCCAACTTCCCTTCTTCAACGAGTGGCTGAGGATATGGAATATACGGACCTCCTGGATCAAGCTGCTGACCGTTCTGAATCAACCGAGAGAATGGTTTACGTTGCCGCCTTCGCAGCCAGTGAGTATAGCTCTACCACTAACCGTGTGGCGAAACCATTCAATCCATTACTGGGAGAAACCTACGAGTACTGCCGCCCAGATAAGAAGTACCGGTTCTTTATCGAACAGGTGTCCCACCATCCTCCTATCGGGGCCGCATGGGCAGAGGCCGAAAAATGGGATTATTGGGGAGAGTCTGCTGTGAAATCAAGATTTTATGGAAAGAGCTTCGATATTAACCCATTAGGGACTTGGTTTCTGAGGCTTAGAACTGTTGATGGCACCGAAGAGCTGTATACCTGGAAGAAGGTTACAAGCTCCGTAGTTGGTATCATCACCGGGAGCCCAACAGTTGACAATTACGGGCCTATGGAAATCAAAAACTGGACAACAGGGGACACTTGTCTGCTCGACTTCAAAGCACGTGGATGGAGAGGTGCAGGATATGAAGTCAAAGGGCGAGTCTTGGACTGTGATGGCACACAAATATGGAGCATCGGCGGCCGGTGGAACGACAAGATTTACGCTCGTCTAAGTCATGGATACGATGCCGTTATTTCACCCCAAGACGCTGTCAGTGTGGGCAGTGGTAATCCTGGATCCAATGCCGCCTTCCTTGTTTGGCAGAGCCACCCTCGCCCACCTGCTCCATTTAACCTTACCCCTTTTGCCATCACCCTCAATGCCCTGCCGGAGAAGTTGAAACCCGTCCTTTGCCCTACGGACACAAGATTGAGACCTGATCAGCGTGCGATGGAAGAAGGAGAGTACGACTTCGCCGCTACGGAGAAGAACCGTCTTGAGGAGAAGCAGAGAGCCAAAAGAAGAGAGAGAGATGAGGCTGGTGTCGAATACAGGCCGAGATGGTTCAACAAGGGAACTTGCGACGTGACTGGCGAAGAGTACTGGGTTTTTAGGGGCGAGTATTGGAAAAACAGAGATGAGGTGGCAGAGGGCGGTGGATGGGTTCAAGTCGAGGACATCTTTTAGAGGTGGGGCTTAGACGCTGAGAGGGGTGTTCAACTTTTCCCTTTTTTGCACGGATGTGCGTAATGGAGTTTGTCTTTTCTAATTGATACGATGGGAACTGTCGGAGGCTTTCATTTTTCCTTTCTTTTTATTCCTCAGTAGAAGTTCGGGGGTACCTTGGAAGCGATGCGGAGTGGGCTAGGTATGGTATGTGAAAGGTTGCCTTTTGGCCGTCTACAAAGTGAGACTACTGCAGATCTGTTAGCTTGCAGCTTATCGCCAGCCAGTCCGTGATCGAGACGTTGTTGATAACGTGTCATATCTGCCAACCTCTTATCGAGCAGACATCCGAGTACCGCTTTATTCGTGCATGAATGGGATACGAGCACCAGTGTTTGGACAATACTCGCCATTAGACTGACTTACTACGCCATCATAGCGGATTAGGGAATCTTACCGTATTTACTCACTTGTTGGGCTCTCGGGCCGTCATGACTTCTGTAGTATAAGAATCGATGATCTGATGCCCACTCGTGCCCCGCTCGAGTACAAGTACAGTACTTTACAGCGCAGCACTACTACCACCGCCTCTCGATTGAGACTTTCGCTACGGTGCAAAGCCCATGGAGATGGCACTCGTATGACACTATAGTCACTAATTAACCAACCAATCTTAGCCAACTCGAAACCTAGGCCCTAGAGTAAATAAATACAACACAATACAATACAATAATGCACGGAAAAGAAGGGGGGGGGGGGGGGGGTATTATATATAGGTGCTGTTTCGCTACGGCACTGTACTGTACAGTACTATTATACCTCAGTTGGCGTTCGATGGAAAGATAATACAAGGTGCTACCTTCCGCTAGGCCGATTGCAGTACAGGGCAAGCCAGGTAACCAAACGCAGTGAGTTGTGAATCTCATATCCGGGCGTGATACAGAACGTTTTGCTTTAATTACAATTCAACCGCAATCTTCCATGGTGCATACCGGGACATTAGCTCCACCACCACCACCACCACCACCACCACCACCACCACCACCACCACCACCACCACCACCCTCAACACAACGCTAGTCTCCAGCTCCACGCGAGCGCCGGGATTCAAAAGTCGACGCTCCCAATCGCTGTCTCTGCATGGCCGACTGGCTGGCTGGTGGACCATCCGACAGCGTACGCATCAATCTACGGGTCCGAATCAACCGTTTCTACGAACAGCCCTAACTAACTCATCTCCGGCTCGGACGTCAACGTCATCACGTTTAGTAGGGGGATGGAGCAGACATCTTTCTACCGGACCTGCTCTACAGAAGCCTCGGAGGGGTCGTCGGTGTGGTGGTGGGGCGTTGGAGGGGGCTTGCCGGGCTGGAGGGATGAATTAGTCCTTTGATAGTTGTGCTGTGAATGGGATGGTCGAGACGGAGTACGGGGTGAGGGGGGGGGACTTGATCGTCGGGACGATACTATAGCAGTAGGGTAGTTGTGGAGGATTGGTAAGGGCACGGGGGGGGGGGCTTAGATATGATTGATGTGGGGGTATAACGTTGGTCTCTCTTCCTCTTCCTTCCTCTCGCCTCTTCTTGTTTTCACACGTTCTAGCGCTGATTTTTCGCGGATCAAAACAGTTTGTCGCACTGGGAAGGTCGCTCCTAGGGAATGATATGCTCTACCGGGTCAGCTCGAATGTGGCGCTCAGAGGCTCCGTCTAGGTTTTCGAGATACAGGTGTCCTGGTCGAGGGCTGTACTTGTACGATAAGCTGTCGCTCACGCCTCGAGTTGAATATCCTGCTGCCCCCGCGTTTGGGTAGGAATGATTCTCGTTAACAATGTTCAGGTTATATAGCAGAATCCTGACTTCCGATTTACTGTTATTAGGCTGCCGGCATGAATTAGGTTATCTATGTGGGGTGGCTTATTTATCTGTCGTTTTATCTGGTGGGGGGTCTGGCGGCTGGGACTCTGGTAGGGAATGTTTCCCGGGGGGGTTGGCTTGAGAGGTGTGATATCTCGCTGTATATATCGGATGTTTCCCTTATCAGAGTTCGCGCCATGGACTGGAATCCTTGGGAAATGCGGTATATACAGTTAATGTAAGCTGGGGAGTAAGCATTTGGGGTTTGTTAGTCATGAGATCGAGCTTTTAGTTGGGCTGTCTGAGCGAGTGACTGTATGTGATCGCACTCCCAAATCACGGACGGACATCGGCAATTTTCGTCAGTCATAAATAAATTTGTCATTTCGCTTTCTCCCTCCTATGTCCGGAATGGCACATGGTTACACTTTATCTGTATCCCTGACTTTAGTAGTTGGCGCCACTTTCTCCTTTAGAGTGCCCCCGGCCATAACACCCCTGGCACTGTTTTCTGAGTCCTCCTCCGGAGCAGGGTTAGATACTGGGGCTTTCATAAACGGGCAGTGCCCCTTCCTCTCGCGGAACAACATCAACATAAATCCCAGAGAGACTATAATCCAGTAGATGTTATAGGAAATGATGGAGCCATATGTGGCGCTATTTTGCCATCCGAGGACTTTTCAATTAGCACAAGGACCGAATTGAGGTGCATAAGGACTTACTAGCATTGAAAATGCCCCACCCAGCGCCACCACCGGAGCCTGGAGAACAGCAATTGACGTGCCACACTGTCCTTCTAATATCATACGATCCGGGACCTGAGCCGGTCTCGCCTACATCCCCTCCAACAAGTTTTTTGAACTACTCACTTTAGCATCCTGTCCGTAACGCAAACCAGGGTACCAACCTCATACATCTCGAACTTCCAAACCGCCCTGGATCCCAGCCCCGCCGCAACCAAGTACAACAACATGGTGCTCGCAATTAAGAACCACTGAATCCTTAGCGAATTACCCCCGCGGTAAATCCCCCAGCTAACTGCAATGCCAGCCACCATACCAACGACGACCGGCAAAGGATATGCACTAGCCGGCGCGGATAACGAGACTCCACCGACGAAGACAATAGCTTCTAGCCCCTCGCGGATTACGGTTATCAAGGGAAGAATTATCATAACGTATTTTTTCGTCCACGAGCCAAGGGTTCGGTTCTTTTTCAATTCAAGGGCTTCAGTGATTTTGATTTGCCATTTCGCACGGAGTTTGGAGATGCGGAGGATTGCGGCGCCCATTATCTGCTTATCATTAGCCTTCTGCTCTGCTCTACCGGGCTGTAGACGGCTTGGGGCGGAAAGGGGGAGGACAAACAGTGATAATGATACAAGCCAGCAGACAAAATATCCCTTCCCAAAGGTCTTCGCTCTTTTCCCAGAGGTTCTTGCCAATGCTGTAGAATGCACCAATAAATGCTGCTCCTAACACAAGGCATATGAAGAGACCAGCGAATAGACCGATCCAGACTTGGCGGGTCAGGCGTTTGTAGGTTGCTTCATCTTCTGTACTTAAGGTTTGCTTGAGGAATGCGAGGAGGACGGAGACTATAATTCCGGCTTCGATTGTTTCGCGGAAGACTACGAAGAATACTGTGGTTTGTAAGCTACTGCACGTTGAGAGAGAGTGTTTTTAATCGGGTCTCGGAGACTTGCAGATGGGGAGTGCGTGAAATATGGGGTATTGTAATGGGGTGATTCAATAGAGAGGGATAAGTGAGAAGGTAAGGAGGTAGTTACCTGGAACTGCGAATACGTTTGACATCTTTGCTTCTTTGCAAAATCTGGGACTTTTGCCCAAGATTGTAGGAGGGATATATCAGCAGAGAGGGAGAAATAAAGGCAGACAGGGGACTTCGCGAGGGAGGAGAAGAAGGTTCAATTGATCCAAAAAGTACCAAGCTGCAGCGTCCTGTACTCTGCTGTATGCCGAAAAGCGCTGGGACTTTTTCAATCACGCACTACGGGACTGTGGGGGGGGGGGGGGGGGGGGGGGGGGGGGGGGGGGGGGGGGGGGGGGGGGGGGGGGGGGGGGGGGGGGGGGGGGGGGGGGGGGCGGCGGGGGGGGCGGCGGAC
>Ga0307513_10000653_pt1 | contig 49874 bp, 39 predicted proteins | sample 15_EM_MG_FD_202174 | JGI IMG/M metagenome (GOLD analysis project Ga0307513, IMG submission 202174) | Populus trichocarpa ectomycorrhiza microbial communities from riparian zone in the Pacific Northwest, United States - 15_EM | ecosystem: Host-associated > Plants > Roots > Unclassified | place... | reverse complement strand
ATGTCGCCACGTCTATCACTCCTAAATTCCCCCTGCTTTTAAAACAAGCAGGGTAGTGCCTACGTGGGTCAGTTTTGGATGGAAATTACTGCGCTAAGTGGATCAGATTTCGATGGAATTCAACACAAGCAAGGTACTTTGCTCTCCACAATGGAGCCAATGGTGGTTCAGAACGGATATTTGATCATTTTTGATCTAGGCAATGCGTATGAGAGTGAAACTGCGTTCTCAGTCAAAAAGCTTTAATTCACTGTGAACTTGTCATGAGCCCATGGCAACTAGCCATATTTCTTGTTAATGGAGAAGTGTCCAGTTGACCTGACATTAAAGACCGGCAAAAAAGTCTGGCCGAGCCGTTTTCAGTGAAGTTCATGAGCCAAATCGTCCTCTAGCCCAATAATCACATGTACAAGCGGCTACTAATTCGATAGCAACTGGGGCAACGGCCACCCGTCCCCCGCTTCAGTCATAATGAGAATAATTCCCATCTACGAAGCGCGCCTGGTCAGCCACCGCCACATCTCGACGTCTGCCGGTTGAAGGGATCCGTCACCTCCAAGGCATTGACCGACCTGTGCTTGAGCGCTATTACCAAGAACTGCTGAACTTTTGTTCCCGCACGGTGCGCAACCGTGATGCGGCGGCTGATGTCGTGCAGGAGAGCTATGCACGTGTGCTGGCGGTGCAGCATTCGGGCCAGGCGGTGCCGGAGCCGCGGGCGCTGCTTTACCGCACGGCGCGCAACCTGCAGATCGACCAGCACCGCCGCAGCGAGGTGCGCGGCGAGGCGCTGCACCCGGATGCCGAGGCTTCGGCGGCCGAGCTTGACAACCTGGCGGCGCCGCAGGCCTGTGAGCCGGATGTGGCGGCGTCTTCTGCGCAGGGGGTGAATGCACTGCTGGCCACCATCGATGCCCTGCCTTTGCGTTGCCGCGAGGCTTTTATCCTGCACAAGTTTGACGGCCTGCCGCATGCGGAGGTGGCCGAGCAGATGGGCATCTCGCGCAAGATGGTCGAGCAGCACATCAAGCTGGCGATGGACGCCTGCAGGCGCTGCAAAGACGCCCTCGACGGAGCGCCCGCCGCCGCCACTCCCGCATCCACCCCGGCACTCCGACGAAGAAAACCCGCCCGCGAATGACTTTCGGCTTTCAAATGAATTTTTATTTGTCTTCCTGCTTTCCCGGCCTAGGGTTTCGGCTTGTTCGTGCGTCTACATCCAAGAGCCGATAAGCACACCATGAACACCCCGCCGCCAGCCCACCCGCCAGCCGCACCGTCCACAGAGCCCGAGGCTGCGGCGCTGGACTGGTTCGTGCGGCGTACCGGCGGGCAGTTTGGGGCGGGGGACGAAGCGGCGTTTCAGGCTTGGCTGGCGGCGGACAACGCCCACGGCGCGGCCTTCGCACGCCACCAGCGTAACTGGCGCTTGCTTGATGCATTACCGGAAGATGGCTTGCGCACGCTGAGGCAGAACCTTGCCGATGACAAGGCTGCCGCCGCCGCCCGCGCCGCGCCGCGCCGGCGCGCCTGGTGGCAGGGGCTGTCTGCCTGGGCGCCGCAGGGCGCGCTGGCTGCCGTGGCGCTGATGGTTTCCTGCGGGGGCTACTTTGCCTGGGGGCTCTGGCAGCAGCAACCGGTGTTCGAACAGAGTTTTGCCACCGCGCGAGGCCAGCAGCTGGAGGTGGTTTTGCCGGAAGGCAGCCGCCTGAGGCTGGACACGCTGACCACCGCCGACGTGACGCTGTATCGCGAACGCCGCGAGGTGCGCCTGCCGCAGGGTCAGGCGATGTTCCAGGTCGCGGGCGATGTGGCGCGTCCTTTCGATGTGCTGGCCGGGCCTTTGCGCATCACGGTCGTCGGCACGCGGTTTTCTGTGCGCTACACGCCCGGTGTGCCGGGCCGTGCGGGTGTGCAGGTGGCGGTGGAAGAAGGGCGTGTGCGCGTGGCACGCGCTGAACGCTCCGCCGCGGATACGGTGGTTGAGCTGGTCGCGGGCCAGCAAATCGCGAGCGACATGGCGGGCTTGCTGGGCGCGGTGTCCATCGTTCCTGCGGCCGGCATCGCGCCCTGGCGCGAAAGCCGCGTCAGTTTTGACAACACGCCGCTGAACCAAGCCCTTGCGGAGTTCGAGCGCTACGGCCCGGTGCACCTGACGGTGCGGGAGCCGGCCGTGGCCACGCTGCGCGTGACCGGCACTTTCGATCCGCGGCGGCCGGGCAACTTTGCCCGCATCCTGCCGCAAGTGTTGCCGGTGCGGCTGCGCGAGCAGGGCGGCGCGGCCGAGATCGTCTCCGCCGGCCACTAACTATTAGTTAACTATTAACTATTAGCCCGTTCGGATGACCAGCCAGGGCTGACTTCAGGACACAAAAAAACTTTGCGCCTGACCTAGGGTTTCCCAAAGCCCACGCGTCTACATGAGAAGGATTCTTATTTAAACCTTCTCCCGGAGATTGCACGCATGCCTCGTTCCCGCTTCCATCTACCCCCGTTGGCCCTGGCTTTGGCCCTCGGAAGTACGGTGGCTTATTCCCAAAATTCCGGCAACGCGCGTGCCGCCATACCGGTACAGATCAGCATTGCGGTGCAGCCCCTGGCCCAGGCGCTGAACGACCTGGCGCAGCAGGCCCGGCTTGAGCTGATGGTGCAGCCCGCGCTCGTAGCGGGCAAGACGGCGCCGGCCGTGTCCGGCCGGCTGACACCGCAGCAGGCGCTGGACAGCTTGCTGGCCGGCAGCGGCCTGGCGGCAACCGTCGACGGCAATGTGTTTGTGGTCAGGCCCGCTTCAACGACATCGGGCGCGATGACCTTACCGCCTGTTACCGTGACCGCCAACGCGGAAACCGCCGCGAGTGGCGGAAACGGTTACGTGGCCAAACGCAGCGCGTCGGGCTCCAAGACCGACACGCCCATCATCGAGACGCCGCAGTCCATTTCGGTGGTGACCAAGCAGCAGCTTGAAGACCAGAAGCCGCGCAGCGTTCCCGAGGCGCTGAATTATTCGCCCGGTGTGTTCACCGGTCTGGTGGGTTCGTCCAACCGTTATGACTATGTGGCGCTGCGCGGCTTTAAAGACAGCAGCGTAGACAGCACGCTGCTGGACGGCCTGCGCATGTTGAGCGACCAGGGCAGCTACACCTCGATGCAGGTGGACCCGTATTTCCTGGAGCGCATTGACGTGGTGCGGGGCCCTGCCTCCGTGCTGTACGGCCGCGCATCGCCGGGCGGCCTGGTGGCGCTGACCAGCATGACGCCGCAGTTCCAGCCGTATCACGAAGTGCAGCTCACCACCGGCAACCGCAACCGCCGGGAAGCGGCTGTCGATCTGACGGGCCCCATCGACAAAGACGGCGTGATGGCGTTTCGCGTGACGGCGCTGGCGCGCTCGCTGGACTCGCAGTTCAACACGGTCAAGGAAGAGCGCCAGGCGATTGCCGCGTCCCTTGCCATCAACCCGTCAAAAGACACGCGCCTGCTGCTGCAGGCCTACCTGCAGGATGACCCCGAGGGTAGCTACCACAGCGGCGTGCCGGCGGACGGCAGCCTCAATGCCAGCCACAACGGCCGGTTGATCTCGCGCTATTTCTTTGACGGCGATCCCAGCGTTGAGAAATACCAGCGCAAGCAACGCTTCATCGGCTACCAGTTCGAGCACGCCTTCAACGACGCATGGAAGTTCCGGCAGAACTTTCGCCACGTGACGGCAGACACCACGCTGCGCCAGATTTACGGCTACGGCTGGGCCAGCGCCAATGAGCTGACTCGCTACTATTCCGGCGCCACTGAATCGACACGCGGTAACACGATCGACAACCAGCTCGAAGGCCACTTCCAGACGGGCGCGCTCAAGCACACCGTGCTGGCCGGGCTGGACTACCAGAAGCGCCGCGTCAGCGGAAGCTGGGAGTCGGGCAGTGCGCTGCCCATCGATGTGTTCAACCCGAGCTACGGCGCCCCGGGCCTGACCGGCGTGACCAGCGACCCGATAGACCGCAAGCTTGACCAGACCGGCCTCTACCTGCAAAACCAGACGGAGCTGGACCGCTGGCGCTTCACACTGGGCGGCCGCATGGATTGGGCCAAGGCCTCCAACCAGTACGGCACCGGCAACCCGGCGCAGTGGAGCGGCTCCAAGTTCACCAAGCGGGCCGGCGTTGTCTACCTGTTTGACAACGGCGTCGCGCCGTATGTGGGTTACTCAGACGGCTTCAACCCCAGCCTGCGTAACGACCAGCAAGGCAACAACCTGCCGCCTGCGGAGACCAAGCAGGTGGAAGTTGGCGTGCGCTACCAGCCCAAGGACTCCAACACCCTGCTGTCGGCGGCGGTGTACGAGTTGTCGCAAAAGAATGTCGCCACACGACCGGTGGGCGTTTTCTACTATGAGCCCACGGGCAAGGTGCGCTCGCGCGGGCTGGAGCTGGAGGCTCGCTCGCAACTGAGCCGCAGTGTGTCGGTGCTGGCGAGCTACACCTATACCGACATGAAGTTCACCGAATCGTCAGACGGCTTCACCGGCAACACGCCTTACCAGGCGCCGCGCCACATGGCTTCTGTCTGGGGCGACTGGAACTTCTCGCCGGGCTACACCGTGGGTGCGGGCGCGCGCTACGTGGGCTCCAGCTGGGTCGACAACGCCAACAGCCAGAAGGTGCCGGCCTACACGCTGGTGGACCTGATGTTCCGCGTTGACCTGGCCCAGTTGAATCCGTCGTTCAGGGGCGCCAACCTGCGCCTGAGCGTGAACAACCTTTTCGACAAGACCTATGTGGCGTCGTGCCTGAGCCAGCAGTACTGCTACTGGGGCGACGCGCGCAGCGTGACCGCGACCGTGACGTACCAGTGGTAGCAGCGCGGCCGGTGTCGCAGCCGGCCGCCGGCATTCCTTTCACCATCATGGCCGCCATCCGGCGTGCCAGTCCATCAGGGAGTTGAGTGCAATGAACAAGAATATCTATGACTTCGTTGCCATCGGGCTGGGGCCGTTCAACTTGAGCCTGGCCTGCCTGGCGGAGCCGATCGCCGGCGTGAATGCGGTTTTTCTGGAGCGCAATGCGGAGTTCAACTGGCATCCCGGGATGCTGATCGACAACACCACGCTGCAAAACCCCTTCCTGGCCGACCTGGTCAGCCTGGCGGACCCCAAGAGTTATTTCAGCTTCCTGAACTACTGCAAGGAAGAGGGAAAGATCTACTCCTACTACTTCCGCGAAAGTTTCTACCTGACGCGCGCCGAGTACAACGCCTACTGCCGCTGGGCGGCGGCGCGGTTGAGCAAGGCGCGCTTCGAGTACGACGTGCGGGAGATCGTGCACGACGCCGAGGCCGGTTGCTACGTGGTGACAGGCGTGCAGGGCCCGCAGCGCGAGCCCTTCATCATGCGCTGCCGCAAGCTGGTGCTGGGCGTGGGTTCGAAGCCGATGTTTCCACAGTGCTGCGCGCCCGACGGGCATCGCTATATGCACACCGCCGACTACATCACGCGCAAGGCCGAGCTGCAAAAAAAGCGTTCCATCACCATCGTCGGCAGCGGCCAGAGCGCGGCCGAGGTCTACCACGACCTGCTCAAAGAGGCCGACGCGCACGATTACAGCCTGACCTGGATCACCCGCTCCTCGCGCTTCTTCCAGATGGAGACCACCAAGCTCACGCTGGAGATGTTTTCGCCCGACTACATCGACTACTTCTACAACCTGGACGATTGCAAGAAAGAGCGCATCGTCCGCGCGCAGGACAGTCTGTACAAAGGCGTCAACGCCAGCCTCATCAACCAGATCTACGACCTGCTGGACGACAGGCGAAAGCAAGGGCCGCTGCGCACCCACCTCATCACCAACTGCGAACTGCAGGGCTGCCGCTACGACGCGGACAAGGCTTGCTACGAGATCGAGTTCCGCCAGCTCGACAACGAGGCGCGGTATGCGCACCGCAGCGAGGGGCTGGTCTTTGCCACCGGCTACCGCGAAAACATTCCCTCCTTTGTCGACGGCATACGCCACCGCCTGCGCTGGGATGAGCAGGGGCGCTACCGGCTGGCCCGCAATTACGCCGCCGACTTCAACGGCAACGAGATCTTTGTGCAGAACGCCGGCCAGCACACCCACGGCATGACCAACCAGGACCTGGGCATGAGCTGCTACCGCAATTCCTACATCCTGCGCGAGCTGACGGGCGTGGAGCACTACAAGATAGAGCGCCGCGTCGCGATCCAGGACTTCACCATTCCGTCCACCGCGGACTTTGTCCTGCTCTGAGGCCCCGGGACACAACCAACATGAACCTGAGATTTCACATCATCACGATGACGGTGCTGGCCGTCATCAGCGACGCCATCCTGATTCCTTTTTACCCGCAGTTTTTCAGTGCGCGCTACGGCATCGACAGCCCGGTTCACGTGGGAGCCTACGTGGCGGCCATCTCCATCGCCGTGATGTGCACGCTGCCGATGTGGGCGCGCGTGGCGCGCCGCGTCGAGCCGTTGCACCTGCTGGTCTACACACAGTTTGCCGCCGGCACTTTCAGCCTGCTGAGCGACTGGGCGCCCACCGTGGAAACCTACTGGGTGCTGTCGATGCTAATGTTCATGTGCAAGAGCAGCTACCTGCTGATGTATCCGTACATGATGCGCTTGACGCCCAAGGAACAGCACGCCGCCACCATAGGCATCTTGTCGGTGGTGGTGCACTTCGGCGCCATCTTCGGCGCGGTGGTGGGCGGCTTCGTGCTGCAGACCTGGGGGCCGCGCGCCAGCATTTTGGCCATGGCGGGGGGTGACTACTTCCAGATGGCGGTCTGCTTCTACCTGATCCGCAGCGGCAAGATCATTCGCGTCAACACCGGCGAGCAAGCGCTGGCGGAAGCGACTGAAGCGCGGCGCGTCGGCTTGCTGGCGCGACTGCCTATCCTGAAGCTGGCGTTGGTGATGCTGATGTTCGACTTCAGCGCCTACCTGATCCGGCCTTTCTTCGCCCTGTACTGGCAGAAGATCACCGGCAACGACAGCGAGCTGCTCTCCGGCATGGCCTTTGCCATCCCGGGTGTGGTGGCCATCGTCGCGCTGCGCTTGCATGCCTGGATACGGGCGCGCGGCGGCGACCTGCCCGACCACACAGTGGGCAACCTGCTGCTGGGCGCGGCCGGTCTGTTGCTGCATGCCGCACCCGATCCCTTTCTGGTGGTGCTGGGGCGTGTGCTGTACGGCTGGGCCTTCTTCCAGATCATCGTCAAGCTGGAGGTCAATCTCTTTCGCCTGTCTACGCCGCAGCGCTATGCGCAGGACTACAGCATCACCAATTTCTTCCAGAACATGGGCGTGCTGCTGTCTTCGTTCGCGGCGGGCGCCATTGTCAATCGCTACGGGTTGTATGTGCCCTTCCTGCTGGCGGCCGGTGGTTTTGTCCTCACTGCGCTGCTGGACCGCCTGATCCTCAAAGTGCCCAGTGCCGGGCACATTGAGGAAACCGGCAACGCAGCCCAGTCCTCTCCATTGAAGGAGCCTGCCCATGCCAACTGATATTGACATTGACACGATCCACCGACGCGCCGACGCCGTGCAAAGGCCCTACCGCGACGAGGCCGGTTTTGTGTTTCGCCCGTTGCGGATCCCGGACGACATCCCGACGCTGCACGGCTGGTTCACCCAGGAGCGCGCCGCCTTCTGGCTGATGCAGGACAAGACCGAAGCGCAAGTGCGCGAGGCCTACCAGCGCATGCTGGATTCCGGCACCGCCACCCCCTACATCGGCTGGCACGAAGGCCGGCCGGCCTTTTTGGCCGAATGCTACGACCCCGCGCAGGACCGCATCAAGGCCTTCTACACCGTACAGCCCGGCGACCTGGGCATGCACATTTTTATCGGGCCACCCGAGCGGCGCATCGCCGGCTATTCGCGCACCGTGTTCCATGCGCTGATGCGCTTCATGTTCGCGCATCTGGGTGCACAGCGCATCGTCGTCGAGCCCGACGCCACCAATCACAAGGTCCATGCCTTGAACCGGTCGGCAGGTTTTGCCTACGACCGTGATGTGGTCTTCCCCGAGAAGATCGCCAGCCTCGCCTTTTGCACACGGCGGGATTTTGAACAGGCTACGGCCGCCACCTTAGAGGAAGTCCATTCATGAACGTCACCATCGCCCACCAGATCGCGCACGAACCGGCGCAGTTCGCCGCCCACCTGACGCCCGAAGTCTGGGCCCGGGCCAACCGCTTGCTGCTGCGCAAGGCCATTGCCGAATATGCCCACGAGATCATCATCGAGCCGGAGCTGCTCCGCACCGGCCAGGGCGGTTTCGCGCTGTACCAGGTCTGCTCGGACGACGGCGCCGTGTGCTACCAGTTTGAGGCGCAACGCCTGGCGCTGCGGCATTGGTACATCAAACCGGAATCCATCCGCAAGCAGGTGAAGGGTGTCGACCAGCCGCTGGACGCGCTGCAATTCATCATCGAATGCCGCCAGCGCCTGGGCATACGCGACGAGCTGCTGCCCATCTACCTTGATGAGATCAGCAGCACGCTCTTTGGCAGCGCCTATAAGCGCATGAAGGCCGACGCGCCCAGCAGCGCGCAGCTGGCCGATGCCACCGACTTCCAGACCATTGAAGTTGCCATGACCGAAGGCCATCCGGGTTTTGTCGCCAACAACGGGCGGCTGGGCTTCACCGCGGCCGACTACCAGGCCTATGCGCCCGAGGCCGGCTCGGAGATCCGCGTGATCTGGCTGGCCGTGCACAAGGACCATGCGGCTTTCTCCAGCATTTCCACGCTCAGCTACGAGCAGTTGTTGACTGAAGAACTGGGGCAAGAGACCGTGGACGGCTTTAACCGCGAAGTGGCCGCGCTGGGCGTGGACCCGGCCGATTACAACTTCATGCCAGCCCATCCCTGGCAGTGGTTCAACAAGCTGTCGATCGCGTTCGCCGGTTATGTGGCCCAGCGCAAAATCATCTGCCTGGCCTATGGCCGCGACCACTACATCGCCCAGCAGTCGATCCGCACCTTTTTCAACACCAGCGACCGCAGCAAGCGCTATGTCAAAACCTCGCTGTCTATCCTGAACATGGGCTTTATGCGGGGCCTGTCACCCTATTACATGTCGGGCACGCCGGCCATCAACGAGTTCATCAAGGACCTGGTATCTGGCGATGCTTTCCTGCGCGCGAACGGCTTCACCATCCTGCGGGAGGTCGCATCCATCGGTTTCCGCAACCACTACTACGAGGCCGCGATACCGGTCGATACCCCTTACAAGAAAATGTTCTCGGCGCTGTGGCGCGAAAGCCCGCTGCCTCTGCTGAAACCGGGTGAACGCCTGATGACCATGGCGGCGCTGCTGCATGTCGACAAGGACAGCCATGCGCTGCTGCCCGAACTGATCCGCCGCTCCGGTCTGGGCACGAAAGCCTGGCTCAAGCGCTACCTGGCGTCTTACCTGACGCCGCTACTGCATTGCTTTTACAAGCACGATCTGACCTTCATGCCGCACGGCGAGAACCTGATCCTGGTGCTCGACAAGCATGTGCCGGTGCGCGCCATCATGAAAGACATCGCCGAGGAATGCGCCATCCTCAACATTGAAGCGAAAGCCCTGCTGCCGGAGCGCGTCAATCGCCTGGCGGTCGATGTGCCCGATCACTTCAAGCTGCTGGGCATCTTCATCGACGTGTTCGACGGCGTGCTGCGCCACATCAATCAGGTGCTGGTGGAAAACGCCTGCTGCAGCGAAGACGACTTCTGGCGCGAGGTGGCCGGATGCGTGTCTGACTACGAAGACGCCCATCCCGAGATGACGGAAAAATTCGCGCACTACGACATGTTCGTTCCCGAGTTTTTGCATTCCTGCCTTAATCGCCTGCAACTTGGCAACAACGTGCAGATGGTCAACCTGGCCGATCCTGCCTCCAGTCTGAAGATGGCCGGCAACCTGGTGAACCCGATTGCCGGGTTCCGCCGCCGTCCCGCACCTCGGGCCGAAGCGGAAACAGCCCTGGAAAGCGTTGCATGAGCTTTGACATGCGGGCAGAGGACACGGTGCGCGACGGCGCACCGCTGCAGGAGTGGGCGCCTGCGCCCGACGCCGACCTTGCCCGCGTGTTGCAACTGGCCAAGCGCATCGCACCCGCGTTGCGCGGCGAGCTGGGTTGCGCGCCACTGCACGGTGCGCTGCGCCATGGCGAAGGAGCGGCCGCTGCAACAGGCCCGCTGCGGGCGCTGTGCCGTCATTGGGCCCAGGCCTACCCCGAAGCCGGCGCGCACTATGTGGCGCTGCGATGCTGGGGCCTGGCGATCTGGCAACCGGTCTACCTCAGTGTCATCGCCGCGCATCTTGATACGCATGTTCCGCGGCTCGCCGGCCTGGTGCAGCCCGTGGTGGACGGCTTCCCCAGCGGCTTTCAGTTGCCGGTGCATACACCGCTGAAGGCCGCGGCGCTGCCATCACGCATGCGCCTGGCCGCGGCCGAACTGCGCGGCCTGTGCCAATCTACGCGCGCCGCGCTCGTGCCCATGGTGGCCCTGCATGCCCGCGCGGCTGACCGGCTGCAGGCCGAGTGTGTGCTGGGCGCGCTGCTGCTGGTGCATCGCAGCAGGCCCGGCCTGGGTGACGCCGAAGTCGCCGCGCTGGGGGAGGACTGGCTGGCGCAGCTGGGCATTGCCGGCGGCTGTGGGTTTTTTGCCTACCGGGCACGTGACGGGACGCCCGCGCTCGCCCTCGACCGCAAGGTGTGCTGCCACTACTTTCGCCGCCATGACGGCGAGAAATGCAGCACCTGTCCCAAGCTCCCGCTCGACAAGCGCATCGCCCGATTGCTGGCCGATCCTTCGTAGTCCGGGCCATTGATTTCGCGATGCGGCCGTGCCTTTGAAGGCCGGTGTGCTTCGCCACGCCCTGGAGAGTTCCATGAACGATATCGCACGCCTGGTGCATGTCATGCCGGAGGCCCCGCAGCTGCCCGTAGGCGCGTACTTTGACGAAGCCTTGTTTGCGCGTGAACAGGCATTGATCTTCAACCAGTCAGCGCGTTACCTCGGCCATGAAAAAGCCGTGCCGCAAGTGGGCGACTGGCACCGGCTCGCGCAGGAAGGCGGTGGCCGTGTGCTGGTGCGCAACCCGCAGGGCGTGGAGCTGCTGTCCAACGTCTGCCGGCACCGGCAAGCCCTGATCCTGGGCGGTGAAACCGGCAACGTGAGCGGGCCGGCCAACCCCAAGGGCAACCTTGCGGCCGCCGGCGGGAACATCGTCTGCCCGCTGCACCGCTGGACGTATAGCAGTAGCGGTGAGCTGCTGGGCGCGCCGCAGTTCGAGCAAAAACCCTGCAAAAACCTGCAGCGCTTTCCCCTGCGCAACTGCCACGGCCTGCTGTTCGAAGGCCCGCGCGACCCGGCGCAGGACATGGCGCCGCTGTTCGAGCGGCCCGAGTTCGACTTCTCGGACTTTGTGCTTGACCACGTGGAGGTGCACCAGTGCAACTACAACTGGAAGACCTTCATCGAGGTCTACCTGGAGGACTACCACGTTGCGCCTTTCCACCCCGGCCTGGGCAGCTTCGTCAGCTGCGACAACCTGAGCTGGGATTTTGCCGACTGGTACAGCATGCAGCGTGTCGGTGTGCACGAAGCGCTGAACGCGCCGGGCTCGGACATCTACCGGACCTGGCACGACCGCCTGTTGAACTACCGCACCGGCGCCCCGCCCGATTTCGGCGCGGTATGGGTGACCTACTTTCCCACCCACATGATCGAGCTGTACCCGCATGTGCTGGTGCTGTCCACGCTTTACCCCAAAGGGCCGCAGGACACAGTCAACGTGGTGGAGTTTTATTACCCCAAAGAGATCGCCGCCTTCGAGCGCGAGTTCATCGACGCGCACCGCGCCGCCTACATGGAGACGGCCCGGGAAGACGACGAGATCGGCGAGCGCATGGACGCCGGCCGGCGCGCGCTGCTGGCGCGGGGCGTCTCGGACACCGGGCCTTACCAGTCGCCGCTGGAAGACGGCATGCAGCATTTCCACGAGTGGTACCGGCGGACCATGGGCCCCGCCAGCCCGTTTTGATCCGGGATTTGAATCAAATCGGCCTCTAGCCCAATAGCGGCATTGGCATATAGCTATTGATTTGATAGCAAAGTAGGGTGCGCAGCGCTTGAGGGCGCCGCAAACTTGTGCAATTCGCTGCGCTTTGCAATCTGCACCGTGACCTCCCCGTTCAAGGTCTAAGTCTCTAGCGTAATGCCTGCTTTGCTGATCACCGTGGCCCACTTGGTACGCTCAAGTCGCATGAACGCCCCGAATTCGGCAGGTGACATCGGTGCTGGATCAAATGCTTGCAGTTGCAGCTTGGCAATGATGCCGGGATCTTTAAGTGCCTTTGTGCAGGCAGCATTGAGTCGGCTAATGATCGGCGCCGGCGTGCCGGCAGGGGCCACGAGTCCATGCCAATTGTTGGAGGCAAAACCTGCGACGCCAGTTTCCGCAATCGTGGGAATTGTGGGCAGCGCGGCCGTTCGCTTGGTGGTGGTGACACCTAAAGCGCGAAGCTTGCTTGCCTGAACGTGGGGAACGGCCGTTACACCGCTTGAGAAAGAGCAGTCCACCTCACCGCTCAAAATGGCCGTCATGAGCGTCCCGCCGCTTTTGTACGGGACGTGGAGCATTCTCAAACCGGTGAGCGCGCTAAAAACAACGCCTGCGAGGTGGCCGGCAGTGCCGATGCCGGATGAGCCATAGCTCAGCGTTCCGCTTTTACCGGATTCAATCAGTTGCCTGACGCTGGTGATGCTGGATTTGATTGGTACCACGAGAACGTTGCAGGAGTCCACGACATTGGTGATCGGCGCAAAGTCCTTATCGGGATCGAAACCCAGTTTTTCTTTGAACAGTGCTGGATTGATCGCGAGTGCTGCAATCGTGCCCATCATGATGGTGTAGCCATCCGGCTTCGCCTTGGCAACGTATTGCGCAGCCAGGTTGCCCCCGGCGCCAGGTTTGTTGTCAACGATGATCGCTTGACCAAGCTCGTTGGAGAGAAACGGACTGAGCATTCTGGCTACCACGTCGGCGCCGCCGCCGGGGGTGAAGCCCACGATCATCTTTATGGGCTGAGAGGGGTAGCTCTGGCCATGAGCTGCAGCAAAAGGCGCAAGAGCAATTCCTGTGCAGAGGGCGCGTCGTTGCATCATGTCGTTACCTCGTGAGTTTGGGTTTTGGCGGAGTTCGCAGTCCCAGGAGCAGCCGGCAGCTTTTGCTTTTTGTGGACGGCAATCTGAGCGCAGAACTGAAATGCCTTTGCAAAGGCGCCGACGTTGGCTTTGCCTTGCCCAACGATGTCATAGGCGGTACCGTGCGCGGGGGTGGTGTAGGTGGCCGTCAGGCCACCGGTGATCGTGACTCCTTCAAAGAAGCCGAGCAGCTTGGTCGCAATCTGCCCTTGGTCGTGGTACATGATGACCACAGCATCGAATTCTTTACGCACGGCCTTTAGAAAGACGGTGTCTGATGGCAGCGGGCCTTGTGTGGGGAGCCCTTGCTCGCGCAAGGCCTCGAGCGCAGGCCGAATGACGCGAATCTCTTCGTCGCCAAAGAGACCAGATTCGCCGCCATGGGGGTTGAGGGCGGCAACGCCAATGCGTGGGGTCTCGATACCGAAGGCAAGCAGTGTGCTGTGCGCCAGTTTTACCGCACCTTCAATGCGTTCGGGTGTGACCAGATCGACGGCTTTGCGCAGGCTCACGTGGGAAGTTACCCGAAAGGTGGTGAACTGCGGTATGACGTTGACCTCTCCGTAGTAACCCTGGTGTTTGTTCCAGTGAGCGAATAATTCGTGTTCGTCGTTGAACTTGAATCCGCCGCGGTTTAGACCGGCCTTATTGAGCGGGGCGAAGCAAATGCCGTCTAACTGTCCTTCCAGCGCGCGCTCGGTCATCCATTTAAGGACTTCGCCGGCGAGCCTGCCTGCATCAACCGAGAGTGCGCCGCGTTGGAACCCTGCAGGGTCCGTATCGGCCAGATCGATCATCGGAATGGCCGGGTCATTCCAGTCGATGTCTTTAAGCGTGGCCACGACTTTCACGTCAATATGCTCCCTCGCGTCAGCCATGCCCAATTCCAGCACGCGTCGATCTCCAACGATCACAACGCGTGCTTGTTGATGTGTCTCTGATCGCTTGAGGAGTTTGACGGAGATCTCCGGGCCTATACCCGTCACGTCGCCAAGCATCAGTCCAATAATGGGTTTATCAGTCATCGAGTTCCTTAGGTTTGAAGCCCGCAGTATTCAACTCCTATTGAAAACTATCAATAACCTTGCATTCAGTTTATTGAGAACTAAAATTCAGTAATGATTGATAGAAACGACCTGAATTTGATACTTGCCGTGCGGAACCATGGCCGCATTGCGGGTGCCGCCGAACACCTCGGCGTTACCGCTGCTGCGGTTACAAAACGCCTTGCGGCCATTGAAAAAAAGCTGGGGATCAAGCTATTTCAGCGCACGACCCGGCGACTGAGCACCTCAGACGAGGGGGAGCTATGCGCTCTATTGGCGGCCGATGTATTGGATCGCTTTGAGAATCTTGAGTCCCAGGTTATGGCTCGCAGTTCGAAGCCTATGGGGCAGATCAAGCTGGTCGCAAACGCCGGTTTTGGTCGCATCCACCTGGCACCGCAGATTGCAGCATTTCAGGCAAAGTATCCTGAGATTCACGTCGAATTGCACCTGTCCAATCAGTTGCCCGACTTGTTGGCGGAGGGCTTTGATGCTGCGATCTGGCTCTGGGGCCCCCCCAGTACTCAGTGGGTAGTGTCCAAATTAGCGTCGAATCACCGGGTGGTGGTGGGGTCTCCGTCGTATGTCAAACAGCACGGGCTTCCATTGACGCCGGAAGATCTCACTCAGCATACATGCCTGGCGATGGCGCAGCGTAATGTGTTCGACCACATGTGGCGCCTGCAAAGGCTGGATGGCCGCGGCAGCAAACAACCGGTGGACGTGAAGATCAAAGGGACCCTGCGAAGCAATTCTGGCGAAGTGGTAAGGGACTGGGCCATGGCAGGCTGCGGCCTCGCGTTGCGCCCGCTGTGGGATGTGATCGAGCCTTTGCGTAGTGGCTTGTTGGTCGATGTGTTGCCCGGCTATGCCCAACTGGAGTCGGACGTGCAATGGGTGGCTCCATTCAAATCCAACCCACCCCGTCGGGTTGCATTGCTGAAACAGTGGTTGAAAGACGCATTTGCCAAGTCGTTGTGGAATAACTAGCGGGTTGGGGGCCCCTTCTTCCCACGCGGCCTGGTGCATCTGATCGTTATTTGCCGCCACGCACCTCGTAGCGTCCTTAACGTCTCGGGACTCTGGCTCATCCGCAGGGGCCGGCACTTCAAACATCATCTGCATACTAGCTACTGCGCGAACAATTTGCCTTCTTTTGAAATGAGCAAAATCCAGCTTGAGATGCTTGTCTCCCGTAGCTAACTTTAACAATTCGCCATATCAAGCTAAAGCGCAATGAGCAACTGATGTCGCTGTAAGTCATTGATTTATATAGGGTGTTGCACCGGGCCGGCTGCCCGCCATTCGGCCGTAGCGATTAAGGGCAATCATGACCCGCTATCATTGGCGCCATGCTTGAACAACGTATCGAACAACAGTTCATCGACAGCGCCGACCTGAAATACCAGGCGGCGCAGGTGCTTTCCAAGCCGATTGCGGCTGCCGTGCAGGCCATATTGGCCAGTGTCACCAGTGGCGGCAAGGTGCTGGCCTGCGGCAACGGGGGCTCGGCGGCGGATGCGCAGCACTTCGCGGCGGAGTTTGTGGGGCGCTATGAGCGCGAGCGGCCCGAGCTGGGCGCGATTGCGCTGACGACCGACAGCTCCATCATCACGGCGATCGCCAACGACTACGACTTCACGGTCATCTTCTCGAAGCAGGTGCGCGCCCTGGGCGGCGCCGGCGACGTGTTGCTGGCCATCAGCACCAGCGGCAACTCGGCCAATGTGCTGGCCGCCATCGAGGCCGCGCACGAGCGCGAGATGACGGTGGTGGCGCTGACAGGCCGGGGCGGCGGCAAGATGACGCATGCCCTGCGCGAAACCGACGTGCATATCTGTGTGCCGCATGAGCGAACCGCGCGCATCCAGGAAGTGCATCTTCTTGTCCTCCATTGCATCTGCGACGGTGTGGACACCCAGTTACTTGGCGACCAGGAGAACTCTGTATGAAATTTGCTTCGTTGAAACGGCTGACCTTGGCCATCGGTGTGTCGGCTTTGATTGGCGGCACTTTGACGGCCTGTTTTCCGCTGGTGGTGGGGGGCGTTGCGGGTGGCGCGTTTGTCGCCACCGACCGCCGCACCTCAGGCGCTCAGCTGGAAGACGAAGGCATTGAATTGCGTGCCACCAGCCGGATCCGCAGCAACGTGGGCGAGCGCGTGCATGTCAACCTGACCAGTTACAACCGCCAGGTCCTGCTGACAGGTGAAGTGCCCAATGCACAAGACAAGCAGCTGGTGGAGCAGATTGTTGCGCGTGTCGAGAATGTGAGCTCGGTGGTGAACGACCTGGCCGTGATGGGAAATTCGACGCTGACACAGCGTTCGTCCGACACGCTGGTGACCGGCCGTGTGAAAGCCATGCTGGTGGATGCGCGTGACCTGTCGTCGAACGCCTTCAAGGTGGTGACGGAGCGCGGAACGACCTATCTGATGGGCCGGGTCACGCAGCGTGAAGCTGACCGCGCCACCGAAGTGGTGCGCTCAACGCCAGGCGTGCAAAAGGTCATCCGGATTTTTGAGATCATCAGCGAGGAAGAGCTGGCCCGCATGTTGCCAGCCAAAGCAGCGCCCGCAGCGCCGGCTAACCAGGCCAAGCCCGCAGGCGGTTGATACTTCTCTCGGGCTTTCGTCCAAAGAAAAAGGCGCCACTTCGGCGCCTTTTTCTTTTGGGTTTTTACTTTTGAGTTGAGCGCTTACTTCAGCCGCTTGATCAGGCTGGACGTGTCCCAGCGTTGGCCGCCCATGGCCTGCACATCCGCGTAGAACTGGTCCACCAGCGCCGTCACCGGCAGGCGTGCGCCGTTGCGCTTGGCTTCGTCCAGCACCAGGCCCAGATCCTTGCGCATCCAGTCGACGGCAAAACCAAAATCAAACTTGTCGGCCACCATGGTCTTGCCGCGGTTGTCGAGCTGCCAGCTTTGCGCCGCGCCCTTGCCGATCACGTCGAGCACCTGGTTTACGTCCAGCCCGGCTTTCTGGCCAAAGGCGATGGCTTCGCTCAGGCCTTGCACCAGCCCGGCGATGCAGATCTGGTTGACCATCTTGGTAAGCTGGCCCGCGCCACTTTCACCCATCAGGGTAAAGGCTTTGGAAAACGCCATGCCGACGGGCTTGACGGTGTCAAACGCCGTAGCGTCGCCCCCGCACATCACGGTGAGCGCGCCGTTTTGCGCGCCGGCCTGGCCGCCCGAGACGGGCCCATCGATGAACTGCAGGCGGAGCTTGGCGGCTGCGGCCGAGAGTTCACGCGCCACATCAGCGGACGCCGTGGTGTGGTCGACAAAAATCGCACCGGGCTTCATGCCGGCAAACGCACCGTCTGCGCCCAGCGTGACGGAGCGCAGGTCGTCGTCGTTGCCGACGCAGCAAAACACGATGTCGGCATCTGCCGCCGCCAGGCGCGGCAGCGGGGCGTGCGCGGGCGTGGCTGTGGCCGCAAATTCGGCGCACCAGGCCTCTGCCTTGGCGGGGCTGCGGTTGTACACCGTGACGCGGTGGCCGGCCAGCGCCAGGTGCCCGGCCATGGGGTAGCCCATGACGCCCAGGCCCAAAAAAGCGACTTTGCGGGCGGAAGAGGGTTCGTAGGTTTTGGAGGCGGTGCTGGACATGGAGGTACTACGCTGAAATGGGATTGGAGGAGGGAGGGGAAGGAAATAACGGAAACGGCTGCGCCCATCAAACCGCCGGCGTGTTGCCCAGGCCGGCGGTGCGCCTTACACGATGGCGAAGTTCTCGGTGCCTGCCGACAGGTCGGTCGATTTGGCGCGCTGGGAGTTGAGCTTGATCTGCAGGCGCAAGTCATTCACCGAGTCGGCATTGCGCAGGGCGTCTTCGTAGGTGATGAAGTGGCTCTCGAAGGCGTCATAGAGCGCCTGGTCGAAGGTCTGCATGCCGAGATTGCGGCTCTTCTTCATGATCTCCTTGACCTCGGAGACGTCGCCCTTGAAGATCAGGTCAGAGATCAGCGGCGAGTTGAGCATGACTTCCACCGCGGCAAAACGGCCCTTGCCGTCCTGCTTGGGCACCAGGCGCTGCGAAATAATCGCCTTGAGGTTGAGCGACAAGTCCATCAACAACTGGGCGCGGCGCTCTTCAGGGAAGAAGTTGATCACGCGGTCGAGGGCCTGGTTGGCGCTGTTGGCGTGCAGGGTGGCCAGGCACAGGTGGCCGGTCTCGGCGAACGCGATGGCGTGTTCCATGGTTTCGCGGTCGCGGATCTCGCCCATCAAAATCACGTCGGGCGCCTGGCGCAGCGTGTTTTTGAGAGCCGCTTCCCAGCTGTCGGTGTCCAGGCCCACTTCGCGCTGCGTGATCACGCAATTCTTGTGCGCGTGCACAAACTCGACCGGGTCTTCAATCGTGATGATATGGCCGTAAGACTGTTCGTTGCGCCAGTCCACCATGGCGGCCAGGGTGGTGGATTTGCCCGAGCCCGTGGCGCCGACCAAAATGGTGAGGCCGCGTTTGCTCATCACCACTTCTTTCAGCACCTGGGGCACGCCCAGCCCGTCGATGGTGGGCAACACGGCCGGAATCGTCCGCATCACCATGCCGACCTTGCCTTGCTGGATAAACGCATTCACGCGAAAACGCCCTACGCCGGGCGGCGAGATGGCGAAGTTGCATTCCTTGGTGCGCTCAAACTCGGCGGCCTGCTTGTCGTTCATGATCGAACGGGCCAGCGCCAGCGTGTGGCCGGCGTTCAGCGGCTGCGGCGACACTTTGGTCACCTTGCCGTCAACCTTCATCGCCGGCGGAAAGTCGCCCGTGATGAACAAGTCACTGCCGTTGCGGCTGACCATGAGTTTGAGAAGGTCGTTAATGAATTTACTGGCCTGGTCGCGTTCCATTTGCGACTCCTTTCAAACAGATTCTGTAGCCGCCGAAAACACGGCAGGATTGGCGAAGAGGCAATTTTTCGCCGGGTCGCCCCAAGAAAAATTAGCCCCCTCGGGGGGCAGCGCATTACACGAAGTGAAAAGCGTGGGGGCCATATCTCTAGCCAGGGAAATTCTCGGGAATCTTCGCCTTGCCACGGGCTTCCGCAGCGGAAATCACATTGCGCTTCACCAGCTCGGTCAAATTCTGGTCCAGCGTCTGCATGCCCACGCTGTTGCCGGTCTGGATGGACGAGTACATCTGCGCGACCTTGGCTTCGCGGATCAAGTTGCGGATGGCGCTGGTGCCCAGCATGATTTCGTGCGCAGCCACGCGGCCCGCGCCGTCTTTGGTTTTGCACAGTGTTTGCGAGATCACGGCCTGCAATGACTCCGACAGCATGGAGCGGATCATTTCTTTTTCTTCGGCGGGGAACACGTCGATGATCCGGTCGATGGTTTTGGCGGCGCTGGAGGTGTGCAGCGTGCCGAAGACCAGGTGGCCGGTTTCAGCGGCCGACATGGCCAGGCGGATGGTTTCCAGGTCGCGCATTTCACCCACCAGGATGGCGTCTGGGTCTTCGCGAAGCGCCGATTTCAGCGCGGCGTTAAAGCTCAGGGTGTGCGGGCCGACTTCACGCTGGTTGATCAGGCATTTTTTGGACTCGTGCACAAACTCGATCGGGTCTTCCACCGTGAGGATGTGGCCGTATTCGGTTTCGTTCAGAAAGTTGACCATGGCCGCCAATGTGGTGGACTTGCCCGAGCCCGTCGGGCCCGTGACCAGCACCATGCCGCGCGGCTTGAGCGCCAGGTCGCCGAGGATCTTGGGCGCGTTGAGCTGCTCCAACGTCAGGATCTTGGAAGGGATGGTCCGTAGCACGGCGCCGGCGCCGCGGTTCTGGTTGAAGGCATTGACCCGAAAGCGGGCCAGGCCGTCGATTTCAAACGAAAAGTCGACTTCCAGGAATTCTTCGTAGGTTTTGCGCTGGGTGTCGTTCATGATGTCGTACACCATGGAATGCACCTGCTTGTGGTCCAGCGGGTCGATGTTGATGCGCCGCACATCGCCGTGAACCCGGATCATGGGCGGCAGGCCTGCCGACAAATGCAAGTCAGACGCCTTGTTCTTGACGCTAAAGGCCAGCAGCTGCGTGATATCCATCCCAAGACCCTCTAAATGGTTTCTAAACTAAGCTTACAGTTCGATTATGACCACGATTGTGCGCAATCTCCAGCTTGTCCGTGACCGTATAACCACGGCCTGTTTCGCTGCCAACCGTAACCCGGCCACCGTGCGGCTGCTGGCGGTGTCCAAAACCTTCGGCGCCGACGCGGTGGCCGACGCCGCCTCGGACGGCCAGCGCGCCTTTGGTGAAAACTACATTGCCGAGGGTGTAGAGAAGATTTTGGTGCTTCGGGGCCAGCCTGGCGGTGCGCTGGAGTGGCACTGCATAGGCCCGGTGCAAAGCAACAAAACCCGCCTGGTGGCCGAACACTTTGACTGGGTGCAGTCGGTAGACCGCCTCAAGATCGCGCAGCGCCTGAGCGAACAGCGGCCGGCCGATTTGCCGCCCCTGCAGATTTGCCTTCAGATCAATGTCGACGGCGGCGCCAACAAGTCGGGCCTGGCGCCTGAAGACGTCCGCGCGCTGGCGCTGGAGGTGGCGCAACTGCCGCGCCTGACCCTGCGCGGCTTGATGTCGATTCCCGAGCCTGCTATTGATTTTGTAGCGGAATGTGCAGTCCATGCGCGGGCCAGGGCCATTTTTGATGAGATCAATGCTTCTGGCGTGTTGCCTGTGCCCATGGACACCTTGTCAATGGGCATGACGGCTGACCTGGAGGCGGCGATCCATTCCGGCAGCACCATGGTGCGGGTGGGCACCGCGATCTTCGGTGGGAGATAGACCCCCATCTGGCAGAGGGCTCTTCAACCAGCATGAGCCGCGGGACTGGCTTTGCCAGACCGCAGGCGGGCGGCCCCCTCGGGGGGCAGGGAGCTACACGAAGTGAGCGACCGTGGGGGCTCTATTTTTTTGGCTTGATATTGCCGCAGTCGGCCGACAACCATTTGCCTGCAGCATCCATGGTCATCTTCTCGGGCTTGCCTTTGACGGTGCTCGTGGTGTTCATCTTCATGGTGTAGGCGGTGTCGCCGTTGAAGGTCATCACGCCTTCGCCGCTGGAGGGCGGCTGGGTGCAGACGTAAGAAATCTTCATGGTGTTGCCGCTGCGCGCCGACTGGGTGGTTTTGCAGTCGCCTTGCTGCTGCTGGGGCATCTCGTTGCGCTCGGCCATTTCCTTGGTGATGCACATCTTCACGTTCATGCCGCCGCCGGCGCCAGGCCCCATGGACACGCCCTGCTTGGCCATCATGTCCTGCATCTGCTTGCGCTGCTCGGGCGACATGCCAGCCAGTTGTTTTTCCATGCTGGCCATGGCTTTTTCCATCTCACCGGAGCTGGACTGCATCTTGTTGGTGATTTCCCACAAGCCCGGCTTGGTGGTTTGCGCGGCGGCGCCGGTGGCCAGCGCCAGCGCGGCGGCTGCGAGGAGAGCGGTGTTGAATTTCATGGGCGTTCCTGTTGTGGGGCAAACACGGGAGAAGCAGCTCGCATTATTGCCAGCGGCCACGGCTTGGCAAGCCCGGGCATGCCCGCCCCATGCCGCGGTCAGCGCATGAACTTCCCGCCGCGCCCGATGATGGTCAGGTCGGTGAAGCGCGAGCCTTCGTGGTTTTTGGGTGCGTAGTTCACGGTGAAGCCGCCCATGTTGTGGTCGCGCATCGACTCCAGCGCCGTCATCAGGCTCTCGCGGGTCAGGTTCTTTCCAGCCCGGCGCAAGCCCTCGGTGAACACTCGGGCCGCCAGGAAGCCTTCCATGCTGGAGAAGTCAAAGTCCTTGTTGCCGGCCTCGGTCATGCGCTGCTGGTATTCGCGCACGATGGCTGACGACGGCGTGTAGGGAAAGGGCACGACCTGCGAAATCGTCACGCCCGCCCCGGTGTCGCCCAGTTCTTCGCCCAGCGCCTTGGAGCCGACAAAGCTCACATTGAAGAACTGTCCGCCATAGGCCTTGGCACGGGCCTGCTTGATCAGCGCCGCGCAGGATTTGTAGGCGCTGATCTGGATCACCGCCTCCGGCGCGGCCTTGAGGATCTCGGCCAGCGGCACGGAAACGTCCACGCTGTTGCGCTCGACCGTGACGCTGGCGGCCGGCTTGAGGTTGCGCTTGGCCAGCGCCCGCATCACGCCTTCCAGGCCCGCTTTCCCGTAGGAGTCGTTCTGGTAGAAGATGGCGATTTTGGTGATGCCGACGGTGCTCAGGTGCTGAACGATGCGCTCGGTTTCGTCAAAGTAACTGGCACGCACATGAAAGATGTTGCGGTTGAAGGGCTCGCGCAGCGCCTGCGCGCCGGTGAAAGGGCCCACCAGCGGGATGCCTGCCGCGTTGATCGCCGGCACCGCCGCCAGCGTGGTCGGCGTGCCGACGGAGCCGATCAGCGCGAATACCTTGTCTTCTTCGATCAGCGCCTTGACGGCGGCCGCGGCTTTTTCCGGCTCATAGCCGTCGTCGCGTGAGACTAATTTGAGGGTGCGGCCGCCGATGCCACCCGTGGCATTAACGGCGTTGAAATGCGCCAGGATGCCCAGCTGCATGCGCTGGCCCAGCTGGGCCGCGGGGCCGGTCTGGGCGGCGAACTGCCCGATGCGGATTTCTGTGTCCGTGACGCCGGTTTCCGCTGCGTGAACTGAAAAAGCCAGCAGCATTGCGCCGCACCAAGACCATGATTTGACGTTCATTGGAGACCTTCTGAGGCTAATAGTTGATGTTGTTGGATGGCGGGCCTAGCCTATGCAACCCACTTCTTATCTTTTCGCAAAAGAATGCTTAGGTCGCAACACGGTTAGCCCGCAAGGAGGTGTGCTTTTGAGAACAAAAGCGTGAAAAAGACCTCAAAAAGCCAAAAAGCCTCAGAAATGGCCATGCCCGCCCGATCAGGCGGCTGCCTTTTCGAAAGACTGGCCTTCTACACCCCCAGCGCCAGCCGGGTGGTGTTTTTGACCTCTTCCATCACCGCGTAGGTGCGGGTTTCGCGCACGCCCGGCAGTTGCCAGAGCACGGTGCCGGCAAAGGAGCGGTAGGCCGCCATGTCGGCCATGCGGGTCTTGAGCAGGTAGTCAAAGCCGCCGGCCACCATATGGCATTCGCTGATTTCATGGTGCACCTGCACTGCGGCCTTGAAGGCTTCAAACACATTGGGTGTGGTGCGGTCCAGCAGCACCTCGACAAACACCATCATCCCGGCGCCCAGCTTGAGGGGGTTCAACAAGGCCTCGTAGCCCAGGATGTAGCCGTCGCGGGTCAGCCGCTGCACGCGGGCCAGCACGGCGGTGGGCGACAAAGCCACGCTTTCCGCCAGCTTGAGGTTGGAAATCCGGCCGTCCTGCTGCAGAACATTCAGGATTTTCAGGTCAATGCGGTCAATTTCTGGGGATGCTTCAAACATGGCTAGTGATTTATTCGGTGAATGGCGTAAATTTAGCGGGAAATTCGGCATTAATCCAGAGAACATCGCTGCATTGAGCTGAATACAGCGCCCTGCACCGTATTTGTCACCGCGAAACCTTTTTTGGAGTCCCCGATGTCCTTGCCCGCCGCCAGCCCGCGCCTGCCCTTCCCCTACCGCCCGGAGGCCGAGATCGTCGCTGGCCACCTGCAGGGCCTGGCCGGCGCGCTGGACTGGGCGGCGGCGGCGCACTCTGCCCAGCCCTGGGTGCAGGCCGTGCGCGACAACCCGCCGCCCTTCTGGGCCATGGAAAGCCTGCTGAAGGAGTACCCGATCTCCAGCGCCGAAGGCCTGGCGCTGATGCGGCTGGCCGAAGCCTTGTTGCGTGTGCCCGATGCGGAAACAGCAATTGCGCTGACGGCCGACCAGCTGGGCCGTGCCGACTTTGACGGCGCCGGTGACGGGGTGATGGCGCGGCTGTCGGCCTCGGCGATCTCCATGTCCAAGATGTTTTTGCCCGAAGGTGGCCAGCCCAACATCATGAGCAAGCTGGGCGCGCGCACCGTGGTGGCCGCCACCTTGCGCGCCGTGCAGTTGCTGGGCCGGCAGTTTGTGCTGGGCCAGACGATTGGCGATGCGATGGCTGAAGCTGACGACAGCCGCAAAAAAATCCCGAATTTGCGTTTCAGCTACGACATGCTGGGCGAGGGCGCGCGCACCGATGCCGATGCGCTGCGCTACCTGGCCAGCTACACGGACGCTATTAAATCCATAGCTGCTGGCGCAAGCACCACAAGGGCTACGGAGAAAAATGACGGTATTTCCATCAAACTCAGCGCGCTGCACCCGCGCTACGAAGACGCCCAGCGCGAGCGCGTGATGGCCGAGCTGGTGCCGCGCGTCTGGGGGCTGTGCGAGCTGTCGGCCCGGGCCAACATCAACCTGACCATAGACGCCGAAGAGGTCGACCGGCTGGAGCTGTCGCTGGACGTGTTTGAGGCGCTGGCCGCTTTGGTGGCCAAGCACCACCCGCAGTGGCAGGGCTTTGGCCTGGCCATGCAGGCGTACCAAACCCGTGCGCTGGAGCTGATCGGCCACATCGCCGCCATCGCCCGCAAATACAAGCTGCGCCTGATGTGCCGCCTCGTCAAGGGCGCGTACTGGGACTCGGAGATCAAGCGCGCGCAGGAGATGGGCCTGCCGCACTACCCGGTCTTTACGCACAAGCACCACACCGATGTGTCTTACCTGGCCTGCGCGCAGGCGCTGCTGGCCGCGCCCGATGCGATCTACCCGCAGTTTGCCGGCCACAACGCCGCCACCATCGCCGCGATCTTGCAGATGGCGTCACGCAACGCAGTTCCGTTTGAACTGCAGCGCCTGCACGGCATGGGCGAGGGCGTGTTCCGCGAGGTGCTGAAGAACCCGCTGATCAGCTGCCGCGTGTATGCGCCCGTGGGCGCGCACCGCGACCTGCTGGCTTACCTGGTGCGCCGCCTGCTGGAGAACGGCGCCAACTCCTCCTTTGTGCACCAGCTGGCTGACGAGTCAGTCGGCATGGGTGAGCTGCTGACTTCGCCGCTGCGCCTGCAGCCTGAATCGTCTTTGCCGCTGCCGCCCGCGTTGTACGGCCCCGGCCGCCCCAACAGCCTGGGCCTAGACCTGACGGTGCAAAGCATGCGTGCGCCGCTGCTGGCTGCGCTGGCCACGACGGCAGTGCCCGTGGTACCGGTGTTTGATGCCAAATCGGCCTCCAGCTTAATAGCGGCGTGCGCTGGCAGCTATCAAAAATGGAGCAAAGTGGCCGTCACCGAACGCGCCGCCATCCTGCGCCGCGCCGCCGACGCGATGGAGCGCCAGATGCCGAAGTTCTGCGCGCTGCTGGTCAAAGAAGCCTTCAAGACCTGGGGTGACGCCGTGTCGGAAGTGCGCGAGGCGGTGGACTTTTTGCGCTACTACGCGGGCGAGGCCGAGCGCATCATGCAGCCGGTGGCGCTGCCCGGCCCGACGGGCGAGACCAACGAGCTGCGCCTGTCGGCGCGCGGGGTGTGGGTCTGCATCAGCCCGTGGAATTTTCCGCTGGCAATTTTTACCGGCCAGGTTGCGGCCGCGCTGGCGACGGGCAATGCGGTGGTTGCCAAGCCTGCCGAGCAAACGCCCGGTGTGGCGTGGGAAGCCGTGAAGCTGCTGCACGAAGCGGGCGTGCCCGAAGGCGCGCTGCAACTGGCGCACGGCCCCGGCGACACCGTGGGCGCCGCGCTGGTGGCTGCACCCGGCGTGGCCGGTGTGGTGTTCACCGGCTCCACCCAGGTCGCCAAAATCATCAACCGCGCGCTGGCTGCCAAAGACGGCCCCATCGTGCCGCTGATCGCCGAGACCGGCGGCATCAACGCCATGCTGGTCGACAGCACAGCCCTGCCCGAGCAGGTGGCCGACGCGGTGGTGCAAAGCGCGTTCCGCTCCGCCGGCCAGCGCTGCTCGGCGCTGCGCCTGCTGTGCGTGCACGAAGGTATTGCCGACCACGTGATCGAGATGATCAAGGGTGCAGCGAAGGAACTGGTGGTGGGCGAGACCGCAGACCTCGCCACCGACGTCGGCCCGGTGATTGACCGCGAGGCGTATGACAACATCCAGAAGCACCTGCAGCGCCTGGGTTCTACGTCAAAAGTGCTTGTAGCCAAGGCGATACATGGAGGTGTAGCTACTGAATTGATAGCGAACGCGATTCCTCCCGCTGCCTTTGAAGTGAGCAGCCTGGCCGAGGTGAAAGACGAAATCTTCGGCCCCGTGCTGCAGGTGGTGCGCTGGGGCAGCGGTGCGCTGAAAGACCCAGAGGCGGTGATCGCGCAAATCAACGCGCTGGGCTACGGCCTCACCTTGGGCATCCAGACCCGCATCGACTCACGCGCACAGGCGCTGGCCGCGGCGGCCCATGTGGGCAATATCTATGTGAACCGCAACATGATTGGCGCGGTGGTGGGCGTGCAGCCGTTTGGCGGCGAGGGGCTCTCGGGCACCGGCCCCAAGGCCGGCGGGCCGCACTACCTCTACCGGTTTTGTGCCGAGCAGACGGTGACGGTGAACACGACGGCGGCGGGGGGCAATGCGGCTTTGCTGGCGGGCGGGGCCTGAGTCGGGGATTGCTGCCGAGGCGTAGTTCTAAGTTTTTTTGGCCTCCAGCCCAACAAGGGCATGGGCTGATAGCTCCTGAATTTATAGCAAAGCCAGCAGCCGCTCGACAATCGCATGCGCATAGCGGCTGGCCACTTTTTCGACAAACTTCGGGAAGTCCACATGCGCGCTGTCGTCGGCCCGGTCGGAAATCGTCCGCACCGCGGCAAATGGCACACCATAGTCGAGGCACACCTGCGCCACTGCTGCGCCTTCCATTTCCACCGCCAGCACGGGGTGGCCGGCGCCGGTCAGCGCGTCATGCAGCGCGCGTGACTCGCCTGCGCCCGAGACAAAGCGGTCGCCACTGGCGATCAGGCCCTGGTGCACGCGCGCGTCGGGAAAGGCCTGGCTGGCCTGGCCGTGTGCCAGCGCCTCCGTGGCGGCGCTGAACAGCTGCGCCGTCAGCGCCGGGTCGGCGTCGAAGCGGGTGCGGCCATAGAGCGGCACCTCGTAGCGCGGAAACAGCGGCGAAGCGTCCAGGTCGTGCTGCACAAAATCGGTGGCCACCACGATGTCGCCGACATTCACCCCTGCACCGACGCCGCCGGCCACACCGGTGAACACCATGCGGCGCACGCTGAAGCGCTCGATCAACGCCGTCGCCGTGGTGGCGGCGGCGACCTTGCCGATCTTTGACAAGGCCAGCACCACCGGTTTGCCGTGCAGGTCGCCGAGCCAGAAGTCGCGGCTGGCGTGGGTCACCTTGCGCGGATGGTGCAGCAACTCCATCAGGCCTTGCTGCTCCTGGAGGAGGGCGCTGAGGATGGCGGTGGGCGTGGTGGAGGCGGGTGTGTGGGGCATGGCTTGATTGTGCCCATGCGGGCATTGCCCGGTTGGCACAGACGTAAAAAAGGGCGACTTGCGTCGCCCCGTAGAAAACCTTTGCAGGCTCTAAAAACTTGCGCTTGCGCTTATTTCTTGTCGCGCAATTCGCGGCGAAGGATCTTACCGACAGGCGTCTTGGGCAGTTCGGTGCGGAACTCGACCACCCTGGGCTGCTTGTAGCCGGTCAGGTTGGCCTTGCAGAACTCACGCACCTGGGCTTCGGTCAGGTCGGGGTTCTTCTTGACGATGACCAGCTTCACGGCTTCGCCGGACTTCTCGTCGGCCACGCCCACGCAGGCGCATTCCATCACGCCGTCGAGCTTGGAGACCACGTCTTCGATCTCGTTCGGGTAGACGTTGAAGCCGCTCACCAGGATCATGTCCTTCTTGCGGTCGACAATCTTGAAGAAGCCGTTGTCATCCAGCACGCCGATGTCGCCGGACTTGAAGTAGCCGTCGGGCGTCATGACCTTGGCGGTCTCGTCGGGACGCTGCCAGTAGCCGGCCATGACCTGCGGGCCCTTGATGGCGATCTCGCCGGGCTGGCCCTGCGGCACTTCGTTGCCGTCATCGTCGAGCAGCTTGAAGTACGTGCCGGGAATCGGCACGCCGATGGTGCCGGTGAAAGCCTTGCTGTTGGTCGGGTTGCAGCTGGCCGACGGCGATGTCTCCGACAGGCCGTAGCCTTCGCAGATCGGGCAGCCGGTTTTTTCAAGCCACAGCTTGGCGACCGCGCTCGTGACCGCCATGCCGCCGCCCAGCGAAATCTTCAGGTGCGACCAGTCGACCGTGTTGAAGTCCGGGTGGTTGGCCAGGCCGTTGAACAGCGTGTTGACGGCCGGGAAGCTGTTGATCTTGTGCTTGGCCAGTTCCTTGAGCACGGCGGGCAGGTCGCGCGGATTGGGGATCAGGATGTTTTTGCCGCCGGTGCGCATGCCCAGCATCATGTTCACCGTGAAGGCGAAGATGTGATACAGCGGCAACGCGCAAACATAGGTGGGTTGCTGGCCGGCCACCATGCTGGCCATGGCCGGGCCGTTCCAGGCTTCGGACTGCAGCACGTTGGCGATCACGTTGCGGTGCAGCAGCACGGCGCCCTTGGAGACGCCGGTGGTGCCGCCGGTGTACTGCAGCACGGCCACGTCGTCGGGTTTGATGTCGGGGCGCTTGAGCGTCAGGCGCGTGCCTTGCGCGACCGCGTCGTTAAAGCGCACGGCGTTGGGCAGGTTGAAGGCCGGTACCATCTTCTTGACGTTGCGCACCACGTAGTTGACGAGGGCGCCCTTGAGCATGCCCAGCTGGTCGCCCATGGCGCATAGCACCACGTGCTTGACGGGTGTGGCGGCAAGGCATTGCTCCAGCGTGTTGGCGAAGTTCTCGATGATGACAATCGCCTTGGCGCCCGAGTCCTTGAGCTGGTGCTCCAGTTCACGCGGGGTGTACAGCGGGTTGACATTGACCACCACGTAGCCGGCGCGCAGGATGGCGGCCACGGCCACCGGGTACTGCGGCACGTTGGGCATCATGATGGCGATGCGGTCGCCTTTGGCCAGGCCCAGGCTCTGCAGATAGGCGCCGAAGGCGAGCGACAGGCTGTCTGTCTGGCCGAACGTGATGTCCTTGCCCATGAAGCTGTAGGCCACGCGGCTGCCGTGTTTCTTGAAGCTTTCCTCCATCAGGGCGACCAGCGACGGGTACTGGGACGCGTCGATATCGGTAGGAACGCCCGGCGGATAGGCTTTGAGCCAGGGGCGGTCAAGGGTCGCTGCATTCATGCTTGTCTTCTCCATTACGGGTTGCTTACTGCCATGGATTCTCATGGCGTGCCCTCTTCGTGGCTATTGCGTTTTCCCTAGGAAAGCCGGGAAATCAGGAGAGAAAGCTCTCTAAATCGGAGGGTTCCCGTGGCGCGGGGCCGCGGCAAAGCCCGGCAGCCCCGTCTAGACCGTGAGCAGATGCCCGGATTATTCGATGGCCTTGCCCATGTCTTCGATCACCTTTTTGGCGTCACCGAACACCATCATGGTTTTGTCCATGTAGAAGAGTTCGTTGTCCAGGCCCGCATAGCCGGCTGCCATGGAGCGCTTGTTGACGATGACCGTCTTGGCCTTGTAGGCCTCCAGGATGGGCATGCCGTAGATGGCGCTGCCCTTGACGTGCGCCGCGGGGTTCACCACGTCGTTGGCGCCCAGGATGATGGCGACGTCGGCCTGGCCGAACTCGGCGTTGATGTCTTCCATTTCATGCACCTGGTCGTAGGGCACTTCGGCCTCGGCCAGCAACACGTTCATGTGGCCGGGCATGCGGCCTGCCACCGGGTGAATCGCGTACTTGACGTTGACGCCCCTGTCGATGAGCTTTTGCGCCAACTCTTTGACCGAGTGCTGAGCGCGTGCCACGGCCAGGCCGTAGCCCGGCACGATGATCACGGTCTCTGCATTGCCCAGGATGAAGGCGGCGTCGTCGGCCGAGCCCGACTTGACGGGGCGCTGCTCTTTGGCGCCCGTGGCGGCTGTGCCTGCCTCACCGCCGAAGCCGCCCAGGATCACGTTGAAGAAGGAGCGGTTCATCGCCTTGCACATGATGTACGAGAGAATGGCGCCCGATGAGCCGACCAGCGAGCCAGCAATGATCAGCATGGAGTTGTTGAGCGAAAAACCGATACCGGCGGCCGCCCAGCCCGAGTAGCTGTTGAGCATGGACACCACCACCGGCATGTCGGCGCCGCCGATCGGGATGATGATCAGCACGCCCATGACGAAGCTCAGCGCCAGCATCGCGAAAAAGGCTGGCCAGCTGCCCGTGAACATGAACACCAGCCCGAGGCCGATGGTCACCAGACCGAGGACCAGGTTCAGCTTGTGCTGGCCGGGAAACTGCACCGGTGCGCCCTGGAACAGCCGGAACTTGTACGTGCCCGACAGCTTGCCGAAGGCGATCACCGAGCCGCTGAAGGTGATGGCGCCGATGGCCGCACCGAGGAACAGCTCCAGCCGGTTGCCGGTGGGGATGGGGTTGCCTTTGGCCGCGATGCCAAAAGCGTAGGGCTCGGCTACGGCGGCGACGGCGATAAAGACTGCGGCCAAGCCGATCATGCTGTGGAAGAAGGCCACCAGCTCGGGCATCTTGGTCATTTCGACCGTCTTGGCGCGCCAGGCGCCATAGCCTCCACCGACCACCAGACCCAACAGAACGTAACCCATGCCCAGGGCTTTGCCTCCCGAGATCTCGACGATCAGCGCCGCCGTCGTCAGCATGGCAATGGCCATGCCGGCCATACCGAACAGGTTGCCGCGGATCGAGCTGGTGGGGTGTGACAGGCCCTTGAGCGCCTGGATGAAACAAACGGAGGCCACCAGGTACAGCAGCGTGACGAGGTTCATGCTCATTTGGCGGCTCCTTCAGCGGGCGCGGCAACTTTCTTTTCTTTCTTGCGGAACATCTCCAGCATCCGGCGCGTCACCAGAAAGCCGCCGAAGATGTTGACGGCCGCCAGCGCCACGGCCAGCACGCCCATGGTTTTGCCCAGCGGGGTCTCGGTCAGCGCGGCCGCGAGCATGGCGCCCACGATCACGATGGCCGAAATCGCATTGGTCACCGCCATCAGCGGCGTGTGCAGGGCCGGCGTGACGGTCCACACCACGTGGTAACCCACGTAGATGGCCAGTACAAAAATAATCAGGTTGATGATGGTGGGTGACACTGCATCCATGGTCTTCTCCGTGAGGGACTATGCGGGCGTGAGCCCGGCTTGTCCGATTAAATCCAATTGATCCGATGGGTCCCGAATGGGTTATTTCTTCTTGACCTCGCCGCCTTGCGTCATCAGGCAGGCCGCGACGATGTCATCTTCCAGGTCGACATTGAGCGTGCCTTCCTTGGTGATGATGAGCTTGAGGAAGTCGAGCAGATTGCGTGCGTAGAGCGCGCTGGCGTCGGCCGCGACGAGGGCCGGCACATTGGTCTGGCCGATCAGCGTCACGCCGTGCTTGACCACGGTCTTGCCGGGCTCGGTCAGCGGGCAGTTGCCGCCTTGCGGTGCGGCCAGGTCGACGATTACGCTGCCGGGTTTCATGGCCTTGACCATGTCTTCGGTGACGAGTACCGGCGCAGGGCGGCCCGGGATGAGTGCGGTGGTGATGACCACATCGGCCTGCGCCACGCGCTTGGCGACTTCGGCCTTTTGCCGCTCGAGCCAGCTTGGCGGCATGGGCTTGGCATAGCCGCCCACACCGACAGCGGCTTCGCGCTCTTCGTCGGTTTCATAAGGCACATCGATGAACTTGCCGCCCAGGGATTCGACTTGCTCTTTGACACTCGGGCGCACGTCGCTGGCTTCAATGACAGCGCCCAGGCGCTTGGCGGTGGCGATGGCCTGCAGGCCGGCCACACCCACGCCCAGGATCACCACGCGGGCGGCCTTGACCGTGCCGGCCGCCGTCATCAGCATGGGGAAGAAGCGCTGGTATTCAGCCGCGGCCATCATCACGGCCTTGTAGCCGGCGATGTTGGCTTGCGACGAGAGCACGTCCATGCTTTGCGCGCGGCTGGTGCGCGGCGCAGCTTCAAGCGCGAAGGAAGTCAGCTTGGCCGCAGCCAGGCGTTGCAGGCCGGTGGCATCAAAAGGATTGAGCATGCCGACCAGCACGCCGCCGGCTTTGGCCAGACCCATTTCGCTGTCGAGCGGGCAACGCACCTTGAGCACGATGTCGGCGCCGTAAGCGCCCGCCGCATCGGTGATCTCTGCGCCGACGGCCGTGTAGGCCTCGTCGGGAACGCTGGCGGCGACGCCGGCGCCGGACTGCACACGCACGGTGTGCCCCTGGGCCTTGAGCTTTTTGGCCGTTTCGGGCGTGATGGCGACGCGTGTTTCTCCGGCCGTGATTTCGGCGGGTACCCCAATGAGCATGGGTCTCTCCTCAGTACGTTGGTGTTGGTTTGGGTGACGTCAGCCCAGGGCGGGCTTGCGCGCGATCTGTCTCGGTGTCTCTGTCTACGTGTCCGTTTTTGTACCTGTCATGAAGCTTACATGAGATTTTTACAAATTTTTGTCACGGGAGTCTATAGTTTTTGACCCACATCAAGACACGCATAAAAATAGCCCCACCTGCCTTGATGTGGCTGGTGGGGCTGAGGCATGCAGGTAACCGGTGTGTTACTTGGCCGTGGGCATCACAAACTCTGCGCCCTTGCCGATGCTCTCGGGCCAGCGCTGCATGATGGATTTTTGCTTGGTGTAGAAACGCACGCCTTCTTCGCCATAGGCGTGCATGTCGCCAAAGAGGCTCTTCTTCCAGCCTCCAAAGCCGTGCCACGCCATGGGCACCGGGATGGGCACGTTGATGCCGACCATGCCGACCTGGATGCGGCGGCTGAATTCGCGCGCCACATGGCCGTCGCGGGTGTAGCAGCTCACGCCATTGCCGAACTCATGGGCGTTGATCAGGTTCACCGCTTCGGCGAAGTCCTTCACGCGCACACAGCCCAACACCGGGCCGAAGATCTCTTCTTTATAGATACGCATATCGGGGGTCACGTGGTCGAACAGCGTGCCGCCCATCCAGAAGCCCTTGTCGCAACCGGGGCCGGCTTTGGCTCCCGTGAAGGTGCGGCCGTCGACCAGCAGCTTGGCGCCTTCTTTCACGCCGGTGTCGATGTAGCCGGTGATGCGCTGGTGCGCAGCCGAGGTGACGATGGGGCCCATCTCGGCGTCGAGCTCCACGCCGTTCTTGATGACCAGCGTTTTCGCGCGTGCCTCGAGCATGGGGATGAGCTTGTCGGCCACGTTGCCGACCAGCACCGCCACCGAGATCGCCATGCAGCGCTCGCCGGCCGAGCCGTAGCCCGCGCCGATCAAGGCATCCACCGCCTGCTCGAGGTCGGCGTCGGGCATCACCACCATGTGGTTCTTCGCTCCGCCCAGGGCCTGCACGCGTTTGCCGTGGTGTGCACCGGTTTCATAGATGTAGTTGGCAATCGGTGTGGAGCCGACAAAGGACACGGCCTTCACGTCCGGGTGCACCAGCAAGGCATCGACCGCCTCCTTGTCGCCCTGCACCACGTTGAAGACGTCGTCGGGCAGGCCCGCCTGCTTGAGCAGCTCGGCCATGAAAAGGCTGGGGCTGGGGTCGATGGGGCTGGGTTTGAGGACAAAGCAGTTGCCCGCAGCAATTGCCACCGGGAACATCCACATCGGCACCATCACCGGGAAGTTGAACGGCGTGATGCCGGCCACCACGCCCAGCGGCTGGCGCAGCGTCCAGTTGTCGATGCCGGTGGAGACCTGGTCGGTGAAGTCGCCTTTGAGCAGTTGCGGAATGCCGCAGGCGAACTCCACGATGTCGATGCCGCGCGAGACTTCGCCTTGCGCGTCGGTGAAGACCTTGCCGTGCTCGGCGGTGATCATGTGGGCCAGCTTGTCCTTGTTCTGGTTGAGCAGCTCCAGGAACTTGAACATCACGCGCGCGCGGCGCAGCGGCGGGAGGTCGGACCAAGCCGGAAAAGCCGCCTGCGCGGAGGCCACGGCGGCATCGACCTCTGCCGTGCTGGCCAGCGCCACATGGCCGGACACCGCACCGGTGGCGGGGTTGAAGACTGCCTGACTGCGGCCTGAAGTGGGCGCGGTGACGCGGCCGTTGAGATAGTGACCAATGGTGGCCTGGGCTGCGGTGGCGGCGGGCGATAAAGACATGGGGAATCCTCTGGTGGTTGTCTGACGGCTGATTTAGAACACCTAAAGGTGCGGCTTGATGGCAGTCTAGGCGCGCAAGACCCAATTGATAATGCCCTGTTTTGTGATTACATTGTTCATATTCCTGAACAATAGACCTTTGCGCAGCGCCCATTCATGTCTTCTGACCAGCTTTCGCCCCTCGTGGCCGACCTTCATCTGCTGACCGTCCTGGCCGACACGCGCAGCTTTACCGAGACGGCGCGCCGCCTGGGCGCCTCCAAAGCCTCCGTCAGCATGCGCATCAGCGAGCTGGAGCGCGCCGCCGGTGTGATGCTGGTTCGCCGCACCACACGCTCGGTAGGCCTGACGGAGGCCGGCCAGCAACTCGTCAACGGCATGCAGCCGGCCTTCAACCGCATCAGCGAAAGTTACACCGCCGTCAAGGACCTGGTGGGCACACCACGCGGGCTGGTCCGCATGACGGCGCCGGTCGCTTTGGGGCGCCAGCACCTGGCGCCTTTCGTGGCGGCGTTTCTCAAGCGCTATCCCGACATCCACATCGAGCTTGAGTTGACCGACCGCTTCGTCAACCTGGCCAACGAAGGCTTTGACCTCGCCATACGCCACACCAATGCCCCGCTGGAAACCCATGTGGCCTGGGTGCTGTGCGAGACGCGTTCCATTTTGCTGGCCAGCCCTGACTATCTCGCGCGGCGCGGCGTGCCCGCGCAGCCGTCCGAACTCGCCGGCCACGACTGTCTGCTCTACCTGGGCAATCACAATGCCGCCACCTGGACGTTTGTGCGCACCGGCAAGCGCAAGTCGCGCGAGCAGGTCGGCGTGACGATTACCGGCACGCTCAAGGCCAACAACAGCGAAGTGCTGCGCGAGGCCCTGGTGGCGGGTCTGGGCATCGGCCTGTTGCCGGACTTCAGCGCAAGCGCCGCCAGTGGCCCGTCAACAGGCACGCCCCCGCTCGTGCAGGTGCTGCCCGACTGGCAGGTGCAAGGCTTCTTTGGCGAGCGCATCTACGCCCTGAGGCCCTGGTCGCCGCAGGTGCCCAAGGCCGTGCAATGCCTGGTCGAGCATTTGCGCGAGAGTTTTGCCGGTGGCTTTGGCGCGGCGGCGCAAAAGCCCGCGGGATGATAGCCGGCCCCATCAATCCGGCCCTGGCAAAAATACCCATCGGGCTTGTCACGCACCCCACCGATAATCCCCACCCATGAATACACGATGGAAACCCAGCGTCACGGTCGCTGCGGTCATAGAAAAAACGACAGACGGCGTCTCCAGGTTCCTGCTGGTCGAGGAGGAAACACGGGATGGCCTGAAGCTCAACAACCCCGCCGGCCATCTGGATCCAGGCGAAAGCCCGGTGCAGGGCTGCGCCCGCGAGACGCTGGAAGAAACCGCTTTTCACTTCAAGCCGACGGCCATCGTGGGCGTGTACCTGTCGCGCTTCGAGCGTGCCGTGCCCGGCCAGGACGAGCCGCTGGACATCACTTACCTGCGCTTTGCCTTTTGCGGCGAACTGGGCGAACACGTAGCCGGTCAGGCGCTGGACGAGGGCATCGTGCGCACCGTCTGGCTGACAGCCGACGAGATCAGGGCCTGCGTGCCCATGCACCGCAGCCCCTTGCTGCTGACCTGCATGGAAGACTACCTGGCGGGCAAGCGTTATCCGCTTGAGCTGGTGACCACGGATGCCAGCGTGCATGCACCGCTGAGCCAGCGCAGTCCTCAGTAAAAAATCCGCTGCGCCACAGGCGGCGGCGTCCATTGGTACAGCCAGGTTTCCGTCAATGACTGGCCGTCCACCTGCAAGTGCAGGCGCAGGTTGATGGGCGCCGTGCTGTCGCCATCGGGGCGCAGGTCGAACATGGCACGCCACCCCTTGATGGCGTCCAGCGGCCGGGCCGACGTCAGTTCAATCGTGCCGCGCGAGGCGGTGATCACGGCTTTGATCTGGGCTCCAGGGTTCAGTAACGCAAAGTCGCCGCCCGCAAAATCGACCGCAAAACGCCGTGTGTAGGCCGTGCGCTTTTGTCCGACCACGCCGCCGAGGCCGGTACGTGTGGCCACGCAACGCGCCAGCGGTCCTTGCGCGGCGGACGGCTGGCCACCCCAGTGCAGCCGGTAGGAAAACAGCAACTCCTGCCCTGCCTGCGGCTTGTCCCTGGGGTTCCAGAAGGCCACGATGTTGTCAAAGGTTTCGTCCACGGTCGGGATTTCCACCAGTTGCACCGTGCCCGCGCCCCAGCCGGTTTTGGGCTCGACCCACAGGCTCGGGCGTTTGTCGTAGAACACGCCGTCGTCCTGGTAATGGTCAAAGTTCCGGTCGCGCTGCATCAGGCCAAAACCGCGCGGGTTGTCGTCCTGGAAGGCGTTGAACTGCAGTTGCGCCGGGTTCGTCAATGGGCGCCACAGCCATTCGCCCGTGCCGCTGTGCATGGCCAGGCCGTCGGTGTCGTGGATTTCGCCGCGCCAGTCCCAGCCCATGCGCTTGTCGTTTTCGCCGGTCTGGAACATGCTGGTGCACGGTGCGATGCCCAGGCGGGCGATGGTTTTACGCGGGTACAGCGCCACGTCCAGGTCCATGATTTGCGTGTCGCCCGGCGTGATCACAAACCGGTAGGCGCCGCTGACACTGGGCGAGTCCAGCAGGGCGTACACGGTCAGCGAAGCCGCTTTCGGGTCTGGCTTTTCAAGCCAGTAGCCGATGAAATCCGGAAACTCTTCCGGGAAAGTTTGCGCCGTGTCGATGGCCAGGCCCCGTGCCGATTGGCCGTACTGCCATTCACCGCCCACCGCGCGAAAGTAGCTTGCGCCGAGGAACGCCGCCACGTCACGCACCGGGTCGGTGTGGAAATTCAGCCGGAAGCCGGCAAAGCCGAGATCGGCGGGCAGTTTGTCGCCCCGCACACCGCTTTTCCCGTAATCAAACATGGCCGGGTCATAGGCCAGTTCCTGTGCCTGGCCGTTGCTCACTTCGTGCATGCGCACCGGCGTCTTGAAGTACAGGCCTAGGTGAAAGAACTTGGCCACGAAGCGCAGCTTGTCATCGCCCCACAAGGCATGGTCGTCCCGAAAGCGAATGGCCTGGTGCTGGTCCCAGGTCAGGTCTGAAATACCGGACGGCAACGCCGTCGATCGGGGCCGGTAGGGATTGGCCGCCAGGTCACGCGCCTGGCCTTTGAGCGCCGCGTAGTCGAAGGCTTGGGCCTTGCCCATGGGTTTGAGGCCCGCGGCCTGGGCCAGCGACGAAAGCCATGGCAGCCCGGTGGCCGCGCCGGCCGCCGTGACGGCCCGCCCGGTGCGAGAAAGAAATTGACGTCGTTGCAAAGTGACGGCTCCTGCAAAGATGGGGCATTCCATTGTGCTGGAAACGTCTGCGAAGATGCGGCGCAGCCATCGACAATAGTCCGAATGGCTCTACAAACCCGGCGGTTTCCCCTGGCGAGCACCCGTCTCCGGGCCACGGCTAACAGCCGCTTTCCCATGGGCGGACGTCCGCTCACACGCGGTAGCTGTAGCACCTGCAACACGCCGGTGTGGGCAGCATTAACAATGTTGGCATGCACAAATCTCTCTAAAGTGCCAGAGCCGTTGTGGTAAATGCCGCATGTGGATACCCCCAATAGGACTACCCACAATAGGCGTCTTAGTTCCCCATTCCTATAGTTGCCGACAACCGCGAAGGCTTGGGTCAATCACCATGCCGCCGCAGTTTTCTTAAACCCCTGGAGGAGACACTGTCATGGCAAAAAAGATTCACCACCCCATGGCGCTTTTGGCGCTGACCCTGCTGGCCGCCGGCACAGCGCAGGCGCAAAGCACCGTTACCGTGTACGGCATCGTCGATGCCGCCGTGCGTTACAGCAGCGGCCTGGACGCCGCCTATAACGGCACGAACACTTCCGACTTCGCCGTCAACAGCGGCATTAACAACACCAGCCGGTTCGGCCTGCGTGGCACGGAAGACCTCGGTGGCGGGCTTAAAGCCGTCTTCAATCTTGAGTCCGGCGTTAACGTCGATACCGGCGCTCAGGCCAACGCCACCAAGCTCTTTGATCGCGCCGCCACCGTGGGCTTGCAGGGCGACTGGGGCACGGTCACCTTTGGCCGCCAGACCACCGTGCTGGCAGACACCGTCGGCGCCGTGGACCCGTTGGGCGTGCGTTTTGCCAGCTTTAACCCGAACGTGGCGATCGCCGCGCTGAACGCGCATCGCCTGGGCATCGAATACGGCCCGGCCGGCGCCACCACCGGCGCCTACCGCCTGGACAACTCCGTCAAGTATGTCGGCCGCTTCGGTGACTTCACCGTGCGGGCCATGCACGCCTTCGGCGAACAGGCGGGGAATTCCTCGGCGCTGTCGTCTTCCGGCGTGGGCGCGGCCTACCAGACCGAGGCCTGGAACGCGGCGCTGGCCTATGCACAGTTCAAAAATGCCGCCGGCCTCACGCTCAAGGGCTACCTGGGCGGTGTGGGCGCCATGCTGGGAACCACCAAGCTCAACTTGAGCTACGGCAGCAACGAAGCGGAAACCACCGCCACGGCCAAAACCCGCAACCGCACCATCGGCCTGGGTGCAACAGTCCCCCTGACCGGCGAGATGGATCTGATACTGACCGCCTACCAGGTCAAGCGCACGCGTACCGCGGCAGTAGACGACGGCTTCAACCGCATGGTGTCTTTCCTGGAGTACAAACTCTCCAAGCGCACCAAGCTCTATGCAGAGCTGGATTACACCAAGTGGAAGAACGCCTATCAGGGCGCAGGCCTGAAAGACACCGCTTCCGGCCTGTCGCTGGGCATTCTCCACACCTTCTAAGGCCTGACAGGCCTGCTGAGGGCCCCCACGGCGCACACAATCATCCCCGCAGGCCCCCGGTATTTGGGCCTGCGGGGATAATTGCTTTTATGGGTCAAAAAGGCACATCCGCGCAGCGGATCGTCGTGGGTTTGAGCGGAGGCGTGGACTCCGCGGTGACAGCGCACCTGCTCAAACAACAAGGCCACGAGGTCATCGGCATCTTCATGAAGAACTGGGAAGATGACGATGACAGCGAGTTCTGCTCGTCCAATATTGATTTTGTCGACGCCGCCGCTGTGGCCGACGTGATCGGCATCGAGATCGAACACGTCAACTTTGCCGCCGACTACAAAGACCGTGTCTTTGCCGAGTTCCTGCGCGAATACCAGGCCGGCCGCACACCCAACCCCGACATCCTCTGCAACGCAGAGATCAAGTTCAAGGCGTTTTTAGACCACGCCATGCGCCTGGGCGCCGAGAAAATCGCCACCGGTCACTACGCCCGGGTGCGCCAGAACGAAGCCACCGGCCTGCACGAGTTGCTCAAGGGCCTGGACCCGGCCAAAGACCAGAGCTACTTTTTGCACCGCCTGAACCAGGCGCAGCTGTCAAAAACGCTCTTTCCGGTTGGCGAGCTGCACAAGACCGAAGTGCGGCGCATTGCCGACGAGATTGGCCTGCCGAATGCCAAGAAGAAAGACTCGACCGGCATCTGCTTTATCGGCGAAAGGCCTTTCCGCGAGTTTTTGAACCGCTACATCGCCAAAGAACCCGGCCCCATCAAAAATGACAAGGGCCGCGTGCTGGGCGAGCATGTGGGTTTGTCTTTCTACACATTGGGCCAACGTCAGGGCCTGGGCATAGGCGGCGTGAAAGCCAGGGGCGCCGAACTCAAAGCCGCGCAGGCGCGCGGCCAGCGCGGCGTGGGTGAGCATGAGCCCTGGTTCGTGGCGCGCAAGGACCTGGACACCAACACGCTGTGGGTCGTGCAGGGCCATGATCACCCCTGGCTGCAATCGACCGTGCTGCAAGCGCAGGACTGCAGCTGGGTGGCCGGCAGCGCGCCGGCGCCGGGTGCGATGGCCGCCAAGACCCGTTACCGCCAGGCCGATGCGGCTTGCGAGTTGAGCAACAACACGGGCGCCACCTGCGAGCTGGCGTTTACCGAAGCCCAATGGGCGGTGACACCGGGGCAATCAGCCGTGCTGTACCAGGGCGACGTGTGCCTGGGCGGCGGCGTGATCGCAGCCAGCAATGTACAGAATGTGCCGGCCCCGCCGGTCAAGGCCGCTTACGCCTGAGCGGCCTGGGGACTCCGGTTTTTAAGCGAAAACAGGCTCTGGCCCAATAAGTACCTTGGCTTTCAGCTCCTGAATTCATAGCAAGCTACGGACTGGCCGGGAACCCGGCAACCGCACACGCCAAGGCTTAAAGCGCCGACTCGACGTAGGTATAGATGTAGTTGGAGCCGCCGTTGACATTGCCCAGCAGGCGCGATGAGCCAAAAATGCCGGAGCGATGCGACACGCCGAAGCCGATATAGGTGTCCTTCAGTGGCCGGTAGCCGATCAGATCGCCCAGGCTCACGTCGATGGTCGGGTCCAGGTAGTTGAGCATGCGCGAAGCCGACTTGCCGTTGGCCGCCAGGCTGGAAGATTCAATGTAAGGCGCCCGCTGCGCCATCGACACACCCACACCCAGACCCAGCCGCGTCTTGACGCGGTCGCTCCATGGGAAGCCCGAATAAACCGCTTTCATGAACAGGTCCAGCTGAAGGCCGTTGGCCTGCAGCCCGCGCTCGTTGTGATGCGTCAGGCCCACATAGCCGATGAAGTCCAGCGGCCATCCGTTCACGTTGTTCAGGAAAGGTTTGCCTATCTGGATACCCGTGATGCTGGTGGCGTTGGTTTTGGCGGTCGACACGCACTGCATCGTGATGATCTTGGCCAGGTGGCAGCCGTCTTCGGTCGACTTGCCGTACAGCAGCTTGAAGTAGGTGGGCGAGCTGTCTTCCGCCCATTCGCGCTTGTGGCCGCCGAAGTCATAGGCCGCGCCCACATACACGGCGGGCAGCACGCCTTTTTGCACGATAGGGCTGTCTTTGGTCTTGTTGTCCAGCAAGGTAGCCGACACGCCGGCGAGCAGGCGCCAGCGCTGCGTGAGGTCGTAAGAGCCATACAGGCCGATGGAGGTCTGGATGCCCGCGCCCGGCGCGTAGGCGGGGCGCCCGGCCGTTGCTTCGCTGGCCTGCACGCCGTAGTAATAGTTGTTGAGCTTGGCGTCCCGCACCGACACCGTGATGTTGGGCCGCAACATCCACGGGCCCGACCGCCAGTCATAGGTGTAGCCCAGGCGGAACTCGTTGCCCTTGTAGGTGTTGCCGATGTCATGCACCAGCTCGGCCTGCAGCGTGCCCCAGGGTTGGCGCCAGCGGTAGGCCAGGCCCAGGTCGATGGCCGAATCGCGCGGCGACATGCCGGCCAGGCTGGCGGGCAGGCGCTCGGTCGGAAAGCCCTCCAGGCGCTGCTCCACAAAAAGGTCCAACCGCTGCTCGGTGCCGTTGAGCAGCTTCACGCCGCCCCGGTTGGCATGCAGGAAAAGCCGCTCGCCTTCATACAGGTACAGCGGCAGCAAGTCGTAGCGCGTGCCCGCGTCCTTGTACGGTGAGCGCTCTATGCGCGTCACCAGGCCCAGGCCCGCGCTGCCGGGCGAAGAGAGAATGTCGGTGAGCGGCTCGGTGTTGCCGCCCGCCAGGGCCGGCGACGGGGCACACAGGCTGCCTAGCAAAAGAGTGGAGCCCAAAAGGAGGCTGCGTGACCGGAATGACAAATTCAGCATGATTTTTTTATTGGAAGCTACTGTGGCGAGTAGCCGCGGCCGGTCAAAGACCCAAGGCGCGGCGGACACTCCGATGCTATCCATGAATGGCACCCCCTGAACCGCCCAACTTGTAAGCAAACAGGCACATATCGGCTAGGCCGAGATCCTTTTCCGGGCGATTTCCTCACACGCCGGCTCACACGTACACTGCCTATCGTCGGGTCTCCACCAACTTAACGGAGCCTGTTATGCCCAAATTCGTGATCGAACGCGCCATCCCCGGACTCGGGGCCCTGAAGCCTGCCGAGCTGCAATCCATTTCCCAAAAATCCTGCGGCGTGCTGCAGGAGCTGGGCCCCGACGTGCAGTGGGTGCAAAGCTATGTGACGGGCGACAAGATGTACTGCATCTATCGCGCGGCCAATGAGGAACTCGTGCGGGAACATGCGCGCAGGGGCGGCTTCCCGGCCAACTCCGTCGCGCAAATCACCACCGTCATCGACCCCACCACCGCTGAAGCCTGAGGCACGCCGGTGAATCCGCAAGCACCTAATGAGCCGCCACCGCAGGGGCTTGCCATTCACCTGCTCGGCCCGCCGCGCGTGGAGCGCGGCGGCAGCCCCTTGCCGGCGCCGCGCGGGCACAAGGTTTGGGGCTTGCTCGCCTATTTGCTCCGCAGTGAGGCGCCGGTCAGCCGCAAGCACCTGGCTGGGCTGCTGTTCGAGGATGCCGAAGACCCGTTGGCGGCTTTGCGCTGGAACCTCAGCGAGCTGCGCCGCCTGCTCGGCATTGCCGATCTGCGCGGCGATCTGCTGGCGCTGCCGCTGGAGGCGGCGAGCTATGTCGACCTGAACGCCGTGCTGTCGGGAAGCTGGGCGCAAGCTCTCTGCGTGCCCGGCCTGGACAACGAGTTGCTGGAGGGCATGAACTTCCCCGGAAGCCCGGCCTTCGAGGTCTGGCTCGCCACCGAGCGCCGCCATCTGCAGGCCGCTGCGGAGGCGGTACTGCGTGAAGCCGCACTGGCGCGTCTGGCGACAGGCGCCATGGCCGAAGCGGCCGGGCTGGCGGGACGCCTTGTGCGGCACAACCCGCTGGACGAGAACTACCAGGCGCTGCTGGTGCGCAGCCTCGCGGCCGCAGGCGACGGTGTGGGCGCGGCGCGCCAGGCCGCCGCCTGCCGTGAACTGTTCCAGCGCGAACTCGGCGTGCAGCCCGGCGCCACACTGGACGCGGCCCTGCGCACACTCACTGCGGCGCCCACCGCACGGCCTGCCACCGGTCGCGCCGCCGCGCTGGCGCAACTGGAGGCTGGGGAGGCGGCGATCAGAGCCGGCGCGCTCGATGCCGGCCTGCAGTGCCTGCGCCGCGCCATCACCGAGGCCGACGCCACCGGCGACGCTGTGCTGCGCGCGCGCACCCGCGTGGCATTGGGCGGCGCGCTGGTGCATGCTGCGCGCGGGCGCGACGAGGAAGGCGCTACCGCGCTTCACGAAGCGCTGGAGGTCGGCCGCGACGTATCGCCAGTGCTCGCCGCCGCCGCGTGCCGCGAACTCGGCTACGTTGAATTCCTGCGCGGGCGGTATGAACGCACACTGGCCTGGCTGGAGCGCGCAAGGCCGCTGGCCGGCGAGGACCGCGCGGAACTGGCGCGCATCGCCACCGTATACGGCGCCGCGCTCAGCGACACCGCGCACTACGCGGCCGCTATTGCCCTGCTGCGCGAAGCTGAAGCACTGGCCACTGCCGCCGGCGACAACAAGCAGCTTGCCTATGCGCTGTCGATGCTCGGCCGCGCGCTGCTGTTGCACGGGGACCGCGATGCCGCGGGCAATGCGCTTGACCGGTCGGTGGACCTCGCTCAGCAAGGCTGGACTGCGTTTTTGCCGTGGCCGCAATCGCTGCGGGCCGAAGTCGACCTGATGCGCGGCGACGTGAATGCCGCTGCAAACCGCTTTGAGCATGCCTTTGCGCTCGGGTGCCAGATGGGCGACCCTTGCTGGGAGGGCATTGCCGGCAGGGGTCTGGGATGCGTCGCCATCGCGCGTGGTGAGCCGCAGCGCGCGGTCGAAATTTTCGTCGACGCCATTGCGCGCTCCGCCCGCCTGCCCGATGCTTATTTGTGGGGCAAGGGCCATGCGCTGGACGCTTTGTGCGGCGTGGCGGTAGCGCATGCCATGCCCCAGGCCTCGGCGTGGATCAACGACCTGCAGAGCCTCGCTGCGCGCAGCGGCATGCGAGAACTGACGGCGCGCGCCTGCCTTCACCGGGCGGCACTCGGCGACAGCGCCAGCGGCGCCGCGGCCCGGCTGCTTGCGAGCCAGATCGACAACCCCGCGCTGCACGCCCTGGCCGGGCTTTGACTCCGGCGCCGGCACCGGCACGGCGGGCAAGCGCAACCCTCAAGAGACTGATGATGAGTACGAATTCAAAACTGTATGGCGGAACCCGGCTGTTGGCGCCCGGCCAGGCGCTGCGCCTGCCCCGCGCGGGAGGCGAGCTGACGGTGCTGCGAGGCCGGCTCTGGCTCACGCGCAACAACGACCTGGGCGATCACTTCATCGAGGCCGGGCAACGCGTGTGGCTGGACGCCGGCGAGAACGCCGTGGTGGAGGCGGCAGGACGGCAGCAGGGCGCGAGCCTGCACTGGGAACCTTGCCGTCAGGGGTTTTTCATGGCCTTGCTCGCGAGACCCCTGAATGGCACGGCTTTTCTTGCCCTGTCGGCGGCTCGCGGCTTCATGGCGCTGGGCCGCAGCGCCGCTGCGGGCGCCAGGCGTGCGCGCGGCCATCGCGAGGTGAGCGACTGCCATGCCGTGTTCATCGCGCTGGAACGTGGCGGCTTAGCGCGGACCGCTTCCGTAAAAAGCCAGTTCAGGTAAAGAAAAAGGCCCAAGGCGTCAACGCCTGGGGCCTCTTGTTGGCAACGCTGAAAGTTGCAGCTCAGAACGGAATGTCGTCGTCCATGTCGTCAAATCCGCTGGCAGCCCGGGAGGCGGCAGGCGCCTGGCGGGGCGCCGCTGCGGCAGGCGCGCGTGCCGGTGCGGACTGGCGTGGGGCTTCGTAGCCGCCACCACCACCGCCGTCGTCACCACCGGGGCCGCCCATACCTTGCCGGCTGCCCAGCATCTGCATCTGGTCGGCGCGGATCTCGGTGGTGAATTTTTCGATGCCGTCCTTGTCGGTCCACTTGCGCGTGCGCAGGCTGCCTTCAACATACACCTGCGAGCCCTTGCGCAGGTACTGGCCGACGATTTCGGCCAGGCGGCCGTTAAACACCACGCGGTGCCATTCGGTGGCTTCTTTCATTTCGCCGCTCTGCTTGTCCTTCCACTTGTCGGTGGTGGCAATGGTGACGTTGGCGACCTGGTCGCCGCTCGGGAAAGTGCGCATTTCGGGGTCGCGGCCCAGATTGCCGACGACGATGACTTTATTGACAGATGCCATGGGGTGTTCTCCTGATCTTCCTGATCTAACCTGACGTCAGAGTTTAACTGGCTGGCCAGCCGCAGCGCCATGGCCGTCTGTAACAGGCACGGTCCCGTGCCGGCTGGGCGCCCGCATGGGCCAGGCCACCAGCAGCCACAACAGCATCAGGCTGCCGCAGACCGCAAAAAGCCCTTGGGCGCCATGTGTTTTGGTGATCCAGCCGCCCACCGCCCCGCCAGCAAAAAAACCCAGCGACTGCAGCGTGTTGTACACCCCCAGCGCCGCGCCGCGCGCATGCGCCGGCGCCACGCGGGACGCCAGGCTGGGCTGCGTGGCTTCCAGCACATTGAAGCCGCAGAAAAAGAGGAAGAGCAGGGCGGCCAGCACGGCCAGGCTGTGCGGCGCGGGCGAACCCGCTGAGACCGAAGCCGCCCAGAGCAAGCCCAGTTGAACCAGCCCGATCAGGCCGATGGAGCCCAGGAACACAGCCCGCAGGTAGCCCCGCCTTTCCAGCGGGAACAGCGTCATACCCATCACGGCAAACGAGGCCAGCACCGCCGGCAAGTAGACTTGCCAGTGGCTGGCCTTGTCCAGCCCGGTGCCCACCAGCAACGCCGGAATGGCCACCCACATGGCCAGCTGCACGGCGTGAAGGATAAACACGCCAAAGTCCAGCCGCAGCAGGGCCGCGTCTTTCAGCACGTCCGCCACGCGGCCGCGCGGGCGGTTCGCGTGCTCCACCGGTTCGGGCGGCACCCACCAGATCACCACCGCGATGCCGCCCAGCGCCAGAAGGCCCGTCAGCGCAAACAGGCCGTGCAGGCCGATGAGGCCCCCCAGCAGCGGCGCGGCCACCAGCGAGAGCGCGAACATCAGCGCAATGCTGCCGCCCACCATGGCCATGGCCTTGGTGCGCACTTCATCCCGCGTGGAATCGGCCAGCAGCGCGGTGACGGCGGCCGAAATGGCGCCCGCGCCCTGCAGTGAGCGGCCGGCAATCAGCCAGTGGAGATCGGGCGCCCAGGCCGCCATCAGGCTGCCCAGCGCAAAAATCACCAGGCCGGAAATAATCACACGTTTGCGCCCCCACCAGTCCGAGGCGATGCCAAACGGAATCTGCAGCAGCCCCTGCGTCAGGCCGTAAATCCCCATCGCCAGCCCGACCCGCGCCGGGTCATCGCCACCGGGATATTTCGCCGCCTCCAGTGCAAACACCGGCAGCACCAGGAAAAGGCCCAGCATGCGCAGCGCAAAGATCGACGCCAGCGAAATGCTGGCGCGCCGCTCGGTGGCGGTCATCGGGAAGGACAAAGGAGCGGAAGGCGGAGTCAAGGGGGTCAAAGAAGGCAAAAAGGGCTGAAAAAGAGGGGTAAAGCAGGGAATCTGCCTGCATGACACAGCAAACCCGGCCATCGGGGCGGTACCCAACCGGCTATTGTGCTTGAAACGGTGCTTCGGTCTATGATGGAGAGTTTTGCGGCTGCCACATCTTGAACTCTCCCGACGACAGCAAATACCTCGCTCCCGAAGGCGCACTTGCGGCCGCAGAGGGCCGGCACGTGGCCGAGCCCGCGGGCCGCTACTTGGCGCAGGCCTTGGCGGCGCAGCGCATCAGCATTCGCGGGGCGCGCACGCACAACCTCAAGAACATTGACCTGGATATCCCGCGCAACCAGCTGGTGGTGATCACCGGGTTGAGCGGATCGGGCAAGTCGTCGTTGGCCTTTGACACGCTGTACGCCGAAGGCCAGCGCCGCTACGTCGAAAGCCTGTCTACCTACGCCCGCCAGTTTTTGCAGCTGATGGACAAGCCCGACGTGGACATGATCGAAGGCCTGTCGCCCGCGATTTCCATCGAGCAGAAGGCAACCTCGCACAACCCGCGCTCCACCGTGGGTACGGTGACCGAGATCCACGACTACCTGCGCTTGCTGTTCGCGCGCGCCGGCACGCCCTTTTGCCCCATCCACGATTTGCCGCTGCAAGCGCAAAGCGTCAGCGAGATGGTCGACACCGTGCTGGCCCTGCCCGAAGACACCAAGCTGATGATCTTGGCGCCCGTGGCGCGCGACCGCAAGGGCGAGTTCGTCGATGTATTCGCCGAGATGCAGTCGCAAGGTTACGTGCGCTTTCGCGTGGACGGCACGGCCTACGAATACGACGACTTGCCCAAGCTCAAGAAAACCGAGAAGCACAACATCGATGTAGTGATAGACCGCATCAAGGTGCGCGCCGACATGCAGCAGCGGCTGGCTGAAAGCTTTGAAGCGGCGCTGCGCCTGGCCGACGGCAAGGCCATCGCGCTGGAAATGGACACGGCCAAAGAACACCTTTTCAGCGCCAAATTTTCCTGCCCGGTGTGCGACTACTCGCTCAGCGAGATGGAGCCGCGGCTCTTCTCGTTCAACTCGCCGGTCGGCGCCTGCCCCACCTGCGACGGTCTGGGCCACATGGAATTTTTCGACCCGGCGCGGGTGGTGGCCTTCCCATCACTGAGCCTGGCCAGCGGCGCCGTCAAGGGCTGGGACCGCCGCAACGGCTACTACTTCGCCATGCTCGAGAGCCTGGCCAAACATTACAAGTTCGATATCGACAAGGCATTTGAAGACTTGCCCGACAACGTCCAGCAGGTGGTGCTGCACGGTTCAGGCGAAGAAGAAATCAAGTTCAGCTACGTCATGGACTCGGGCAACTTCGCCGGCAAGAAGATCGCGAAGAAGCACCCCTTCGAAGGCGTCATTACCAACTTCGAACGCCGCTATCGCGAAACCGACTCCGCCGCTGTGCGCGAAGAGCTGGCCCGCTACCGCAGCGTGCAGCCTTGCCCCGACTGCGAAGGCACGCGGCTGCGCACCGAAGCCCGCCACGTCTACCTGGTGAGTGCACCAGAAGACGGTAGCGATCCATTGGCACGCAGCCATCGCAAGGCGATTTATGAAATCAGCCACGCCACGTTGCGCGAGAGTTTCGAGTATTTCAGCGCGCTGAAGATGCAAGGCGCCAAAGCCGAGATTGCCGCCAAGGTGGTGCGCGAAATCGGTCTGCGCCTGAAGTTCCTCAACGATGTGGGGCTCAATTACCTCAGCCTGGACCGCAGCGCCGAGACGCTTTCTGGCGGCGAGTCGCAGCGCATCCGCCTGGCCTCGCAGATCGGCTCGGGCCTGACGGGCGTGATGTATGTGCTCGACGAGCCCAGCATCGGCCTGCACCAGCGCGACAACGACCGCCTGATCGGCACACTCAAACATTTGCGGGACATCGGCAACAGCGTGCTGGTGGTCGAGCACGACGAAGACATGATCCGCGCGGCCGACCATGTGATTGACATGGGGCCGGGCGCCGGCATCCACGGCGGGCGCGTGATGGCGCAGGGCACGTTTGACGATGTGAAGAACAACCCCGACTCGCTCACCGGCCAGTACCTGGCGCAGACGCTGAAGATCGCCGTGCCCAAACGCCGCACACCTTGGCTGCCGGCGGTCAAGGCTGTGGAAGCGGCCGAGAAAAAGAAGGTCTCGCGCTTTCCGCAAAGCCCGGCGGCCGAACGCCGCGCCGCGCGCGAAGCGATTCACCAGGCCACGCTGGGCGACATGCAGGCCCTGCGCGTTATCAACGCGACCGGGCACAACCTCAAGGGCGTGAGTGTCGAATTTCCGGTGGGGCTGCTCACTTGTGTGACCGGCGTGTCTGGCTCGGGCAAGTCGACGCTGGTGAACGACACGCTGTACGCCGCCGTGGCGCGCACGCTGTACCGCGCGCATGAAGAGCCCGCGGCGCACGAAGCCATTGAAGGCATCGAGCACTTCGACAAGGTCATCAATGTCGACCAGTCGCCCATCGGCCGCACGCCGCGCAGCAATCCGGCGACCTACACCGGCCTCTTCACGCCCATTCGCGAATTGATGGCCGAGATGAACACGGCGCGCGAACGCGGCTATGGCGCCGGGCGCTTCAGCTTCAACGTGGCTGGCGGCCGCTGCGAAGCCTGCCAGGGCGACGGCGTGGTGAAAGTCGAGATGCACTTTCTGCCCGACGTGTATGTGCCCTGCGATGTCTGCAAAGGCATGCGTTACAACCGCGAAACGCTGGAAGTGCAATACAAGGGCAAGAACATCGCGCAGATCCTGGACCTGACGGTCGAGGTGGCCGCCGAGTTCTTCAAGGCCGTGCCGACGATCTCGCGCAAGCTGCATACGTTGCTGGATGTGGGCCTCTCCTACATCAAGCTGGGCCAGGCCGCGACGACGCTGTCGGGCGGTGAGGCGCAGCGCGTCAAGCTCGCACTGGAGCTGAGCAAACGCGACACCGGCCGCACGCTCTACATCCTCGACGAGCCGACGACCGGCCTGCACTTTGCCGACATCGACCTGCTGCTCAAGGTGCTGCACCAGCTGCGCGATGCCGGCAACACGATTGTGGTGATCGAGCACAACCTGGACGTCATCAAGACCGCCGACTGGCTGGTCGACATGGGGCCTGAAGGGGG
>Ga0307513_10000651_pt1 | contig 49935 bp, 54 predicted proteins | sample 15_EM_MG_FD_202174 | JGI IMG/M metagenome (GOLD analysis project Ga0307513, IMG submission 202174) | Populus trichocarpa ectomycorrhiza microbial communities from riparian zone in the Pacific Northwest, United States - 15_EM | ecosystem: Host-associated > Plants > Roots > Unclassified | place... | reverse complement strand
TGTCACAAATCGTGACTAAGCAAGGCAGATTTCACATGACTCATACTTATGAGTCATAAGGTATGTTGGATTTTACACTATGACGATTACTTGACTCATAGTTCTCACATGACGACGCACTTGCGAGTCATTGTTATATTATGATTGGTTGATTGTTTCATGACTCACGATTGTGACGTCATATGATGTAATGATTTTCGCACATGACTCATATTATGAGTCATGGGTTTCACGCAGGTGACTCGTTTGAGCACATGATTTGGTTTATGGGTTTTGATTGGTTAATGGAATGTTGTGCGATGACTCATATGAGTCATCGATGGATTTCGCGCTATGACTCGCTATGAGTCATAGAGGTTTATGCAGCGTGAGGTGATGAGTCACCAGGGTTAGGGTTGTGAGAAGATGCCTATATAAGGTGCTTGGTTCCGACCAAGGGATAGGATCTTCACTCAACCATCTAAGTACTTTTCTATACTCAAGATATTGCAATACGATTACGTTTTACTTTCTACATACTTCTCCTATACCAAAGCCTATGCCTTAAGGACCCGGAGACTATTGTGATAGTCTCGACGGGCTGCTCGAACATAGGACTATTGCGATAGTTCTATCAAGCACGACAATCCACTCATCTTACTATCTGACGAGATAGTATCCTTCGACGAATCGCTCAGACTAGAAAGCCAGTCTCGTACTATCCGAAGAGATAGTATTTCTCTACGCCCCATTATAAAGAAAAAGACTTGCTCACTATAAGAAACTATTATCGTTGCCCGTTGGCTATCTACCTAACAATAGGATTGTTACAGCTACCCCCTTGAAACCAAGATCATGCTCAGAATCTGCTTTATCCGCTAGCAGTGACTTTGTCAACAAGCGACATAGTTACATTTGAGATATTTGGAAACTTTTATCTCTATACGGAGGAATATCATGAGAGTTGGATGGAGTGGTGGCATGGCACACCAGGGTATATAGCCTATACTGCGAAACATCCTGGCAAGAAAAAGATACCGTGGAACACGGATCATCGAGGCACAGAGGTGTGGAAATAGTTTCAATAATGTGCCGACCATGTAGGTAGTGCTATTGGCACGCCGAGAGTAATGTGCATTATGTGCAGAAAGGTCCTAGCTCACCCAAGTGGCACTGGGACTAGCGCGATGCATGACCATAACAGGTCCTCAGCTTGTCTGAAATCGAGAAAGATTAACGGATATGATGGACGGGCTGGAAGCCCGCTTGGTATCGACGTTCTTATGCTATTGCCAAAAGGGACTACAACTGGAAATAGGCGTAGGATTATCGATCTGGCCACACCAGCAGGATTCAAGCAGCATGATTTCGAAGAATATTTAAGAAAAAAAAAGCGTTTTTAGCAATGAATCTCGGTTTTAATTTCTCAAACAAGGTTGCCTTTCGTCGTGTCTTCAAGTACATTCGTCAGGGAGTCGAAATCCCAAGCCCAACCACAGTTCACACCGCATTTGAAACCGCTGGAAAATTCTACGTTGGATAATATTCGAACAGGTCTACCTGCTGCAGGAAAGATTTCTCTGGCTGCCGATACATGGACTTCACCGAACAAACTTGCTTTTTTAGCAATTGTGGCTTATTGGATCTCAGATAGCTGGGAGATGGAGGAGGTGCTGATTGGGTTCAAGGAAATCAGGGGTTCTCATACGGGGGCTAATATGGCAGGGATAATTAATGACGTTCTGGCCAGATACGCGATTAAGAATGGAATTCTGGGTTTCACCACCGATAGTGCCAGCAATAAGCGAAGGCTCACCGAAGCCTTAAACAATGCTTGGAGTTTACTATCGGTTGAATGATCTCAATTGGAAATTCATATTCCATGTATGGCCCATGTTGTTCAGCTTATCATCGGGGGATGTATGAGTTCGATCAAGGTGAAATCGCGGGATCATCAGATGCCGTCTGGCTTTAAGGCGGGCTATATCCAGAAGGTTATGAGATTCGATAACGGCTTTCACAAAACAGTAGAAAAGGTAATGTGTCTAAGATCTCATACCTAGCACCTATATTACAAATGCATACGCACAAATTCATACGCACAAATTCATACGCACAAGGGTATATGCACAAATTCATATTCCAAATTGAATGCGCGCCAATGTGAAAGTAGAACCAAGTGTTTTCCCCATTGTTCTCACCTAAGATACCTTTAGTCAGAGATAATGCTAATAATGGTTTATAGCATCGGCAAATGAGTATTGCGGTTGGGGCTTCACCTCAACGGCGTCAACACTTCTTCGAGATACAGAATAACCGGGTTAAGATCCCTACTACACTACTTTATGATGTCAAAACACGGTGGAACTCAACCCGAAATATGTTGGAGATATCTGTACGGTTACGGGCATTCACCAAGGACTGGTTACTAACCTATGCCAAGTTTACGCCTCTCTGGTCAACCCCGGAAGAGTGGAGGCAGATTGAATACATCTTGAAGGTACTTCAACCGATACGATTTTGGGCTTTGTGGATGTCAAAAACACGTGGCGTCAGCATTCATCGAGTGTTTCAAGTGTATCAAGATATCTTTGATCATTTGGAAATGCAAATTTCCCAGTTAGAACGGAAGCGGATGCAATGGAAGGTTGATATTCGTGAGGGCCTAGTGAAAGCTAAATTGAAGGCCGGCTCTTACTATGGTAAAACACAAAGTCCAAGAGGTCTTCTGTTCGGCATTGGAACTTGCCTAAATCCCTATTGCAAACTCAACCTTTTTCGAGAATGGGATCTTGATGCCAGTGGGGAGACTGAGTATGAGAAGTCGTATAAAAAGTAGTTCATAGCGTATTATGATCTGTACTATGCACCAATAAATAATCAGGCACCTGACATGTCAATTCCACGGAGTGGTGTGAACAGTCGATCCAAACACCTTTACTCTTCGAGACACAGAGCAGTTATCCTGACTGAGGAACTAGCGTACATCGAAACCGAATCAGAGATTGAGGCGCCCGAGCCAGACACTGAGGCTACGGATCCCACAGGTGAGGCGTGCCCAGCGGGGATTTGTTACGAGGCAAATATCCTGCAGTGGTGGAAGATTAATGCAGGAAGATTCCCGAATTTAGCTCGGATGGCTAGGGATATTCTCGCTGGTCAAGGGGGTAGTGTTGGAGTAGAGCGGGTGTTTAGCATGGCAAGAGATGTGATTCCCTATCGGAGCTCACGACTCAAAAGCAGTACAATTCGAGCTTCAATGCTGGTGAAATCCTACGAGAATGCAGAATTATGAAGAGAGCTAGCAGGTAACGATAGTGAACGGGAGGCAGAAAAACTTGAAGAAATGGCTGCTGTGCAGGATTATCGTTATTGGGCTGATAGGAAGGAAGAAAGTATAGAGAACGATAATGGCTGTACCTCCGATGATGAGGCATCACACAAGAAGGACGCCGAATGGTCTTTCATTGATCAGGATGGCAGGCGAGCAGTTGGAAGAGAGCCAAAGGCTATACTCCCTGAGCGTGGACTGGTTGAATGTCAATATGCACGGCCTGGACCACCTCGAAACCAAGGTGTAGATGACTTGGGTGGCTCCGAGGAATCAGATCCTGAAGAAAGAATCTGGGATAGTACAGTCAACATGTAAGTTGCATCCGACACTGATGAGTATGAAGGCTCGCAAGAGGGTGAGGCGGAGATTCCCGGTGAAGGACTGCGCGATCTTGAAAGTATCAACCAAGAGGGTGACGAAGATTCCCGCTGCATAACAGGCTTAAGGGGCCGCCTGGAAGAGGATTGTTCGGAGGAGGAGGCTCTATCAGGAACCACTGATTCACTACCGGTTATAGGTGTAACCCGCGAAAGAGACCAGACAGGAACTACAACCACGATTCGAGTTCCACCCAGGAAGCGTGCCGGAACTGCGGGGAAAGAATTGAAAAGATCCCATTTCCACTAAGTTAATTATCGTGTAAATCATGATAAAATCATAGAATTTGACTGAGTAATTGAGAAGGCATTTTACTATCCCCTAAGTTATCGTAGTAGCCAAGACATGCCGAGGAGGTGGCAAGTCAACAATGTATACAGTAGTGAATGACAAGCCGCCATGAATTGATTGGAAAATGCCCCATATAATCGGGGGACTGCATGTGGGATTGGGCGGACAGGGTCCATTTTCTGACACTCGTCCGCCCGATCAGAGGTGCACACACCAAGTAAATGTCAGAGTGAGTAGAAGGATTACATGTTTTCAGAAGCCGAAATTCAAGAAGTCTGAATACATTGTCCATTTATTGGAGTTGTTACGATAAGCTATAGGAACAGGAGCCTCGTCATGAAAATCATACACACAGAAAAATCATACGCACACAAATCATACGCTCAGAAAAAATCATACGCACAGCAAGATCATACGCACACAAATCATACACACACAAAATCATACACTCAGAAAAATTATAGGCCTAAAATAATACACTGGTAATGGTGTGGTAGATAATACGCACTAGTGCAAAGTCTAGTTGCATTGGCTCTAGTTAGTCGAGTTTGTCAGGTCATAGCGTGATTTGTCTTCCCCTATATTCTTTCCGTTTCTGCTTTTCTCCCCTAGACACAGAAACCATTCGCCCCGCCGCCCTCTGAATCTATGTCCCGCGCTGCGGCCTCTGCAACCCAAGTTCCTCCCCGCCCAAGTCTCTCCTTACCCGCCATCCACTTGAGCACATTTGGATACCTTTATCGTGGCTCTATACCAACCGCACTTCATTCTATCCTGCTTTGAGCGGGAGGGAAGCTTGCTTTGAGCGAGTTTGTGTGGCTGCGGAAGACTACGAGAGGGCTATCAAAAATGAAGAAGAGGGATGCGGAGAAGCGCAAGCGGCAGCGCGAACGAAGAAAAGCTGCGAATCACCTCCACAACTCTGAACATGGAAGTGAAGATATTGCAAATTCTACCATGGATGCCAAAGGTGTGTTATTCTGAGCTATTTAACGGATCTCTCGGCATGGGCTTGAAATTAGCAATTCTTGGATTTAGCTTTCAACTCGGTCGCATATCTGTATTTAGGGCATATACTAATCTCCTCGTCGCTTGTATTAGATTCGGGGGAACCATTTTTACGGCTGGATATGGATAAGGTTTATTTAATGAAAAGGAATATTTCCAACATGTTGAAAGCCCCCGATCATCCACGCGTCAGATACCACCAATGTGGCGATTTTGACGTTCTGGACTCAATCCTTTCGCGACCTAAACGGCAGCCGGATAGCAACTTGAAGGAGCGTTTCGAAGAGCAAAATGAGCCCCAATTATACCCGATCACCGGTGACATTGTTATAATAAAGGACAAATAAGTAATTCATCCTTTGGGCTAAGACTAGACTTATATACTAAACTATCTTTAGGCAAGGCGTCCCATGTGTAATCAAAGCTGGTAATACCAAGGCATGTTGGCTATTACTCCAAGTAGAACCGGCGGTACACAAATATGTTGCGTCACGGAATATTGCGGGAGATCATACCTGACATGGTGCAAGCAGTACGCCGAAGCGCTATAGGCCAAGCGGCGTGATGGAAGGCGCTCAAACCACTCACAAGGGTGCGCGTGATAGTATGAAGGATGCTACAACCCTGAGTTCTCCTGCAGGAAACGGGAGCAGCCAACATAACCCGGACGGTACTTTGAGAATAAATGGCTGTGTCATTGGGCACCGTGCCTTCGTTCCAGGAATGGGATCACGAACGCAGAATATTGAACTTGGACCTGGGGCAGTCCAGTCATATAACACGAAATTAGCAATTCACGCTCTAAAAGAATTCGGCCAACAGCTTTTACCATTAACTCAAACCGTTGAGGCGCTATTTCAGACTTTCCTCCCTGAGGTGCCTTCCAAATACACAGCAGTCTATGAGACCATTTACGATGGGAAAGCTCACAATGTTCACGAGGCATTTGGAATATGGAGCTCTCGCTCACTTGTCATCAACGCGAATACCAATAACCATCAGGGTCTGGAGGACTTATACCATGGGTGGTGTGCGATAGTAGTATTCGGAGACTTTGAGGGCGGCGATGCCCGCTTTCCTGAGCTTGGAGTCAAGATTGATTGTACCCCTGGTATGTAGAGACTCCCGCCCATCTTATCCAATTCCAATAAGTAACTAAGATATATTCTCTAGGTTCAATTATTTTCATGCGTTCCTATGCAGTGGAACATTATATTCGCTCTTTTATGGGAAATCGGTGTAGTGTTGTCCACTTTACACTTCAAGCAGTGCACTGCACGATGTATATGTGGAGAAGACGGGAAAGCCATTGTGGGAGTTCAATAAGATGCCTAAATGGTGGCAGAAGTTGTGCATGCATCTGAATGTATAATAATGTTGCTAATCATTGATTTTTCTATTTAGTATGGGTATACAATCACACCCGGCTGTCCGGGATCTTGATAATCTGGATACCTTGCTGTGTCGTGCGAATCTCAGTAAGTTCTAAATTTCTTTACGCCAAAGCCTAGCCTGTTGTCCCGGATCACTCGCTATGCCAGATGGATTCTCAGGATTTTGTCCGTCCGGGATAGCGGGGTGCTAGTGTATACTTTTAAGCTTGGCCTGCCCTCGTGTGCAAGGCTGTGCCCCCAAAATCTTACGTCCAAACAATACGCCCAAAGCCATACGCCCAAAACCATACGCCTATAACCATACGCCAAAAACCATACGCCCAAAGCCAAACCATACGCCCAAACCCATACGCCAAAAACCATGTGCCCAAAACCATACGCCCAAAAGCCATACGCCCAAAGCCAAACCATACGCTCAAAACCATACGCCCAAAACCATATGCCCAAAAGCCATTCGCCCAAAGCCAAACCATACGCCCAAAGCCATACACCCAAAACCATCCGCCCAAAACAATACGCCTAAAACCATACGCCCAAAAATATACGCCCAAAACCATGCGCCCAACACCATACGCCCAAAAGCCATACGCCCAAAGCCAAACCATCCGCCCAAAACCATACGCCCAAAGCCATATGCCCAAAAGCCATTCGCCCAAAGCCAAACCATACGCCCAAAGCCATACACCCATAACCATCCCCCCAAAACAATACGCCTAAAACCATACACCCAAAACCATACGCCCAAAACCATACGCCAAAGAGAGTCACCTAAAACCATAGCTTTTTATACACTATAGTGAGCGCCCAGTTTAACCAACTATCTGCAAGTTTAGGGTAAGTGATTGTCTGAACCTCGGACCAGAATTAAATAGTGGCTAGTATTTGGGTGGATGGCTTGCAAGGCATGTGAGACGTGACGCCTAAACCAATAGTCTTTGAATGAAAAGCCCAAAAATGAATGCCCAAAGCCATAAGCCCAAAGCCGTACACCCTGAATGAGATCACGAAATGATAAGCCGGAGACCATATCCTCAGGAAGATAGCAATCGTGCATGCACCAATATACAACTATAGGCTTAGAGTTATGTACCTGGAATAATATGCTTAGAAGTACTTAGAAACATACCTAGATTATACGCTTACAATCATATACTGAGAGCGATTTCCAAACACTATTTATCTCAAACTAGAAGCCCAAATCATAATGATAATGTGAGCACTATATTCAAATCCTATCTTTTGAGATAGTTGCCGGATTGCTATCTGGAATATCCAAATAGTGGAGTCATCATACTAGGCATACGAAGTAATTAGGGGGTGTTTGGCCAGCCAATTCAGATCTCAAATTGTGATTTCAGATCAGAATTGAGAGGCCAAACACCCCTTAGAGTTCAACCTGCCATTTGTTTAGTCAGAGAATATTACTCGTGGGAATAAGTGGCGCCCCGCACAGGGGCAAGAGTGGGGGACGAGAAGACAGGGGCGCGTCTAGGCAATCAGCAGGGAAAGTAAAATACCCGCCCCGCCCCACAGCCCGGCCAGGGCCCCGTGTCATACGGGGCGGGGAGGAACGGCAAAGAGTTGACCCCGGGCCGGAGTAACGGCGGGGTTACAAACTAAAAACCCGCCCCGCCGCGCCCCGCCCCGCCCCGTAACAAACACTACCCGTGGCCCCGCTTTTTGTATATTCGCCTCTCGAACATTTCACTTTTGATACATGATTGAGTAATTGTGTGAGCATATATGAAAAACCATATACCTCAAAGTATATACCGGCATTTATTTGCATGGAATGATTCATACAATATGAAGCAGAATAATTCATAACACCGATTGGACATCTGAGTTGCCTAGTCTAATAACCTATATTGTCACAGCAGGCCATACGCCCAATTCATAAGCCCAATTCATACACTCTATTCACAGATTCAAATCATATGCCCAATTCATAAGCCTTATTCATCCGCCGGGGCAATATACCCAAATCATACCCCCAAGCCATACGCTCAAACAAACCCCCAAACCACACACCCAAGCCATACGGTCAAATCATGCCCCCAAACCATACAGCCAAACCATACCCCCAAATCATATTATCAAATCATAGTCCCAAGCCATACCCCTAATCCTTACCCCCAAGCTATATGCCTAAGCCATAGACCCAAATCATGACCACAGTCGTGATATGGAGTTACTGTGTTCAGAGTTTACATAGCGAAATGGTGAGGTTAAAGAAAAAGTGTATTTATAACAATAGGAGTTCTACAAAAGGTAATTATGCTAAGCTAGATGTGACTCCGAGGTTTGAGTTAGTCGTATGAGTTGTGTAAAAGTGAGAAAAGACTGCCCCATCCCCCCCACCACATGGGGACAACACCATGGAGTAATAGAAAACAAGAAGAATGAAAGTCATAATAGTTGAAAAAAGAGGTGAATTAAGGGAAAGAAAAAGACAATCCCCGAATATGCTTAAGTGGTAGCCCTCCTACCAGTACCAGCTCCTGCCCTGCCACCACCACCCCCAGAGTGTGTCAGCATCCTACGGCCATCAGGGTTCGAACCACTCACACCAGGGCCCGCCGAGCACGTACATGCCCTACTCCACCCACTCCTACCCGTACCACAAGTCGGCTGGACTGGTGTCAGCATGGTACGACTACTAACCCCAGCCCCAGACCGCCTTGTTCTGGCGACGTGGGCAGCTGTCCCTCCGACGGTCCCTGTCACCACCTACTACTACTGTCACCACCCCTCTCTGTACCCACATTCCTGGTATCCTGGTCTCCCTGGGCACCTCTCGCATTACCTTCCTCGCTACCACTTCCATCTCCCATAGCAGAACCCACACCCCCAACCAAATTTCCTTGTCTAACAACTCCCCCAGCATCCCCCATAGTACCACTACCACCAGTCCGGCTAGTGCTCTCAGGGCCACCATACAAACGATGGCGTACATGTGGACGAGTGGTATCGCTGTCGTCACTGTCGCTGTCACTACTGTCATTGGCACGGGGTGAGTGATGGGAAGAAGCTCCCTGGCGAGGGGGAGAGGCACAAAGCCGAGGAGGTGCACCCCCAGGAGGAGGCGGAGGAGGAACACAAGCAGCACGAAGAGCACAACCGGGACAAGGTGGACGCCGGGGAGGAGGAGGTGGAGGAGGACCACCGCCAGGAGCACCGCTGTCCTGATTCAGATGATATCTCATCTCTTCGTGAGTGGCACCATCTGGCTGGCCAGCGATAACGCTCATGACATCTGCAACGAATCTCCGCTCCTGGACCATGAGGGTAACGCAACCACCATGTGCCGCACGCAGGTCTCCAGCTATGAACAAAAAATTTGTAAATCAGATAATTATACTAGGAGAGGAACTCAACTTACGGGTCATTGTCATCAGCAGGAACTCTTCCGTTGCCCCCCGGAGGCATTCAACAGCTGATACCTGCCAACGCAATTGTGCCTCAAGTGTCAAATCTGACACAATCTCCTGGCAAAGATGATAGAATGGGCCATTGGGAATTAGGTACCCGCCATCGCGGCGTGACATAATAATCTCTGCCATCCCTACCATCCCAGTTGGATACCGAGCTGGCTTCTGGACCCCACCAACAACCCTCCTCACCCTTTTTCGACCAAGATGCCGAGTTGAGGGCCCTCAATTTCCACCACCCTTGCGGGCCAAGATACTATCATTTGCGCGAGGTTTGGGAGGCATTGAGCAGGAGTTACCTTTTTGGTGTTTGCTTATTTGTTGTGTTGATGGAGAGGTGCATGAGGAAGGAGGTTCACAGGAAAAGACAGAAGGGTTTTTGCTCAGAAGTTAGACGCAAATTGATCTTGGGTGTGTAGGTGACTGGAGTCTGCTTCCTTGGGCGTATGTATATTTGTGCATATGTGTATTTGAGCGTATGTGGATGGACCCTATACCTTCCCTGATAGCTGAGTCACATATTAGGGCTTGCTAAGAGGAAGAAGTGTGTTGGAGGAGATGTGGGTAAAGAGTTATTTTATACCAACGAAATAAAAATTGCTTATTTCATCAGGAGTGTCTTTCAAGCCACATCATTATATCTTTCCTGGAGTCCCTTGAAGTTTAGGCATATATTGATTCATGATGTCAAGATGAGTAAACGACAGTTAAGGTTGATCAGGCATGATTATATACATACACTTGAATTGTACGATGGTTAAAGTCGCACAGGTTTTCCAAAGCCAAAGAAAGATATTGAGAGAATAACCAATACAGGAGAATGAAGTAAGAAAAACCCAGACCATCTACACAAGCTATTCCATCGATCAACCTTGTTGCCTGAGTCCACTGGGGGACGTGGTGGGGCAGATGTCGCTGCCCTTGTCGCTTGACATCGTTGGCACCGATAGATCCCTACGTGACAATGACGGTGCAATTAGAGAGTGGTGGTGGTGGGCGGGTAACAAAAAACGCAAGCTGTAGCGAGCTTGGAGATGAGAACGCGAGTTGCAGCGAGCATCGAGGTTCTCAACTCCTGGGAACTGCTTGTTCTATATGTGAAGGTGGGTCTCCGGTCCGTGCATAATGAGCTATGATGTCCGGGCAACTAGGCGCGTTGTTCTCCAGGACATCCACACAGTGCTCCTCAGCTTTCCCTAATTGGCAATGGGTTGTTCCAACCCGACATCAAGACTGCAACCCCCAGGCTACTATAACACGCAATCTACAATCCCTTCCATGTAGAAATGGCTTGCAAATGTTGAACTAGATGTTGTTTTTGTTCCAAGATGTTATATCTTCCCTGTTTGTGTATTAAGTGTACAATTGTAGTCACAAAATAAACCTGGAGAGTATGCCCCTCCAATATTTACTCCGAACTCAAACACACAGCTCTTGTTGCTATAATTTCCTCAATCTGATAGTATGATGAAAGTGTTTTGCAGAAGGCTTGAATCTGGGAGGTTATTCATATCAGACTTAGAAGTTGGTGAGTAGGGCTTTTAGTTAGGCTACGACGGTAGAGAAGAGGGCTCGACCCGTGACTGCGGGTAGACCGTGATGATGTTTTCAAGAGGTAAACCAACTTTTTCTTTTCTTTTTCACAGAGGCCAAATTAAGTCCTCTTCTTTCTCACCACAGTATTACCATCGCCATCCACACTCTCGCCATCAACACAATCCTTAGGTCTCTCTGCCCACTGCGCTACAATCCCCTTCTCTTTTTCATACATTATAGAAACAAACTCAGCAGGTGAAACAAAAAAGAAGAAAAAAGAAAAGAAAAGAAAAGAAACACCCGTGGCTCTTGCCCCAGCAACCTGGATACGCCCCTCTACTGGTACCACGCTCTCAACCTCCCTGGCTTTCTCCACTACATCAGAGGGCACCCCGGCAAAAGGTCGCTGCATAGATTACTTATTGCCCGATCCCAAGTAGTAATTAGTCACCATCTTCACACAGGTCTTTTCTCCTTTGGTCTTTTATCACCCCTCAAAGCATACCCCTAGTTCATACGAACAAATCATACCTACAAAATCATACGAACAAAGAAATCATGCGCACCAAATCATAACAACAAATTATATGTACTAAGATTGATGAATAGAATACCTTTTTTCACGAGGAATGCCATCTTCTTATAATTGGAGGCCGCTCCCGGCAGGCGCTTTGGGGCACTTAGTACATCCTGAGACCATCTGCTGGAATGAACATAGGGCGAGCCTTACCGGCTTGGAAACCGCTTTCGAATATGCAAGGGCGAACCGAGGCAATTGCCTAAAACAACGCGGTGATTTTGCGCGAAGATATAATGAGTACCAGGTGGTTGATGACGAGACCAAAGCCCAAGTGGATCACGAGATGATTGTGGAGGAGAACGACATCAAGGAGCAGGAATGTGTGGCAATCCTGGGGTATTGGCCACGATACTATCCTAACCAGTATCGTGACGATGGTTTGCCACTTGGGAACCCCGCAACCACCATCGCGGTTGATGCTCCACCGAATTCACCGGCATCACCAGTATTTCACTCACCAAAAATCAGGCCCGCAGCTCAAATGAACAGTCTGCTCGACGGTGTGGTACAGCGACCCAGAAGGTTGTCAACTGGGTCTGCGCGGGTACAGCCTCCAGGGCCTTCAGTATGTCAGGACGTTCCTCCCCAGAGCACCTACCGGCTAGCGATTCGGGAGCCCAGTCATTCACTCACAATGCGTGGAGCGCCGCTATCCCCTACATGATCCCCTTTTGGGCGCCCTGTGGCTTTGGCGAGGGCAGCTACCTTCAATACAGGCATCCCAAGGGAGCCTATCTCACATGTTCCCAGGTTTAGGATACAACTAGGTCGCCTGAGGCGAAACTCCCGTGCTAATAACCCACAGTCAAGTAAGTAATTTTAAATTTTGCCTAATTAACTTAGAGATGTGCTGACAAATATTCAGTGTTGTTTAGCTCGGACAGGCCCCACGATCCCTATCGGTGGAGAGGACGGTACTTCTGAGTAGAGATTGACGGAGGAGGATATGGAAGGAGATTTGGACATGACGGTTCAGGAGTATGAGTGTGACGAAAAGGGTAGCCTTTTGATTAAGTGGGGGAAGCGTGTTGCGAGGCTTTTTGCCAAATACGGAGGTCTAAGAAGAGTGGGAGGAGGATGAAGAGGATGAAGACGTCGATTTTATCGACGTATATGAGTCTCGTGATGATGATGTCCATATGACGGACGAAGGGGAAACCTCCGGCTCTAGTTTGGGAAGTAGGATGCGACACTTAGGTCGCCCTCACTCGGCATCTTCCTCTCATGGTGTGTACGGCGATGCGGCAGCACACTCTTTCCATGCTAGTAGGCAAGAGATTGGAGAGCGGCTGCTGCGGTGGGCTATGACACCCAAGGATTTCTTCACAAGACCGCAAGACCAACAGGGCTGCATCGAACATATTGTCACCAAGAGAATGTGTTTTCTTGCGGGCAATCCCAGTCTTATGATTGATCTCGAGGCAGCGGCTAGGGAAGACGCTGAAGAACAAGGAATTGACATTCAGGAGATAGATAGAATTGACCGCGAGATGGATAGGCAGGCCCTCTTCAATATGGCTAGCCAGCACTTCCCTCACCGCGTCAAACAGGAGCCTGAGGATTAACGATTTCTACTTCCATCTCTTTTCTTTTCTTGTTATCTCATAGTTCCTTTCCTGACCCCTTACGCTGGTTCTGCCTTCCTTACTCTCCTTAATATGGTTCCCCTTACCTTGTCTTACCTGCACTCCCACTTCTGTCTTTATTCACTACAATATCTCTAGAGTTCCTGACGGGGCGGGGCGGGATGGGTTTTCATTCGACAGGCCCCGCCCTTACAACCGGCCGGGGGGGTTATTTTGGGGGTGATCCCTGCCCCCCCACCCTTTCTCCCCACCTGTTTTCATGGGACCGGATCTGGGGAACGGCCGGGGCCGGGGGCCAGGGCAGGGAACGCTAAAAAAACACGCCCCGCCCCAGGCCTTTCAACGAGGTGGGGCGGGCAATTGGGATAGGGGCCCGCGTTTTGCGGGGCCCCGGAGGCCCCGTAACGAACATTTAATATCTCCCATTTGGTTTCATCCTTAGCCAGTATTCTGTCTCCCACATCATAAATCCCGGGGCTGTTTTCCTTGGGTTAGATTCTTACGCAGCAGGCTACCTCTTTTCTTGTTCCCTTCTCACTCTGAATCTGCAGAGACCGAAGCTCCTTTAGAGTTTAATTTCTTTTGTTATCATATCCGGCGCCTATACGGATTCCGCCCTTTTCTTTTCGGTCATGATTAAGTAGGTCACCTTACCCACTTGCAGTACAATGTAATCTGAGAGCACTTTAGAAGTTAGAAACAATCTCCCATAACGATAAGCTCGAGCCCTGATTGAGATTGTCTATTTAGTACTTTGCTTCTGGTTTCTTCGGGAAAGTCCATACGCCCAAAGCTTACGCCCAAAACATACCCCCAAATCAAACGCCCAAAACACACGCCCAAAACATACGCCCAAAACACACGCCCAACGCCCACGCCCAAAGCACACGCCCAAAGCATACGCCCAATGCATACACCCAAAGTATACACCTGAAGCATATGCCCCAATACCCGCCCAAAGCAGTTGATGGAAAGACGATCTGTGCGAATGTTTAATTATAATTTATGTTCAAATATGCGAGAGAATAGCCACGCATATTGTTCTAGAGAAGTCAAGCTCTGCTAAGCTTCGTTACAGGGCCCCGTTTGCGAGCAGCGGGGACAAAGTAACATAGGTTATTCTGATTAACTCGGGGAAAAGGTTATTCCAATCTGACAAGAACTGACCGAGATAGAGCTCTTCATCAGCAAAAATATTACCCTCCGTTGTGGGCGTTCTGTGCCTCTGACGCACCTGACACTGGAATGTTAATCGCGAATCAGGACGCAACGACCCTACCACACAACATTGTGGATGCACCGGATGTAGCACCTAATACTGAGTACGCACTGGATGCAGCACCTAAGACTCCGGACACACCGGATGCAGCACCCAATACTCATGATACACCGTATGCAGCACCCAAGACTCCGGACGCCACCTGACGCAGCACCAAATAGTCAGGCTGCTACCTGCCAGCAGACCACATCTTGCGGAGATAAGCGAAGGGTCCCCCCTTTACCTGTTTCTGACCTTGGTCACACGGGTCACAATAGATTTCAAGTTCATTTGATCAAATTATTAAATTTACTACAGGTAGGCTTCTATTATGCTAATAAGCATGCAAATTCACACCGAAGCCTGAGCCCGGCCTCCCCCCTGCCTGGGACCCTATAGCTCTATGGGGAATTGGCGCCTCAGGACGTACCTTATACCGGCACGTAGCTGGCGTCGAGCCCAACAATCCCTTGCAATCAGATCCAGGATCGGACCAGCGGTTGTAGATGAAACAGCCATCGAATTCTGGGATCGCCAGGTACCTATATTGTAAAGACCACTCTCACAAGGGTGAGCGATCTCCTGAGCTCTGATGCGACAAAGACGTACCTTATACCGTTGGGAAGCTGGCGTCGAGCCCAACAACATCCAGCAATCGGATCCCGAATCGGTCCAGTGGTTGTGGAGACACGTGCCATCGGGTTCTGGCATCGCCAGCACACCATTCAGCCCTGTAACTTCATGAATAAAGTTCGCGGGGGAAGCATCTTATATCATTGTGAAGCTGGTGTTGAGGCCGACAGTCTCCGTGAATCAGATCCAGATTCGGTGAAGCGGCCGTAGAGTTATCCGCTATCGAGCTTTCCATTACTTTAGTCCAAAGACCAATCTCAGAAGGGCTGGCAGATCTATGGGTCTTGATGTGACAGATACGTACCTTATACCACCACGTAGCTGGCGTCAGGCCCAACAACCTCCCGCAATCAGATCCAGGATTGCCCCCGCGGTTGTGGTGGAATCTGCCATCGAGTTTATGGACGTTTAGAAAGACCACTCTCAGAAGGGTTGGCGGATTCATGAGCTTTGATGCGACAGAGACGTACCTTATACCGTTAGGAAGCTGACGTCGAGCCCAACAGCCTCCCGCAATCAGATCCAAAGTCGTATCACAGGTTGTGGAGGAATCAGCCATCGAGCTCAGGGAGCGCCAGGGTACTTATTGTAAAGACCACTCTCAGAAGGGTTGGCGGATTCCTGGGTTTCGATGCGACAGAGACGTACCTTATACCCTTAGGAAGCTGGCGTCGAGCTCAACAATCTCCAGCAATTGGATCCAGGATCAGAGAAGTGGTTGTGGAGGAATCAGCCATCGAGTTCTGGGATCGCCAGGCTACCTGCATTGTAAAGACCACTCTCACAAGGGTGAGCGATCTCCTGGGTTCTGATGCGACAGAGACGTACCTTATACCGTTAGGAAGCTGGCATTGAGCCCAATATTCCCCCATACACAGATCTAGAATCCATCCATCGGCCGTGGAGTAATCCGCCGTTGAGTACAATATCAGCAGCTTAATACCTAATACACCCTCCACAGAGGAGAGCGACTTCCTGAGTCTTGATGCGACACAGACGTACTGTATACCGTTGGATAGCTAGCGTCAAGCGCAACAACCCCCCGCAAACAGAATCAAGATCCCTGCAGCGGTTGTAGAGTAATCCGCTGTCGAGTAAGGAATCTCCAGGGTTACTCTGATAGTGGTATAGAGATCCCCTCCACATAAGACTGAGATTTCCTGAGTTTTGATGCCACAGAGACGTCCTTCATACCATTGCGTAGCTGGCGTCGAGCCCAACAATATCAAGGAATCGGATCCAGAATCGGTCATGTCGTTGTGGAGGAATCTGCCATCGAGTTCTGGGGTTGCCAGCGTACCTATAAAAACAACTCTCACCAGGGTCAGCAATTTCATGAGTTCTGATGTCACAGAGACGTCCTGTATACCGTTAGGTAGCTGTCGTCAAGCCCAACAATCTCCCGCAATCAGACTCTGGATCGGAGCAGTGGTTGTGGATACTGTTCGTTACGGGGCCTCCGGGCCCCTGAAAAACGCAGGCCCTTGGCCCATTTCCCCGGCCCGCCCCGCTGAACAGCTGGGAGCTGGGCCAGTTATTTTACTGTTCCCTGCCCCTGCCCCCGGCCCCGCCCGTTCCCCAGACCGGTCCCCGTTAAAACAGGTGGGGAGAAACGTGGCCCCATCGCGGGAATGAGCGGGGACTCGCCCAGGACCGGGGCGGGGCGGTGATCACCCCAAAAATAACCCCCCCGGCCTGCTGTAAGAACGGGGCCTGGCCAGTGAAAACATGCACCGCCCTGCCCCGTAACGAACTCGGGTTGTGGAGGAATCCGCTATTGAGTTCCTGGATCGCCAGCACCACACCCTATTCAGCCCTGTAACTTCATGAATATTATCCCTCTGGGGATGAATCTTATACCGCTGGATAGCTGGCATCGAGACCAGGAACATCCAGGTATCGGATTGAGGATTTATTGTCTGGCTGTGGTGCCCTGTTGGGGCTGTGGCCCCGGTGAGTGGATGTTGTGTGTTGTGCAGTCATGAACAGAGTGTGTCGCGTTGCGTCCACTTTGAGGCTAAGTGCTGAGAAACTACCAGTCAGTGTTATGGCTATTACTCGCATTCAGACTGGAGTGAGCTGGCATTTTCGCTCATTCCAAGATGATGTTCTGAAAATAGAACTCTGAGTGCGAGTCTGACTTGGGGTCTTTAGGGCAAATTTATGATTAAGGGTATGATGGCTTTCTCACCAGGCCCCAGCACTAACTATATATTCTTTGCGATGAAATACTCCTTGCTCACATGTGGGCTAGAAGACAAAGAAGGCTGAAAGGAGAATCAGGGGTAGGTGTTAATCCTGATGTGCGATGGTGTTGAGGTTTAAGTCAGAATGCATGGGAGGCAGGGTTGCTTAGTTGCATGTATCCGGACGGAGCCCAGTGTAGGCAAGGGTCTCTGGACGCACCAGACGCAACCAGATATGGCGTATTGGTACATGACGCACAGGACGCACAGGACGCAGAGTCCGAGTCAGGACGCAACACTACCGTATCTCATGCAGACTACCTTTTTGCTGATGTTTGAAGTTAGACAACTTCACCGAGGTCTATCTCACTCAGCTTTGGTCAGATTTGCATGATTCTTTATTTAATATGGCGTTAATAACCTCCTCTTGGCCCCCCGTTTGTCAGAAACGGGGCCCTGTAACGAACACTAAGCTCCGCAGTTTTCAGCATAGGCTTCTATCTCAGAATCAGAATCAGAATCCACAAGGGTACAATAAAAGAGACCGATGACAACTCAGCTACTTGTACTTCCACGACGCATCATTTCCATTGAATGCACAGTTGCACGGATATAAATTCCGGCTCCTACTGCATTAAGGATCCCCTTGTACTCGGTATCGTCACAGACCAAGAACCCTGACACCATCTCCTTCCGCTGTAGCTTCACATTACCACACTTCTCTTCAGTACCTTAGTTCCCAACCAATACATTTGGCCAGGGACCGGGGCGTGCATCCCAGCCTTTGGATAATTCATCATGTCTACCACATCATATTGTAAGCTACCTTCCTGGCATTGATATGGAATATTTGACTTACAGAAAAAGCGTATGACTTTATGACCCCAGGAAAGCCACTAGAGAAAAGGCTGTGAAAACTAGGTTGGTTCCAGGTCGCCATAGTGGTCTAGAGAGCCCTAGGGAAAGCCGTTCACTTCCAAGAAGCTATGGTCAACTGGAGTATGGGCCATTGGGCGAAGCTGAGGAAGGGGAACGATACCGGGCTCGGTATTACCCGGTGCAGTCGATACAATTACAATAGTTTGCCTAATTGTGCTCATGATACTAATGAAGGATGGATATGTAGAGATGTAGGAAGATCGTGCTTTTATAGTAAGACCAAAAGGTTTTGAAGTAGGGAAAAACTATAAAATGAATTCATCAAGACCTGCTACTTATACATTAAGTCCACTCGAGCAAGGCTTGATACAATATAATTAAAGAGAGTATATATTATGCAAATTCAGAAGTCAGAATGAAGTTATTGTTAACTGTCTGAGTCTGAAACTAAGCTCCGCGTTATTTTGCCTTTTACCACTCACCTGCCTGAGTCACACTGCTGAAATATTTGTAAGCTCGAGTCCCGACCCTTAATCTCATATCATAACTCAAGCGCCTGTATGATACCGCGAGATTCCCTTGTTCACCGTTCCACCATTCCCGCAATCCGTCCACCTGGTACCAATCTGACTGCCTTCCCCCCACCATTTGCCCACTTGAATGCACACATCTCTTATTGGTACCGTTGTCCTATCCGTAGTGACCGGCCAGTGGCCCCAGCTTTGTCTATCGCTCACTATCAGCTTTTTCTTTTCATAGTTCTAGTTGGCTGCACACTTGCCGCAGGTGGGGTCTAGTAACAGCTTACAGAAAATAAAGTCCACCTTCATTCTACTGAAGGCAATGGGAAAAACGTTGATTATTTCATCAGGGCCAAATGTCCAGGTATAAAACTCATCCATTGCAGCTTCCGTGAATGGGGCCGTTGTCATCACCTTAGGTGTAAATAAAGGAAAGGCGGCAAAGGTAGACTGCAGTAGCAACAAGATGGTTATGGTATGATATTCTTGTGTGTATCTAAGTGGAGGATAATTACATAGCGTAATTACCAACCTATAAATGGTTGCGGCCGTCTATATACAACAGTTCGATTGATGCAAAGGGGGACGCTTGGGAATTAGGTACAGGGTTAAAAAGATCGCTAACACGGTTCAACTCTTACCTTTAGTAAACTTATTTTGATATTTATTTGACATTTAATTCATAATTTAAGAGTTATAACATCATATTTAAAATGTAACATAATATTAAATAGTATGGATTTATGACAATAATTTAATTGATAATCACAATTCTTTTTTACTGGTTTTGGAACAGATATCAAGTGATTTTGGAACTGACTGTTACAATTGGCATCTACGGAAAGACCAAACTCACATCGTAGTGAATGAAGTGCTGTAATGTCAGTTTCCGTAAATCCATCAACCCTGCGCAGTCGAGCCCCCAGCGAGCGCATCCGTTTAGCTCAACTGGCCTCCGCTGTTCCAGCATTATCAGTGTCTGAACTACCAGTCGAAGCACCCTAGCAGGTAAATGTATCTCCAAGAAATAACTCATTATCTATTAGTGTATCCCCTAACACGATACGATTACGACAATAGCGAGAACGACAACGTCAATCTGCTCTGCTCGAGTCGCTAGCAGTAAGCCCAGTACAACAAGTTCAGCCTAGTGTGCCTAGTAGTATTAGTCCAAGAATAGAAACTACTAGTGCAGGTTTCATACCCAGTACTGAGAGTATAGACTCTCCTCAAGCAGTACTAGGGGTAGATAATGAACCTCATCAAAAGTGTGTGATATACTGCCCTCGCGGATTGGGCAAGATGGGAGTTCCTTCTCCTGTCAGACTTCGAATCCTGAATGAAGATATTCAGGATATCAAAAAGATTATTCACCTACACAGCAAGAGTACTAAGATTTCAGGTACTGCGTTAATGAAGTATATTCAAGTTTTGAACTTTATGAAATTTCAAGCACTTCAAGAACGTAATTGGTCAATTACACCTGAATTCATCTTGTTTAAGACAAGAGAACAGCTCGCAAAACAAGTAGCAGGTGGTGAGGGAGCAGGTCAGTGGACCTCGGGCGAGATTATGAAAAATGAGGTTACTTGGATCAAGGATAGAGTAATCAAGGTTCCGCAAAGAGGTCAACATCCAAAGATCCCCAGTCTTCTTGAGGATGAAAGTACACTCTTGGCAGTACGAGAGTATATTGGAATACCTGGTGAAGGTAAGTCCTATATAGGTATCTCCCTTAAGGTGATAATACTAATAGAATAATAGCTGTAGATTCAATGGGTATGGTACAAGCAATTACCCACCACGTGGCGGAAATGAATAATTCTGTTGTGCTTCCAGCTACAGGACGAATGGTACTTGAAATCCGCAAAACTATTAGTAGTCTCAGCAGCCGGCGGTAGCTGCGAAAGCTGGGATTTAAGTGGAAAGAGGTATGTAAAGAGGTTAATTATGACGGCCATGAACGTGATCATGTAAAACTTGAACAGTATCGGAATGAGATTCTTTTACCCTTTCTGAAAGAACTGCAACCAGCTCTGATGAAGTGGGATCAAGATCTCAGTCCAATTAGTAACCAACAACTGCTTTCTGGAGAGTTAGCTCCTGTAGTAATAGTCACTCAAGATGAGGGCACCTTTAATGCTAATGATGGTAGACATTGCATTTGGACACACGAAGATCATCAGCCATTACATAAGAAAGGTAGAGGTCAAGGACCACATGTTTCCGATTTCGTAACTCCAATTGGAAGACTTGGAGATGGAGCTGCATGTGAGATATTGCAATGCTGAGGGGATATTGGGTGGGATGGGGAGAAGGCTTTGGAGCAGATTAAGACAAAAGCAATACGACTCTTTGAAGCTGAGTTTCCAGGATGTAGAGGCCTCTTCCTTTTTGATAATGCAAAGAGACATAGTAAATATGCTGATGATGCGTGGCGGGTTTCCAAAATGAATAAGGCAGATGGGGGAAAACATCAGCAAAAATAATACCTTGCGTTCTGTGCATTGTGTGCATCTGACGCACCTGACGCTAGAACCCAAATCGCGAACCAGGACGCAACCACCCTACCACACAATGCGCCTGACGCAACATGATGCAGCACCTAATCCTCAGGACGCACCAGAGGCAGCACCTAGTCTTCTGGATGCAACCCAATGTCAGACCTGCTCTTCCGGATACAGTGCATTCAGTACTCATCTTCCCGAAATAAGGGACCTTGAAGGGTACTCCCTTTACTTTTCCTGACCAGGGTCACAATAGGTTTCATGCTCTCAGTATATTAAATATACTACTACTAGTGTTCTATAGTTCTAATATACAGGACTGATGATGATGCTCATATGCAACCCCTCAGGCTGCCCTACCCGGGACTCGACCTTTACCTGGTACCCAACACCTACCCGGGACACTATAACTTGCTGAATAAATGTCACGGGGAGAAGATCTTATATCATTCAAGTTGTCAAGCTGGCATCGAGGCCAACAACCTCCTGCAATCAGATTCAGAATCGGCCCAGTGGTCGTGGAGGAATCTGACATCAACCTCTGGGAGCCCCAGGGTATGTCAAAAGACAACTCTCACAAGGGTCAGCGACTTCCTGAGTTCTGATGCGACAGGCACGTCCATAATCCCGCTGCGTAGCTGGTGTCGAGCCCGACGATGTCCCGCAATCAGATTCAGAATCGGAGCCGTGGTTGTGGAGGAATCAGCCATCGAGCTCTGGGATCGCCAGAGTACGTATAAAGACAACCCCCACAAGAGTCACCGATTTCCTGAGGTCTGATACGATAGAGACGTACCTTATACCGCCGTGTAGCTGGCGTCGAGTCCAACAAACTCCCGCAAAGAGCAGCCAAATCCGTCCCGCGGATGTGGAGTAATCTGCCATCGAGTAAAATATCGCCAGGGCTACTATAAAGATCCTCTCCACAGAAGACAGCGATATCCTGGGTTTCGATGTGACAGAGACGTACCTTATACTGTTGGAAGGCTGGCGTCATGCCCAACAACCTCCCGCAAACGGAATCAAAATCCGTCCAACGGTCGTGGAGATATCTGCGATCGAGTAAAGTATGGCTAGCTTGATACCTGATACACCCTGCACAGAAGACAGCGACTTCATGAGCTTTGATGCGACAGGGACGTACTTTATACCATTGCGTAGCTGGCGTCCAGCCCAACGGCCTCCCGCAATCGGATTCAGAATCGGAGCCGTGGTTGTGGAGTAATCTGCTATCGAGCTCTGAGATCGCCAGGGTATCTATAAAAACGACTCTCACAAGAGTCAGCAATTTCCTGAGTTCTGATGCGACCGAGACGTCCTTTATACCGCTGCGTAGCTGGCGTCGAGCCCAACGATCTCCCGTAATCAGAATCCGGATCGGAGCAGGGGTTGTGGAGGGATCTGCCATCGAGCTCTCAGATCGCCAGGGTATCTATAAAGACACCTCTCATAAGGGTCAGCGAGATCCTGAGTTTAGATGCTACAAAGATGTACTTTATACCGCTGTGTAGCTGGTGTCGAGCCCAATAACCTCCCGCAATCAGATCCAGGATCGGAGCAGTGGTTGTGGAGGGATCAGCCATCGAGCTCTGGTATCGCGAACACCCCACCCCATTCAGCCCTGTAACTTCATGAACATTATCCCTCTGGGGATGAATCTTATACCGCTGGATAGCTGGCATCGAGCCCAGGAACCTCCAAGTGTCGGATTCAGGATTGATTGTCTGGCTGTGGTGAAGTGTTGCAGCTGTGGCCTGGGAGTGTGGATGTTGAGTGTTGTGATGAAAAGAGTGTCGGGTCGTGTCCAGTTTGAGGCTAAGTGCCGAGAGACCACCAGGCACTATGCTAGACTTGAGAGTATTATGGCTATCACTCGCTTTCAGACAGGAGTGAGCTGGCATTTTCGCTCATTCAAAGATGATGTTCTGAAAATGGAACTCTCAGTGCGAGTGTGACTCGGACTTGGAGTCTTTAGCACAAATTTAAGATTAAGGGAATGATGGCTTTCCCACCATGCGCCAGCACTAGCTATATTCTCTTTGGCAAGAAATACTCCTTGTTCACATCCAGGCTACTAGAAGATAAAGAAGGCTGAAAGGAGAATCAGGGCGAGTGGTGAATCCTGATGTGGGATGGTGTTGAGGTTTAAGTCAGGATGCATGGGAGGCAGGGTTGCTTGGTTGGATGTGTACGGACGGAACCCAGTGTAGGCAAGGGTTTCCGGACGCACCTGACGCAACCAGATGTAACCTATAGGTATAGGACGTAGAGGACGCACAGCACGCAGGGTCCAGGCTGGGAGAGTCAGGACCAAACACTACGGGATCTGACGCAGGCCACCTTTTTGCTGATGAAGATGCCAAGAAAATGCGTACAACTTATGTATTGGAGAGATCACATCCACAGGCGGGATATTTCTAGTCTATGGTACTTCAAGATGGAACCCCAAAGGGTCTCAAAACAGTACTCACAGAAAGGGCTCTATGGCCAACAACTGGTGAGTGCTTTCTGACCCAATGCAGTATTAAAACTCCAGCAGGAAATACACCACCAAATTCAAGATGCTTAAAAGGAGGAACCTGCTGTGCTCGGGCACTTCTTGCATCTCAATCAGACTTTAAAGCTCAATGGGGAGAACTTGAAGAAGCTATTGAGGCTGCAGGGCATATGATTCTTTTTTACCCAGCCTTTCACTGAGAGCTCAACTTCATTGAGTATTTCTGGGCTGCAGCCAAAAGGTATACAAGATTGAATTGCAGGTATGACTTCCCCTCCCTTCAGCACTTAGTTCCCGAAGCCCTAGCACAAGTTCCAAATACTCTTATCTGGAAATATCATACTAAAACACAGAGAATAATTGCTACTTATGAATCTAGTGAGGTATATAGTTCTCAAAGTTATAAAAACCTGTTTTCTAAAAGGTACAAATCTCATCGGAGATCTAATGTCTCTTGAGCATATTTCTTCCTTTCCTTCACTTTTCCTTTATTTTATTTCCTTTGTCTCCTTTCCTTTGTTCATTTTCATATGTTTCTTTCTCTCTTCTGCTTCTCTGTATCACATTCCTGTATTTCTTTTCGTTTGTCATTTAATTCAAAATAATAGTATAAAATAAGTCTTCCATGATCATGATTTGAAGCGAATTAACACTTTTTTAACCCTCTACCTAATTCCCAAGCGTCCCCCATTGCATTAATCGAACTGTTGTGTATAGAGGGCCGAAGCCATACAAGGGTTATAATCGGGATCAACTTTAATCACTCGGAAAGGCACTGAGTGCCTTAGTCACTGCATGGTATGCAAGTATTAGAACCTTACCTTGGATTTGCTTTCAATATTTGCGACAGGTTTGACAGACCCCGTACTTGCAGGTTTGATTCAAGATTTGCTGGCGATTCAGGAGCGCAGGCGCTGTATGTGACTGTTCAATTGGAACTACTCAACTCGCATCAAAGATCAAATTTAGTTACCTCAGACTATAATTGAACAGGGTATATGAACCCCTACTGGATTTGGACTAATGCTATGCCCAAAGCACAGTGGTGGATACCAATTCATGTAGGTCCTACCAGGCCTAATCCTAGAGTGCAGCTATTTTCAAAAAGTAATTCACATCTAATCATACACGACCCGACGCACAAAGTTCATACGCACAAAAATTCATACTCCCAATGGTGCCTACACATGCATGTTCGTATACTCAATTCATAGACTCAAAGATTATGCGAGCAATGAAATGCATCACAGAATGGAAGCCAGCTTGGGTACTGAGCTTAGCTGGGGCAACTTATAATCTTGATTCATATGCCTACCACAGCTGTACTTTATATAAATATCATTGGGGATCTAAGGGGATCTGTCACTGTACATGGATAGCAAGAATCATCTCAAGATAATTTCTCCACAAATAGAATCTTGCACAATGCCCAGAGAACGGGGGCTCTACACCTCTGTGGCAAGAAGCTGTACCTCTTTTTTACAGTTCCACGAAAGCCCTCCACACGAATACTCTCCATCTTTGTCCCCATTTTGGCTAGAATCCAGCCCATCTGGGAGTGGAGACCCTAGACGACCAACGCCAAGACCTCTGACTGTTGTGGCCGGCCCACCTCTTTCAAGTCCCACAACATACTTGCGCTCCGATTCTGGAGCACTGCACTCGGGAAACGAAGATTACTGTTCGTTACGGGACGGCGCAGATCGTGTTTTCACTCGCCAGGCCCCGCCCTTACACGGAGCCTGGGGGGGTATCTTTCGGGTAATTGCTGCCCCGCACCCGTCCGGGGCCAACCGACATTCATTCCCTGGACAGGGTCCCGTTTATTACCACCAAGTGTTAACTGAGACCCGTCTGGGGTATGAGTGGGGTGGGGGCCTGAGGGGGAACAGGGGCAGGGAATGCGGAAAAAGCCACCCCGCCCCAGGCCGTTGAGTGGGGCCGGGTGGGGAAAAGGGTCGGGGGCCCGTGTTTTCGGGACCTAGTCTGCCCCATAACGAACTCTAACCAAGATCACACTTGGAATCTCCTTCATCTGCTAGCCGTAACTTTGTCAACACGTGACACTGTTACATTTGAGATATTGGGAAACTTTCATGTCTATATGGAGGAATATCATGAGAGTGGGATGGAGTGGTGGGAAGGCACACCATGGTATATAGGCCATACTGCGAAATCTTGTTGCCAGAAAAGGATAAGGTGGAACTCGGATCTTCCAGGCACAGATGTGTGGAAATACTTTCAACACTGTTCCGACCGTGTAGGTAGCGCTATTGGCATGCCGCGAGTCATGTGCATTATGTGCAGAAAGGATCTAGCTCACCCAAGTGGCACAGGGGCTAGCTTGATCCATGACAATAACAAGTCCACTGATTGTCTGAAACCGAGAAAGATTAATCGATATGATGGGTGGGCCAGAAGCCCACTTGGTATATACGTTCTTATGCTATTGCAAAAAGGGCCTATAACTGGAAATAGGGGTAGGATTATCGATCTGGCCACACCAGCCTGATTGAATCAGCATGAGTTCGAAGAATACTTTCTAAAAGCGTTTTTAGCAATGAATCTCACCTTTAATTGTTCAAACAACCTTGCTTTTTGTCATGTCTTCAAGTACATTTGGCCGGGAGTTGAAATCCGCAGCCCAACGACATTAACACCTCTTTTGAAACGGCTGTCAAAGTCTATGGAGGATGATATTGGAACATGTCTACCTGCTGCAGGAAAGATCTCTCTGGCTGCCAATACATGGACTTTACCGAACAAACTTGCTTTTTTAGCAATTGTGGCTTATTAAATCTCCGATAGCTGGCAGAGGGAGCACGGGCTGATTGCGTTTGAGCAAATCAGGGGTTCTCATACGGAGGCTGCTATGGCAGGGATAATTGATCACGTTCTGTCCGGATACGGGATTCGGGATAGAATTCTGGGTTTCACCCCCAATAGTCCTATCAATAACCGAAGCCTTACCCCATTTCTAAACAATTCTGGGAGTTTACTATCGGTTGAATTGTGTAACTTGGAAAATTGAATGCCATGTATGGCCCAGGTTGTTCTGCTTATCCTCGGTGGATTTGTGAGTTCGATCAAGGTGAAATCGGGGGAGGGTCATATGCCCTCTGGCTTTAAGGCGGGCTATATCAAAAAGATTATGAGATCTGATAATGGCTTTCACAAAACACTAGAAAAGGTAATATATCTAAGATCTCATACACTAGCACCTATATTACAAATGAATATGCACAAATTTATACGCACAAATGCATATGCACAAATTCATATGTACAAATTCATACGCCCAAGGGGATATGCACAAATTCATAGTTCCAAATTGAATATGTGCCAATGTGAAAGTAGAACTAAGTGTTTTCCCCATTGTTCCCACTAAAGATACCTTTAGTCAGAGATAATAGTGATAATAGTTTATCGCATCGGAAAATGAGTATTCCGGTTGCTGCTGCACCTCAACGGCGTCAACACTTGATCATGATACAAAATAACCGGGTTAGGATCCCTACTACAATACTTTATAATGTCAAAAAATGGTGGAACTCAACCCCAAATATGTAAGAGAGAACTGTACAGCTACAGGAATTCACCAAGGACTGGTTACAAACCTAGGCGGAGTTTAGGCCTCTCTGGTCAACCCCGGAGCAGTGGAGGCAGTTGGAATTCATCTTGGAGGTAGTTCAAACGATACGATTTCGGACTTTGTGGATGTCAAAAACACGTGGCATCACCATTCATTGATTGTTTCAAGTGTACAAATATATCTTTGTTCATTTGGGAATGCAAATTTCCAAGTTAGAATGGAAGCCGATTCAATTGAAGGTTGGTAGTCGTGAGGGCCTATTGAAAGTTACATTGAAGGCCGCCTCTTACTATGGTACAATGGAAAGTCCAAGCGGTCTTTTGTTGCACATTGGAACTTGCCTAAATCCCTATTGCAAACTCAACCTTTTTCGAGAATGTGATGTTGATGCCCGTGGGGAGACTGAGTATGAGAAGTCATATAAAAAGGAATTTATATTGTATTATGATCTGTACTATGCACCAATAAATCATCAGGCACCAGAGATGTCAATTCCACAGAGTGGTCTGAACAGGCGATCAAAACACCCCGACACTTCGAGACACAGAGGAGTTATCCAGAGTGAGGCACTAGGGTACCTCAAAACAGATTCTGAGATTAAGCCGCCCAACGCAGACGCTGTGGCTACGGATCGCACACGTAAGGTCTGCCCTAGTATTCATTACACGGCGGGGCAGGGCGGGCTTTCAGTCAGGAGACCCCGCCCTTACACAGGGCCGGGGGGGTATGTTTCGGGTAATCCCCACCCCGCCCCAGTGTCTGGCAGACCCCCACCCATGCCCTGAACGGGACCCAGTTTGTTACTACCGATTTTTAACGGGGACGCGTCACCGGTATGGGTGGGGCAGGGAATGCCGAAAAGGACACCCCGCCTCAGGCTGTTGAGTGGGGCGGGGCGGGCAAAAGGGCCAGGGGCCCGCGTTTTTCGAGGCCCCGTCCACCCCGTAACGAACTCTAGTCTGCCCAGCAGGGACCTTTTACAGGGCAAATATACTGGAGGGGTGGAAGGTTAATGCGGAAACATTCCCCAATTGAGCTCGGATGGCTAGGGATATTCTCGCTGTTCCACGGAGTAGTCTTCGAGTAGAGCCGGTGTTTAGCATGGCAAGAGATCTCATTCCCTATCAGCGCTCACCACTCAAAAGCAGTACAATTCGATCCTCAATGCTGGTGACATGCTACGAGAACGAAGAATTATGAACAAAGCTAGCAGGTCAGGGTAATAAATGGGAGGCAGAAACACGCGAAGAAATGGCTGCTGCTGAGGATTATCGTTATTGAGCTGATAGGAAGGAAGAAAGTATAGAGAATGATAATGGCTGTATCTCTGATGACGACGAATCACAGAAGAAGGACACCCAATGGTCTTTCGTTGATCAGGATGGCAGGCGAGCATTTGGAAGAGAGCCAAAGGCTATACTACCTGAGCGTGGACTGGTTGAATCTCAATATTCAGGGCCTGGAGCATCTTGAAACCAAAGTGTAGATCACTTGTGAGGCTTCTAGGAATCAAATCCTGAAGAAAGATTCCGGGATAGTAAAGTCAACTAGTATGTTGCATCGGACACTGATCAGGGGAAAGGATCACAAGAGGGTGAGGGGGACATTGCTGGTGAAGGACTGAGCGATCTTGTAAGTATCGACCAGCAGGGTGACGAAAATTCCCGCTGCATAGCAGGCTCCAGGGGTGGCCCGGAAGATGATTGTTCGGAGGAGGAGGCACTATCGGGAACCACTAATTCACTACCGGTGATACGTGTCACCCACGGAAGAGACCAGACAGGAACTATTACGACGATTCGAGTTCCACCCAGGAAGTGTGCCGGAACTCGGTGCAAAGAAAAGAAAAAATCCTGTAGCAACTATGTTGATTTCGTGTAAAATAATTATATACTCATGGAATTTGACTGCGTAATTGAGAAGGCATTTTTACTCAGGTCTAAGTTATCCTAGTCGCCAAGACATGCCGAGAAGGTGCCAAGTAAACAATGTATACCATAGTGAATGGCAAGCTGCCATGGATTGATTGGAAAATGCCCCATATAATCGGGGGCGTGAATGTGGGTTCGGGCGGACGGGTCAATTTTCTGACCCTTGCCCGCTGGCTCACACGTGTACACCCCCAAGTAAATGTAAAAGTGAGTAGAAGCATTCTATGTTTCAGAGGCGGAAATTCACGAACTCTGAATACATTGTCCATTTATTTGAGTTCTTACGATAAGCTACAGGAACAGGAGCACTGTCATGAAAATCATACTTACAGAAAGGTTATACGCAAACAAACACACTGGGGAAAAATCATATGTCCTGAATGATCATACCCACACAAATCATACGCACACAACATCATACGCTCAGAAAAATCCTACGAAAATAATACACTGGTAATTGTGTCGTAGATAATGTGCACTAGTGGAAAGGCTAGTTGCATTGGCTCTAGTTAGTCGAGTTTGTCAGGTCATGGCGTGGTTTGTCTTCCCCTATATGCTTTCTGTTTTCCCTTTTCTCCGATGAACACAGAAACCATTTGCGCTGCCGCCCTCACAATCTATGTCCCACACAGCGCCCTCTTGAACCCAAGTTCCTCCTTGCCTGAGTTCCTCCCCACCCCAGTATCTCCTTACCCGCTATCCACTGGAGCACATTTCGATACCTTTATCGTCCCTCTACACCAACCGCACTTCGTTCTATTCTGCTTTGAGTCGGAGGGAGGCATGCTTTGAGCGAGTTTGTGTGGCTGCGGAAGACTACGAGAGGGCTATCAAAAATGGAGAAGAGGGATGCGGAGAAGCGCCCGCAGCAGCGCGAATGAAGAAAAGCTGCGAATCACCTCCACAACTCTGAACATGGGAGTGAAGATATTGCAAATTCTACCATGGATGCCAAAAGTGTGTTATTCTCTGCTATGTAACCAATCTCTCTGCATGGGCGTGAAATTAGCAATTGTTGTATTTAGCTTTCAACTCGGTCGCATATCGGTATTTAGGGCATATACTGATCTCCTCGTCGCTTGTATTAGATTCGGGGAACCATGTCTAGGGCTGGATATGGATAAGGTTTATTTAATGAAAAGGAATATTTCCCACATGTTGAAAACCCCCGATCATCCATGCGTCAGATACCACCAATATGGCAATTTTGACGTTCTGGACTCAATCCCTTCGGGACCTAAACGGCAGCCGGATAGCAACTTGAAGGCGCGTTTCGAAGAGGAAAATGAGCCCCAATTACACCGGATCACCGGTGACATTGTAATAATAAAGGACCAGTAAGTAATTCATCCTTTGGGCTAAGACTAGGCTTATATACTAAACTATCTTTAGGCAAGGTGTCGCATGTGTAATCAAAGCTGAGAATAGCAAGGCATGTGGCTATTACCACAAGTTGAACCAGCGGTACACAAATATGTTGCGTCACGAAATATAGCGGCAGATCATACCCGACATGGTACTAGCGGTATGCGGAAGCACTATAGGCCAAGCAAGATGGAAGGCGCTCATACCACTCACAAGGCTGTGTGTGATAGTATGAAGGATTCTACAACACTGAGTTCTCGTGCAGGAAACAGGAGTACGGAACATAACCCGGACAGTACTTTGAGAACAAAATGCTGTGTCATTGGGCACCGTGCCTTCGTTCCACGAATGGGATCCCGAATGCAGAATATTGAACTTGGAGCCGGGCCAGCCCAGTCAGATCACACGAAATCAGCAATTGAGGCACTAAAAGAATTCGACCAACCGCTTTTCCCATTGACTCAAACCGTTGAGGCCCTATTTCACACTCTCCTCCCGGAGCAGCATTCCAAATACACCGCAGTCTATGAGACTATTTACAATGGGAAAGCTGACAATGTTGACAAGGTATTTGGAATATGAACCTCCCGCTCACTTGTCATCAACACGAATACCAATAACCATAAGGATCTGGAGGACGTATGTAGAGTTCCTTACGGGGCGGGGCAGGGCGGGTTTTCACTCGCCAGGGCCCACCCTTACAACAGGCCGGGAGGGTTATTTTGGAGGTGATCCCGGCCCCGCCCCGGGCCGTTCAGCGGGGCAGGGCTGGAAATTGGGCCGAGATTTTCGGGGCCCCAGAGGCCCTGTAACGAAGACTCGACGTATCCCATGGGTGGGGTGCGATCGTAGTATTGCGAGACTTTGAGGGTGGCGATGCCGGCTTTCCTGAGCTTGGAGTCAAGATTGATTGTACCCCTGGTATGTAGAGACTCCCACCTATGTCCTCAAATTCCAATAAATGACTAAGATATATTCTCTAGGTTCCATTATTTTCATGCGTTCCTATGCAGTGGACCATTATAATGGCTCCCCGTGGAAAATCGGTCTAGTATTGTCCACTTTACACATCAAGCAGTGCACGATGCATATGGGGAAAAGACGTGAAGCCATTGTGGGAGTTCAATAAGATGCCTCAATGGGCGCAGAAGTTGCGCATGCATCTGAATGTATAATAATGTTCCTAATCATTAATCTTTCTATTTAGTATGGGTATATACTTTTGAGCTTGGCCTGCCCTTGTTTGTAAGGCTGTGCCCCCAAAATGATACGTCCAAACTATACGCCTAAAGCCATATGCCCAGAGCCAAACCATACGCCCAAAGCCAAACCATACGTCCAAAGCCATACATCCAGAACCATCCTCCGAAAACTATACGCCCAAACCCATGCGCCCAAAATCATATCCCTACAAGCCATACACCCAAAGCCCAACTGTACGCTCAAAGCCATACACCCAAAACCATACGCCCAAAACCAGACGCCAACGAGAGTCACCTAAAACCATAGCTTTTTATACACTATAGTGACCACCCCGTTCAACCAACTATCTGCAAGTTTAGAGTAATTGATTGCCTGAACCTCAGACCAGATTTAAATAGTGGCTAGAATTTGGGTGGATGGCTTGCAAGGCATGTGAGACGTGGCGCCTAAACCAATAGTCTTAGAATGAAAAGCCGAAACCTGAATGGGCAAATGCATAAGCCCCAAGCTGAATGCCCAAAGCCATAAGCCCAAAGGTATACAGCGTGAATTAGATTACGAAATGATAAGAGGGAGGATACTGGCATATCTTCAGGAGGATAGGAATCGTGCATGCATAACTATACAACTATACGCTTAGAGTTACGTACCCAGAATCATATGCTTAGAAGTACTTAGAAACATCCCTACATTATACGCTTACAATCATATACTGAGAGGGATTTCCTACCACTATTTATCTCAAACCAGAAGCTCAAATCATAATGATAATGTGAGCGGTATATTCAAATCATATCTTTTGAGATAGTTGCCGGATTGCCATATATGGAATATCCTATTAGTGGAGTCATCATACTAGACATATAAAATAATTAGGGGGTGTTTGGCCAGCCAATTCTGATCCCAAATTGTGATTTCAGATAAGAATTGAGAGGCCAAACACATCTTAGATTTCAACCTGCCATTTGTTTAGTCACAGAATATCACTCGTAGGAATAAGTGGAGCCGCGCACAGGGGCAAGAGTGGGGGATGAGAAGACGGGCCCATCTTGGCAATCAGCCTCGAAAGTAAAATACCTGCCCCGTAATGAACACTACTCTCAAGCCGAAGCTGCTCTATTTCCCACCAATCAAATGCCCAGAATGACTGACTCAGACCATTTACAAGTACAAATCAAATTTCCTTCTTGCTTTTCACTATTCAATCGCACTTTGAACAGGCGTCTGCTAGGACCTAGCTGATATAGGCAAATCCATTCCAAAATTTTCTGTTCTCAGATTATGGTTTCAGTGGTCACAATGAGTAGAAAGATGGTAATGGTGAAAGTCAGGAAGGCGAGACAAAACATTCACTAGGCCCGCTGGGTTACCCGGGCTTGGCACCTCCGCGCACGACCCGGCCCAAGCCCATCTAAAGTTGACTCGAGCCCAGCCCAATGGGCCAGCTCGGCCCAACCAAGAACCCGGGCTGGTCCAACGAAGCCCTGACCCATTGGAAGGCTTGACTGGAAGAGATGGAGTCAAAGCCAGTGTCCAGATCAACTGCCTTGAGAACCAGTTATAGTCATTCCTACTAATCATGTTGAAATAGGAGTAGATATTTCTGATCTGGGTATAGTGATTCATCATGGATATCTTATCCCCATTAAGTACTATAGGTAGTGTGGTTTTCCGACATCACCATGGCTCAAAATCATCACAGGGGAGAAGTGGAGACCGGCTAGACTGAGAGAGAATGTTGAAGCGAAAGCTACAATTACATTTCTGGGAACCTTCTGTGCCTTAGAAGACCTTGGTTGAGACAGTTATAAAACAAAAAAGATGCTCCTGCCCACACCATGACTCCTTCTATGATAAGGCGACATTTTCGTAAATTACCATATCCGATATATTTTGTTGGGTTCTGTGCTCAAGAGATCTCATTGATGAGGTTCCTTGATCTGGAAAGTATTGCTCCTTAACTAGAGATTGATTAATGCGCATTGCATTTGGAAAGTGCCCTCCCTTTATGATTTATTGGTTTCACTGCATTTCAAACTGAGACAAACAACCAATTTGTTGAGTTCTCTGACGGACTAGGGGACAGAGCCTCGGCCCTCCCCCGTAGCAGCTGGGACCTATCAACAACCGCCCCCGCTCGAAACGTGACCCAGCGCCCACAAGTACAGGGTTAATCATTGTCACGAGCGGGCACCTGGCATCCCTTGACTTATGACCGCGAGCCCACGTTGCACCTAGACTCGAGCCGACTAGAAACTTGAATCTAGAGTGGCCACGATACCTCAACTAGATGTTTGATTTTCAGTATCGGGACAGCTTGGAGCCAAGGCCAAGAAAACCCGTGCCAATATTCTGGATACTAAAAGAAATGTCTTGTACACTTTGCATTATCAATCAAAACAACCAACTATTTCATAGAGCAAGAGACGCGAGCTGGCTCGTCACGAGATACAAGTCTGCTCGAGCCTGGTGACCTCCTGGGCTCGAGTCACCCCAGGGCTTGAAGGGCTCGAGTCTGCTCGGCTCGTGCACAACACTATTCAGCATACATCGCTTTGCAAGAAAATTCATATTATAATCAACGATTGGTGCTCTTGAAGTTATCGGCAGGCTACATGAGATATGCAAACCACATAAAGATCCTTTCTCCCCCTCCGTTATGCAATCAGCAATATTCAAAAATGGCTATTTTTTATGGGTGCCTAGACAAATGCTAAAGGCCTGTTTGGCATGCCACGATTTAGACTTAAAATCCGGATTATCGCGTAACATTAAGTCTAAACTTTCAGTCTAATCGTGTTTGGCATGCCAGTACTTTACCATGCTGAAGGATACTGTAAAGTGTATACAGATAAGACAAGGTGATAATGGACAAAACAAAGCGATGAGCACAAGACTTTGTTTTTCTGCTTAAAGAAGTGGATAAAGTAGACAGTGTAAATGATGCCTACCTCGATCGCAATACTGCTGACTACCTAAAGGTGTGCCATTTCACTTTCCTGTAGTGTCCCGGCAAATATTTATTCAACTCCCATCAGTTGCGACGGAATTCCTACCTTTAGGCAGTTTGCATCGGATCATGTTTGGTACGATATGCCCGGCTTACAACGTCCGGATTTTCAAGTTTCCAAACTTTAAGTCCAAATCCTAGTCTAATCCTGGTAAGCCAAACTGGGCCTAAGTGATTAACTCCCCCCCAAGATCTGCCTCCGACCTGATGCCCAGAAAATCAAGAATCCTGTTGTAGAAAGCTGAATTTCGGATTCACTAGTTCTTCAGCCTTGTCTAGATAAATTGAATATTATTGATTAAAGGGTTCCAATGCAAATTGTCATTGGTCAAACTCACAATTGCGATCTTTTCCTTGTGATTTCCGTGGCGCCTGTGCCCGGTAGCGGTGGTTTTTGTCCATGAACTAAAGTGCTGCACTCTACTCGAGGAGAGGTACTCGGAGGTGCATGAAAGTGCTTTGCATTTTGTGGCGCCGTTCTGCACAAAGTAACAGGGCTGGTTAGGTGTGAATCATACCAGACTCGTCCTATCACTTGGTGCCAAACTGTGCCACAAAAATGTCAATCACTTTCGCACACCCTTGACAGTTGATGGCCAGTGGACTTCCCAGGAGAAGGTGTGAGTGACCTCCCCAGTCCAAAGCCCCCTGTCGCAGGTAAATCCTCAGCACTACACATAACACGAACAATGACGTTAGACCCTCAAAACATTGTGCCGCTCTTTGCAACCGGCATACGCAAAATCCTCTATCAATAGCTACCTAGATCCAGTTACCCCAGTTCAAGACCTTTTTGCAATTTCCCGAAGACAATGTAACTCCCCCCAAAATTTCCAATACTGACCAGGGTTCCGAATGGTCGGCGGAAGACTGGACTGGACTAGCTAGTCCGGTCGAAAGTCAAGTCTAGTCTAATGGTTGAAATTAGACCGACTGGACAGTCAGGATTATCAAAACCGACTCGACCAGGACTGGTCCGACCAGGCCTGCCAAGGAATGGGATATGCTATTTTTATCACATTATATTACGTTCAAATAAAGCTTTTCTTAATTAAACCTATTGTTTCCATGGATTATATATGGTGGAGATTGAGCCTCGCTTAGATTAGGGGAGGTGAAAGTAGGTTTCCCCCGGTGGAACTATTTTTGGTGCACTAAGTGAGTGATATTACATGACCATCTGCCACAATACCTGTTTCGATCCTCTTATCCATCGGGTTATCGCATTTCCACCACATGCTATCCTCTCTGAGGTGTTCTATCAACTTGTATTGAGGAGTTGTTGATTTATAACGTGACAAAAGGTTGTAAGATCCTACTGTCGCTATAGTTCTATTCTTAGCGAGTGTTAGCCTGGGTGCCATTCCGACTCTCATGCGATCTTTTATAAAGACTGGTCTGGGAACAGTCCAAACCGGACCGGACCACCCGAGTTAGTCGGATCCAGTCATCGACACCAACCAGGACTGGCCAGTCTGGTCCTGCCTCCAGGACTTGACCGGTCGCACTATTCGGAACCCTGATACTGACCCCCAGGTCCGCTTCAAAGAGGAAATCAATAAAGGTAAAATAAGCTCATGCTGCGAGGATCCTAGGAGGTGTATATGATGTAAATAGGGACTCGGTGCAAAACATTCAAAATAGGTAAACCAATAAAGCAATAAACCCCCGCCAGTTACAGGAGTGACCATCGGCCTGTGTTCAGTTGTCCACAGTTGACTGCTACCGCCGCAACTCGTGACCGGCCAGGTGCTATTACGTTGAAATAATAAGAGGCTGCGGTGAAACCTATGATTGCGTCAAAATAAGAGCCCTGAAAGGATTAGTCCTGGCTATGATACAAAGAGTTCTTATTGCGATGTCGAGACAAAACCATGGCAAGAATCTTATTTGAACAGAACAGCGCCTAGCTGGTCCTCACCAGTTTATGCGTTACATTACTTTGCCGTATCCCCTTGGCATATGACACAGTCAAACTGGTACGGCGCAAATCAATTAAAAGCTGAAATGGAATAAATAGCAACCACACCAAATTGCTGCTCCTTACTTAAAACTACCGTATGAGAGTCCATACAACAATAATCCTCCCAGGTACTAAGTATCCTGCGCCGCGGATACCGTATCTGAAAACTTGTTTCAAACTCTTCCAAGACCCCCAAATGTCCATTGAATAGGCTCCCCAAGCCCTCACTTCTTGAAAAAGAAACCCCCCACCACTTCCTAGTGCTAGATCTCAGCTATTATGCAGCCGTTTTATTATTTTAAAATTCTGACTTTGTGGATACCCACCCAACTACATGCACAGGTCATTTTGAGGTGCTGGTTTTAAGCGATTTGCACTGTAAGTTAGCTTTATCCGTCCACAGCTTTTGGAGCAAACCGACAGGAGGCCAAGCAGAAATACTGACATCATAGTGGAAAATTCGCCCAAATAGTTTTCTTGTCGTCTATTCCTATTCTAACAAAGGCACGATGAGCGCCATAAAGGCCCCCTCTATCCGCCCTCATGCATCCGCCCACATGCATCGGTCTCTTTCATTTTCCTTCAGCCTCGTTCCCCCTCTAGCCAGTGTATTAATCCTAAGTATAAGCGCATTCCCGCAATCTATCAGAGAAATGAGACAACCATCCAAGCATGCCAGGCAGCGCCCAATGACCTCAAACAAAGGGTATATCCCAGACTATCAAACTCATGGCTTGAAAAATGTGCGCCCGATGAGAGACATGAGAGGTAGGTTTGGTAGGCAAGATCCCCCCGCCTCTATCTGAAGCATATTGCTAGGTGGCTAGTCGGAACCCTCTAAGGATGTTATATGACTATCCGTTAAGGAATATTGCTTGCAGTAACTAAGTTAGTCTCTATCCTGGGTGCAGTCAGTAAGCAGTTACTCATAATTGCCCCCTATAATCCTAGTCCTATGGCACATCTCTTTTCTCCTATCCAAAAAATACTACGTACAATCTATTTATCGTTCAGAGAAGAGGGCAGGAATAGCAAAGGAAGAAGAAAGCAAGACTACATAAAAAAGGTATGGATTTATACACAGCGGAAAATCAAATAGGTTAGGATGACAGGTGCAAGCTATAAACCAAAAATTCTCATAACAATAGAACTATTTCATGCCACTGACCAGACTCTAGGGTGCTTTGTAATCAGAAACCCATAAACTCCTATTCGACTGCCAGTAGATAATGTGAGTTTCAGACGAGTGTAACATATATTTGCCCTTCCCAATTTATGCGATTACCTACGCCTGCAAATGACATTGTCCGGGGACAACTTTGGTAAGTAAGGCTTGAAGCCGGAAGGAATGGCCATTTCCACGAGGTGATATCTCCTGAGCTTCAAGTCGTGCTGCGGGCTGCCTCTGCCCAAGACTATAGCAGCACTATCCATGTTATCCGGTGCCACATAGACGCAAACATGCGTGGAGTTATGCTGATCCGATCAGGCTAATCCACTATCTCCGGATGCCAGGCTATCTCGGTCAATCTCGGGCTCAAGCCACTATAGGTTTAGTTTGACAGGTTAACAGAATTGCGAATACCACTTAGCGAGATCAAGCACGTCGAGCACACTCAGGCTTGACAGTGTGAGGAAAACGCTAATCCTGTCTAGGGGTTTTTGTCTTTGATCATGGAGATAGCATTGAATACGGAGATAGTGGATTATACGAGTAAATACGCTATGTGAGTTTCGAAGGTTTGTCGGGGGCTCAGATACGTTGGAGGCTGGGATACTCAGAATGACGTCAAATGTAAATTCTAGTTCCTATCTCGCTGCATGACATACCTCAGGAACCGACATATGCTACCGGTACCTCCCGACCCGAGTTTAATTATAACTGACTCACACCGGGGGTTTAAATTGGTCAACACTAACCTATTTGAGTGAGTTATCAAGAGCAAATATACATAGCTAAGAGTGGCCCACCCCAACCACGGGATTCTATTCTAATCTAAGCTCATTTGTATAGCCTAGTTGGTGTGACTGTTTTCCTCTAGGAAGATATAAGCACGATCTCTGCCTTCCTTTCTCCCCAATCGCACGCAGTTTCCTGCACTTCTAATATTCTATTTTACCTACTGTATCTGTTCCTCCTCCGCTCGCCCAAGCCTCTACTTCCCAAGGCAATACCTTCCATAAACACGCACCCCGTTCGAACTCCCCTACCCTGTCCGCTTCAGTCTTCTGAAGTCTTTGTCCAATAATCCAAGCCTGTTCCAAAACCCACACAAGTTCTAGCTCCATCTTCCTCGCTGTGCCACAACTTCTGCTGTGTCAGTCAACTTTCTCCACCTCTTGCTTCTACCACTTTCACCGCACCCCCCGAGATCCCCCCCGAGCCACCCGACGAAGAGTATAACCGAGAGGACAGAGAGTGTGAGTCCGCTAGCACCAGGGTTTCAAGCTGGTTTCACCTGACCTTTAGTCTCCAGGGTGCTCTTTCTCACCTACCAAAAGACTAAGTTTTGGTTGGGGCAGGATATTAGGGACTGGGCTGTGTGGAGAGGCTTTACAGGGCTGGGCAGATTACGAATTTTGTGGCGAGTGTTACCACATTATTGAGAACTACAGGATGGATGTCAAAGGGACAATGGCTAGAGGTAGAAAGGCACTTGCCGGGACAGCGGAAGACGGTGCCCAGGAGCTCTCATGGGCTGCGAAGAAAGGGCATGAGAAAGCAGTGAAGACGATGCTGAAACAGGATGACATCAGTCCCGACACTCCAGATATCAAATATGGTCGAACGCCACTCTCATGGGCTGCCGGGGGTGGCCATACAAGAATAGTTATCTTGCTATTACAAAGGCGAGATATAAATCCCAACTTTAGGGACAAAAAATCAGGGCGAACGCCACTCTTGTGGGCTGTGAAGGGGGGACACTATGGAGTGGTAAAGGTGCTTTTGCAGAGGCAAAGTGTAAATCCTAACATTGCTGAGAAGAAATACGGCAGGACGCCACTCTTGTGGGCTGTAAAAAATGCGGATGAGGAAGTTATAGAGTCGCTTTTAGAACGGGAGGATATTAACCACAACGTGGCAGAAAAGCAAAATGGCAACACCCCGCTCGCATTTGCTATCATTTGCGGGGACAGGAGAGTTGTCAAGTTACTTTTAGGGAGCGAGGGTGTCGATCCCAACGCTCTAGGGACGAAATACGGTGGAACGCCGTTGTGGCTTGCTGTCACGCTGGGATATAAGCATATAGTAAAGCTACTTTTGAAACGGAAGGATATTCATCCCAACTGGACAGATAGCCTTGGCCAAACACCACTCTCGGTGGCTGCGGGGGGTGGGGATGAGGGAGTTGTAAAATTGCTTTTAGGACGAGAGGATGTCAATCCCAACGCTGTAGGCACGTGCCATTGTGCACAGCCGCTCTGGTCTGCTATCGATGGGGGTCATCGGAGGGTAGTAAAGCTACTTTTGAAACGCAAGGATATTGATCCCAACGCAGTAGATGACTGGAGTCTTCAAACTCCACTCTCACTGGCTGCGAAAAATGGGGATGAGGGAATAGCCAAGTTGCTTTTAGCACGAGAAGACATCGATCCCAACACTACAGGCATGGGAAACAGCGAAACGCCTCTAGCCTTCGCAGCAGAAAAAGGACATGTAGGAGTCGTAAAGCTGCTTTTAGGCAGAGAGGATATCAATCGCACTGCTCCAGGCCCCCTACCTTTCAGTGGCTACACACCACTCGTAGTGGCCGCTAAGCGTGGGCATGAGAGGGTAGTGAAATTACTATTGGAGGATGATGATATCCGTGGAAACACACACTTACAAGGCAATACTTACCTAAGGGCTCTTGATAAGGCTGTGCGCTACGGGCGCAATGCGGTGGTCGAGTTGCTATTTGAGAGGGTTCAAGGCATCCACAGCACAGCAGACCCCGAACCCGACAAAACTCCACTGTCCTGGGCTGCGGAGAACGGGCATGAGGAAGTTGTGAAATTGCTATTGGAGCGACAGGCTACAGATCCGAACGCGGCAGATGGAAGATTTCGCCAATGGCCGCTCTTCCTAGCTATGAAGAATGGTTACGAAGAAGTAGTAAAGCTACTGTTGGAACGAGATGATACAGGCCCCAACATTGTTAGCTCTGTTAGCTATACGACATGTTGAGGTACGGCTACCGACTTAGGTCATGTTTAAGGGCTAGCTTAGGGACTGCCTACTGTAGGTCTATCATTGGTTGTGGGGGAGTGGTCTTTGCATGGCTGTCTCCCTTTAAGTAGTTTATCTCTTGCACGACTAGTCATTAACGAACATCTCACCTCACACAACGCACAGTGCACACATCCTAACAAAGATTGCAGACACTTTATGTTGTCAAACACCACTCATGTGCGTAGTTGGAAATGGGAAGTAGTAGTGGTAGACTTGCTCTTGAGACGTGGCGATATTAATATCAACGCTCGGGAGTCAAGATTTCGCAGAACGGCGCCTTTGCGGGCAGCGAATAACGGCTATGAGGGAGTAGTAAAGTTGCTTTTGGGACGAGAGGACATTCACCCCACCACCCCAGACACCCAACATGGCATGACTCCATTTCTGTGGCCTGCTAAGAGACAGCATACGAGAGGAGTATACGTATAACATTATCATAAGGTGAGGCTGGTGCAGTCCACTGGAGAGCCTACTGTGAGTCGTCGAAGCCGGCTAGGGGCATTAGCTCCCAGGTAGATTTGCCGGTCTGTAGTCTACTCGGGTACATCAGGTTTCAAAAATTGGATCCAGGTTTCAGGTTTTAGGAGGAAAAGGGTGGGGGTGAGGTAGGGTATAGATTGTGGCAGTCTTCTTGGTGGGATCGGGCTTGGAAGTTTTATACTTGAGGCTTATTTTCTGTGTGTACCTCTATATCACACCATTATCATAAGAGGAATGAGATGGAAGCGAGGACCGTAGTGGGCAAGATAGAGTCTGCGAGGTTCGGGAGGAGGGTATGCCCCGGTGTCTCAAGACCGCCTGGCGTATGACTCGCTACTACCTCTCTAGGAGGATATATATATCCAGGCCCGCAAGAGCGTACTGTACCCAGTGTTCCGAGGATAGCTATCCACATCATACCAACACATGAGTTCAGGCGTAAAATACACTCCGTAATCTGTAATCCAATTGATTCGAAATACTATATACAGCTCACAACCCCTGCAGAATTCACATGAAATAAGATCGGAAATCGGAACCCCACCCCAAACCATTACTCAAAACCTAGAAACCGCAACACAGAAACATGAAAACAAGAGACGAAAATTAAGCAGTGGTTCCAGCCGAGGCGGCAGGATCTTGGTACTTGTCCCAATTAGCTTAAACCTGACCGATACGCGCGCCATTAGCCAGTTGGTACACGTCCTCAAAGTGTTCCTTGGGGAGTTTGTGGAAAAGGCTTCGCCATCACGTTGTAGATATATTTTCCCACAGGCTTACTGGGGTCAATCTAAGATTTGACTATATTTTAATGAGAAATAATCTGAAGGGTCTGACCCCGCTGAGCAAGAATGTGAAGTGGAACGGGACTTCAATGCCCCGGAGAGGGATTGTGGAGAGGCCGCGTTGGAGTTCGACTGGCTTCATCTTAGCTTCAGTCCGTTTTGCGCATTCCTGGATAATCTCGACGACCCTCTCTTTGACGTAGGGACATCTTCACCATAAGGACCTGAATGTCGATTTTCTGCACCTTGAGGAAACTGAGCACATTTGCGAGGGAGCCGAGGACGCGTAACTAACGGTATGTCAATAAGAGTGAAAGAGAGAGTGAATGGGGAGAACCTTACATCACCAGCGCAGAAATATCACTGCTTAATAACCTTATAATTGACGACTTCCAGCAACCATTTACTCTCCTCCACGATATTGTCAAACACGTACTGAAGAGCTTGCTCATTGAAGGTACGACTAAGATTGACAGCAATCATAGAGTAGTTGCTTCTTCCCTCGGTATCTCCCTCGACGGAGACTTGGCATAGTCAAACTACGGTAGAAGACGACAGAGACCAAAGGCTCAATTAGCATAACCCCAACCAAAGTCGCAAGAGCAGAGTATTCGCCCAGCGAATGTCCGGCGAAAACAGAATCGCGCTCGATTAAGCTACGAGATCTCATGTCCTCAAAAGAAGCCTTCACTATAAGAGTGAGCGCGGGCTGGGTGAATTGTGTTGCGCATAAAAAACCAGTCGGGGGAGCGGTAGTGTGTACGAGGTAGGTGTCTCGGTTACCTCTTTGAAGAACTTCTGCGATTTGGTTGATCCGTTCGCGCCGACGATCTCAAAAGTCATTGACAAGTAGTTCTGCCTAATAGTCTTTCCACACGGTCCGCGAAAATGAACCGTCAATTCCTTAGGGTTATTTTTCACACTGTTTGTGATTGCCTAACCTATAATACAATTAGCTACCAGAGGAGAATGACGAGGGAAATTACTTGCCATAATTGTCCATATAATGTGTATCAGCCCTACCCCAAACCTCTCTAGCTACAGACGAGGAGCCGTACAAAATCACCCCCCCATACCCTACCCCAAACCTCCTTAGCCCGGCAGGTAAACATAGGCAGATAGCGGATGCTCAACGTCCGCCACGCCCACAATCACCTTCTCCTGGGTTTCCTTGTTTGTGGCCTCAGCTTTGATAATTTTTCTACCGCTGGCCATGCCGGTATGATGAAACTTAGTCTCAATATCGTCGTTCGGTAGTACTATACTAGCAAAGTTACACGAAAAAGATCTAACCCTGGCAGTGTTGTGCTCCGCAGTCCAGTTTGAACAAGCGACCTCACGGCCGCAGATGAGAAAATTCCATGAGTGATGGTTCCGGCAAGGTTGCCATAGCTAGAGAAGGTTCGCGAGACGTGAGTTGGATTGCAGTCCCTCGATGCACGGCCATATCCTTCGTTGCTAACCAGTGCTCTGATGAGAAGTTCGGTTTTCGCGTTAAGAGGAATAGCGTGGTCGAAGTGGACAGGCTGTGCGATACTGGTGCCATGGAGTTGGAGATAGTCAATTACCTGGTTGCCGTGGCTCTGACCGGTAATGTACCGAACAGATGCAACTTGTATAACTGTGTAGGTAACTCAACCGGCACTTATCCAGGAGTTTGAACGGAGCTGAAGATCTTCTCATCTTTGAATCGGATAAAGCTTGACAAGCGAAACGTAAGCGCCTTCCCTAACAATTTGGTGTCAGGATCATGGAGGTGGAACCATTCCTTTGAGGGAAGGACAGCAACGTCTCTCCTCGATGCCATATGTACTTGCATTGGCGTCTCGATCTTTCGTTGGAACGTGTTTCACAGTCGATGTAGGTGCCCCTGTACAAGAATTGTGAAGTAACCTCCATAATTGGTCGCCCATTCCTCAAGATTCTGCAGCACACCTCTACCATCTTTGCCGAGTCCTAGTTTAGAACGGCATTGATTTGGGCTTTGGTTTCAACAATATCATTCTTCCTCAAAGGCTCCGTACCGGGAAGCAGGCGGAAGCTATTGCAGAGGTGAACCAGCTTGAGAAGATCGCCGTCACAGGCGTTTGGGAATATCGCTCCGAGGATAGCTTCCCACCCAACCACAATAGCGAAATGCACCGGTGCGTAGAGAGCCTTCCAAGGGTCGCCCGACGAAAGCCTCGCCATTGTTCCCAATCGAGTGAAGGAAATCGGGGATTGCCTTCCCGGTAACCTGTGTGCATCCGGCGCCAAATACATCTGTTACTGCCGCATCGAGGGGAACTTTTTCATCGCTAAACCTATCGTTAATTGCCTCCTTTACATCGCGGATAGATGCAGAGCAATTCGCGGGATGATAGCGGAACCTGAATGGCAAGAACGCGGGCTGCCCCAGTATGGTGCGCTCCTCGATGAGGTCAATGAGAATCTCTTTCTGTTCCGATATCTTAGTCTCGACATTGTTGGCATGGCGGCTGCCGGAGTGGTTTTTCCCATTGACAGCAATGACAGTTTTAGCCAGACCCTTTGCGTTGATGATTTCGACGCCCATGCCATGGGCTGGAGAAAAGATTCGTCTCATTGGATCGTCCTGGAATTTGTTGCCTTGAACGAAAACATGGTTGGTAAATAACGCATGTCTCCGCGAGTAGGTTTCACCTCCAAGCACCCTCAGCCACGGGTCTGAGTCGGGAATGGCACCCTGGGAGGCGGAAGCCGAGAGCCTAAACGTCGGTTTTCCGCCCTCTTCAGAAACGTTCAACCCGCCAACCTTCTCAATGTCATCCAGAGATTATTACCAGTTTCCCACCGAAATGCTAAACAACGGGGATCGAGCTCTCACCACCGCCATAGAAATCCGTTGTCAGTGCAGCAATATGCCCAATGTGGATTCCGTCCGGGATATCCTTGATGGGCTCTTTGACTACGGTGGAGTATTTGGCAGCCTTAGGTCCCTGAAGAATGCAGGTTCTTCCGAAATCCTGGCCAGCAGCAGCCTCGAGATCTTCGGATTGCCAAAGTGAATCCTTCTTAAACCAGGATTCGAAATTCTGGTCTAGTGCAGGAACAAACGGAACAGTTTTCTGGCAGCGCCATTGGCATGGAAGGAGGAAACGCCGCATACCCTATACATTGATGAGTTGGGTGTTGGCATCCGGGTAATGGGCTAGAATCTTTTCTGTAGTAGCGGAAGGATGATTCAAATCGGCGCAGTTTTGGACCAAGGAAGCCTAGCCTAGCGATCAATGAGAATGAAGCGTTCCTCAATAGGTCGAATGAAATCCCCAGTAAGCCGTCATAAAGATGGGTCGATGCAGCGGCGCTCATGCCTAATGTACATGAGCTCAAACGTTCGGTGGACAACCTCGTCATAGGTCATGTCTTCGAGATCAACGGCCTCCCCATTAGAATTTCGACCAAACTAAGTCTTTTGGAAGCTGGAACTCAGGCGCCTGATGATATACTCACGTCGCTTCTTAAGTTTCACGAGGCGCTTGGCTTTGTCGGGTGAGAAAATTGTGCGGTCCAGCTCAGCCCTATTTTGCGAGCGGGTTAGTTGAAATACATTTGGGCATCAAAATCCCAATTGACACCCACCAAATTCTGACACCACCGGGAGCAAGCTTGTGGATTGGCTCGCCCATCACCGGCCGTACTGTAATAACACCACTGGCAGGGCCCTTATAGGTCTTCTCCCAGTCCTTATCATCCAATCGGTTTGCGTCGCAGATCGCTTTCTTCGCCTACAACACTATATCAATTAGAATGAGCTCGATTGTGGGATGGGCCAAGGTAAACCTACATTCGAGCTAGTATGTGCCTCCTGCGCAGTCATCATTCCGCTAACAAACAAAACACCGTCGAAAGGTATCGCAGTGCACTTAAACTTCTCTGACAAAGCTCCTATCAAATAAGGATATGCATCTTTCACCCCACAAAATCCAGAGCCAGAAACACGGGGAACGTTAGCCTATCTCCGGATGCGTGCATACATCTGGAGGATGTCTTGATAGAAATCTTCAAAAGAGTGATGACCTCTTCCTCCTGTCCACTGCAGAATCACTGGGAAATTTGGGTTAGCCTTTGCAATATTGATGACTTGTTGGATAGCAGCAATAGAGCAGGGCGTAAACAGAGATGTGTTTCAAACCGATGGTTTCAATGTACTCGTTGGCACCCTCGATAGACAGTACCCCGGGGCCAATAGTCAGCCCTTCAATCGGAACACCAGCGGAACGAAGCTCTTGGAGAAGTGGGATCTACCATCCCATGGCTCGGGGATTCGCGTAGGTAGGATTAACCGTGATACCGCCACCAGGGATCTTATTCTGTTCAATTTTCTGAGGAGCTGCAGTAAGGCCCTTGGCATTGTAATAACCACCACCTGCCAATTTCGTCAGCATACAATATGCAAAATTCCAAAGAAATGATGTAACTCACCGACCAATTCAATCTGACACCCGGACTTCATCGTGGCCGCAACAAAGTCCCATGGGACAGTACTGTACATGGTGGCATCCCAGCAACCATGATAGGTGGCAGTCCAAGCAGCCGAGAAAATTTGGTATCAACGAAGGTCGCTCCCTGTTTCGTTCGTCCCAATTTAGCGATAGTGAATGGTGGTGGGGATAAGGAGGGCATGCTCAAGTGGCCCGTGATTGAGAACAAGAGGGCGGAGAGGGGATGCAGAATGAGGGTGAAAACCCCCGCTAGTTGTTTTTGGTGTACCGTACATGCTGAAGATTGTCCAGCAAAAGGGAGCGGGTTGGGCTCCATGGAGGTTCTTTATAATCAGTAATTAGCACAACTCATCAGGAATTGTGTAGGGGGCAGGGAACTCTAATACAGCGGGCAACCAAGCAAGAAAGAAGCGGCAACAGAAGGAAAAAAAGGAAATGGCTTCGACGGGAAACTCACAATTTATGTGAAGAAAATTATCGCGAAAGATATTTCAAATTCGTCAGGAGGGCCCGGGGGTAAGAAGAGGAATGGCGGGGAAAACAAAAGAGAGAGGGAAAAATTGGTAATGTATGGGATATAATTCTAGGGGTACTATCACGTGGTGGAGGAGGCGATTAAGGAGGATAGCTAGAGGATGAGAGAATGATGGGGGAGGTAAGCAATGGAAAAGGAGAGGGGCCCATGAGGAGAATCATTTTGTGAGAGGGGGATCAGAAGGGGGGTGTTCGGGGGTGCACAACAGTTCGGCATGTAGAATATGCCTCAGTGTGTCTTTCGAATGAAAGGAAGGAAAGCGGGTTCCATCGTGCCTCTTGAGAACCATGAGCGACTACAGCAGCCCAGGTATCAGAGCGGGGGCAAGAAAAGGAGAAAAAAGGAATAGTAGTGAAAACAAAATATTCGGGTAATGGTATCTACTCTGCGGAATGGGAGAAGTACGAGCAAACAACTGTTACTTTCAAGAAACCCAGAAAACCACACAAGTCACGATGAATTCAAGCTCACTAATCTACCTTGCAAAACCAATCCAGATAACCGCACAAAAGAGAGAAAATTTTCACGGCAAGAAAGGCCAACCTTGCAGGTGGTCCTACAAACTACGTATGATACAGGCCAAATTTTCCCTTCATCGAACCACAGTCAAAACGGTTCCTCCGTTGTCCTGCGTTCCTACTTCACCATTCTCCTTGTTGTTGCCGTAGGTGAAGGGGGAAGCGCGAGAGAAGTCCAAGAAACTAATCTACATAGAACCCCGTAGCTGCCAAGACTAAGCAACAACCACCGCTGCAGAAATGCGACATCTCTCCAAGCCAATATCACGAGTAACCGAACATTTAGCCCTGCACCTTCAGCCACAGGCCTTGCAACCCGACCACTATACATTTGCCATAATAATAATAATAAAAATTTTAAAAAAATAAATAACACATTAGGTGTTAATTAGGATTACATGTTTATTTCCTTTCTGTTTTTTTTAAAGAAAAAAAAATAACTTTTGTTGCAGTTTTGCAGGTCATTTGTTGAGTTGGGTGTGGGCAAAGAAGCGCGAGTCGTTGCATCGCCGTGTTTGCTTACTTTGCTAATGCGCAATACCCTAGCCGCCGAATATCAAACCCATGATCCGGCCCAATGCCTTCGGCGTCAAATTATTTGTTACAATAAAGACGCCAAAGAGATTTACTATGATGTTGAGCCTATTGTTGTAGTGGAGGAGAGGAACGCAGACTCTTCACCAGCCCCTTCGGCCTCTTCTGCACCCGCCGAAGGTGCTGCTCTTCCAGTGGTAGTTCCACCAACTTCTTCTGGGCCGGCGGCGCCAGTTACAGATGAATCAGTTCAATCTGTGGATATTGTCCGATCTCTTATTGTCCAAAAGCGGAAAAAAAACCGCTTTCCGAAATTCCACTCCCAAATGCCATCAAAGATCTAGTGAACGGAAAGAGTAGTTTGCAGAATGAGATTCTCGGAGGTTAATTCCCTTCTATCTCTGTATCTTATTTTTAGGTTGCGCTGACGGGATATGATTTGGGATTTACAAAAGGAGTACGGCAACACTCCCGAAAAAGCAGAAGACGCACCTCTTGACGAGCTGGGAACTGCCATGCAGAAACCTTCAATGGACAGCTCGGCAAGCAATCTAGCTCTATCATTGCCCGCATAATCTCTTCCAACATGCTTGGTGGCTTTAATATTACCACAGCCAGAAATTACCTTGCCGATCGCTACCGTCTGCAATCCGCCAGCCTGGATAGCGCCTTGATGCTGGGTATGACAATGGAGCCCGCAGCAAGACTCGGAAGCGAGGGCGACGCAAAGGAATTGTTAGATGATGTTGTAACAAATTACGCTGCTAGCTCTTGGATATTACTCTTGGGCCCTGCAGCTGGAGGTGCTGCCGCTGGTGCTGCCACTCGTGCTTCTGGTGGTATGATGATGGGTCTTGCGGCAATTGACGTTCTAACTAAGGACCAGCGAGCACTCTTGAAGCAGCAATTGGGGTCTCTTGCACTATATCTTAAGATGGATCTCCGATCAGGCGAAAAGGCGTTTGTAAGGTCAAAGGAGGCTAGCAAGCTTCTCCAAGCACAGATTAGCTTGTGGAATGTTGAGCACGGGGATACTACACCTCCGGTATCGAACTATCCTTCTCCCCGATAAAGGTTAAGGTTTACGATTCGTCGTGGAACTGGGCTCGACAAGATGCGCTTAACATGTAATTTAACCCCTTTGGCCGCCTCAAACTTATCGACCGAGAATTTGTATCACAACGCATCCGAATAATGAACCTATCTGATCCTACCCTAGTGGAGTTCATGCAGTATCATATCAACAATTGCCCCGCCAAGCGTGGTGAAACATATCGCCTAGCCAGGGGTCTCGGTTACCAGCTTATCGCTAAACGCCAAGAAGTCCTCGTGGTAGCTCCCGGGT
>Ga0307513_10000649_pt1 | contig 50063 bp, 54 predicted proteins | sample 15_EM_MG_FD_202174 | JGI IMG/M metagenome (GOLD analysis project Ga0307513, IMG submission 202174) | Populus trichocarpa ectomycorrhiza microbial communities from riparian zone in the Pacific Northwest, United States - 15_EM | ecosystem: Host-associated > Plants > Roots > Unclassified | place... | reverse complement strand
GCGCCGTTCAAGCCGACGGAGATGGTTCTGCGCGAGGTGCTGTGCCTCACGTGGGTTCTCCTGGACGAGAACTTCAAGACCGAACCCGAAGAGGGCTCGGCCGAAATGATCTGAGCCCCGTCGCCCGTTTGGGCGCAATCGTCGGGGTCGCGATCGTCACCGCCCTTGCTTTCGGCGGGATGCTGGCAGGCCTCGAGGCGTTGCAGCACATCGGGCAAAATATTTTCCCGGCCTGAACCGGTCCTAAACCATATCCCACTAGAAATCATAGCGCGCCACGTTGCCCGTGGCGTGCAGGAGAGAGCTTATGCTTAAGCAACGCCGCATGGTCGCCGAGCAAATCGCCGCCGCGCTTTTCGAAGCGGAGGCTGCGATCGACGCCGCCATCTCGAAAACAGCCACGCTTACTGGCGTGATGCCTAGCCTTCGCCGCGAAGCCGGCGCTTCAGCTCTGATTGGTCAGGACGCCGTCGAACGCGCGAGCCAGGCCATCATGGCGCTGGCCGACGCCCGCCGCGCCATCGTCGAGACCCACAAGGAACTCTCGATCGCCCAGGCCCAGATCGGCCTCGGGGCGGTCTCCTTCGATCCGGGCGGCGGCGCAAAGCCTGCCCCGAGCGCTCAATACGAAGACCGTATCGGCCGCCGCGCTCTGCGTAGCGTTCAAGCCGCATAGCGGACAGTTTCGCCCCAAGCGGCAGTCTGTCAGATTAGGCCCTCGGCATTCGCCGGGGGCCTTTTCTTTTGCAACCGCACAGCTACGGACTTCCGCCCTGGTTCGGGCTGGCGCTGATGGCGACGGTCTGCATCGCCGCTTTCTGGAAGGGCGAGCGTGACGAGCAACTGACGGCCGGCGCGCTGCTGCTGAGCTGGGTGGCCACCATGGTGCTTCTCGATCCCCGTTGGATCGGGCCGCAGTGGGGGTCGTTTATCGCCGACGGCGCCCTGCTGATTTTCCTCGTCGCACTCGCACTCAGAAGCACCAAGTACTGGCCGATCTTCGCCGCTGGCTTTCATCTGCTCGCCGTCGCGACCCACTCCGCCAGGATGATCGATCCCCGGATGGGCGCCTGGGCCTATGCGACGGCGGCGGTTATCTGGGCAGACATGGTGATCATGGCCCTAGCGGTGGGCACCTGGAACACCTGGCGATCGCAGCGTCATCCGGCCATCGCTGACGGCGACCCCGGAACCGACCCCGGCGACACCCGGCGGTAGATCAACCCTTCGGCGATGTGGACGCGGCGGACGCTGTCGCAGCCCTCCAGGTCGGCGATGCCGTCCGCCGCACGCGCCGCCTGCAGCGCGCGGCGGTCATCACCTGCTTCTTGGGAAGGTCGGCGGGCGCCAGGTTGGCGATGATCCGGGGGTTCGGCAGCGACAGCCCCAGACCTGAAAATGCGGCGCGCACGCGTTCCCGGTTCTGCGGCCTTGTCGCCCATGCCGACGAGGAAGACCTTGGCCTCGCGCCTGGTGAACTGCACCTCGACGCCGACCCGGCGGGCCTCGAGCCGCTGGAACGCGACGGTCACCACCCGCGCAGCCATGTCCGCCCTTTATTGTCTAGGTTAACTTATCCACAAGCGGCGACCACACAGCGAAGCTCAGATCAAGAACAAAAATAGAACTTTTGCAGAAAATGAGACGCTTCAATGACTTCCGGGCCGCTCCCGAATTAACAAGCTAGGCCGTGGTGCGAAGCGCTTCAATGCGCTCCCAGAGGATGTCGGCGGCATCGATCCCGGTGAAGGTCTTGAGCGCGACGGCGCCGGTCGGTGAGGTCACATTAATCTCGGTCAGGTAATCGCCGATCACGTCGATGCCGACGAAGAGCAGGCCGCGCCGCTTCAGTTCGGGCCCGATGGCGGCGCAGATCTCCTGGTCGCGCGCGGTCAGCTCGACGGCCTCGGCCTTGCCGCCCACCGCCAGGTTGGAGCGGATCTGGCCCTTCTGCGGCACGCGGTTGATGGCGCCCACCGCCTCGCCATCGATCAGGAGGATGCGCTTGTCGCCCTTGGTCACCGAGGGCAGGAATTTCTGCAGGATCACCGGCTCGCGGCTGAGCTCGGCGTGGATTTCCAGCAGCGCCTCGAGGTTCGGATCGTCGGCCAGGTGGCGGGTTACGCCCGAGCCGCCGCGGCCGTTCAGCGGCTTCAGCACCACGTCGCCGTGCCGCTTGCGGAAGTCGGCGATCGCCTCGCGGTCGGCGGTGATCAGGGTCGGCGGCTGCAGGTCGGGGAAATCGGTGACGAACAGCTTCTCCGGCGCGTTGCGCACCTCCACCGGATCGTTCACGACCAGGGTCTTCGGGTGGACCTTTTCCAGGAAGAAGGTCGAGTCGATGTAGTTCATGTCGAACGGCGGGTCCTGGCGCAGCAGGATCACGTCGAACTCGGTGAGCTCGGTCCGCCGCCAGTCGCCGAGCTTGGCGTGGTCGCCCTTCACCCGCTGCACCGAGACGTCACGGCCGCGGCCGTAGACCCGGCTCTCGTCCATCGCCAGCGTGTCGGTGGTGTAGACGAAGAGGCTATGCCCCCGAGCCTGCGCCGCCTCCATCATCAGGAAGGTCGTGTCGCCCTCGATGTTGATCCCCTCGATGGGATCCATCTGCACCGCGACCTTCAACGACATGGAGAACTCCCGACTGCCAAGGCTGATGGACATAGGCCGTGTGGAGGCGGGGCGCTAGGTCAGCCCCAGCGTGCCCGGGCTTCGTTCCGCATTTCACAAACTCGTCGAGTGGCAGTGGCCAGTCGCCCGATAGCAGAGGACGCGCGTGCTCGGCAGATGCTGTCGCGAGGCCCCGAGGCTTGAACCCGATTACGTCGGTCTCATCCTCTTCAATGATGCGGAAGGCGCCTGTATCGGGCCATGGCCAATGCCTGCGAAGGCGCTGGTATTCGTGCGTCAAACCGGATGGCTCCAGCACCAACCGCGCCGGCCGCCTGACCTCGCGCGCAGCCGCTGGAAGTTGAAAGCTGGCGGCGACAAGCAAGAGCAAAACCAGCCATTTGAGCCAACTGCCGCTTGGACCCAGCCACATCCATGCGCCAAAGGCGACGATTAGGAAGTACGCCAGAACGCTCACGACTGAACCCAAGCGGTTCGCCGTCAGCACCACTGGCGGCCTGTCCAAATCGTAAGCCGCGCTCATCAATTCAGCTGCAGCCTGACGCGTTCGCGCTGCGCCCGGGCGGCGAGCGCGGCGCCGCCGTCGAGTTCGGTGGCGCGGGCGAGGGCTTCGAGGGAGCCGGCGAGCGCGCCCTGGCCTTCGCGGGCGGCGGCGACGTCGAGCCAGGGGCGGTGGTCGGCGGGGTCTAGCAGGGCGCGGCGGAGCGCGGCGCGCTCGGCGCGGCCGAAGTCGCGCATGGCGCTGGCCCGGGCGAAGATGGTGTTCTGCAGGCGGAGCAGGACGGCGCGGTCGCTGACCGGCGCCATCAGCCGGTCCAGCCGGTCGGCGACGTTGGGGGTCAGCCCGGCGTGCAGCGCGCGGCGGGTCAGTTCCGAGGGCAGCACAACGCGCCCCTCCGAGAACGGATCGAGCGCCAGCGGCCCTTCCTCGGTTTCGATGCGCAGCAGAAAATGGCCGGGGAAGTCGACGCCCTGCACCGTCAGTCCGCACTTGCGTCCCGCGTGCAGGTAGAAGACGCCCAGCGCCACGGCCAGCCCCTTACGCCGCTCGGCCACCGACAGGATGTCGGCGTTCTCGGGGTCCTCGTAGGTGAACAGGTCGCCGCCGAGCCGCAGGTCCCCCGCCATGGCCTCGGCGATGGCCTCCTCGGCGCTTTCGCCCTTCAGCCGGTGCGACAGGCGGTCGACTCCGATGGCGGCCACGTCGCGGGCGCTCTGCGGATCGCGCGCCGGGTCTTCGTGGATCGCGCAGGCGATCGCGGCTTCCAGCAGCGGGAAGTCGTTGTCCGCGGCCGCGCCGGCCTCCAACAGGATCGCTTCGGCCTCCTCGCGGCCCATGGAATTAGCCCCTACTCGCCCTTCCAGGCGTCGGGAATATGCCTAGGAAGCTTGCCGGGCGCGAGAGCCATCAGATCAAGTCGCACCGAGGCGCCTTGCAGGGCCGGCCGCCGCGCCGCCAGGTTGGCGCCGGCCCGCCTCAGCCGTTCGCGCTGATCGAAGGTGACGGTCTCCAGGGCGGCCATCAGCGAGAGCGCGGCGATCACCTCGCCCCTGCGCCCGGAGGGCCTGGCCGCCGCGCCGCGCGCGGAGCGGACCTGGCTCATCGCCCGGCCCTCATTTCCATCGCCCGCTGATAGACGTCGCGTCGTGAGAGCCCCAGCGCCTTGGCCACCTCGGCCGCCGCCTCGGCGGGTCGCAGGCGGGTGAGCGCGTCAATCAGCGCCGTGTTGATGTCGCCGGCGGTGGCTTTGACCTCATGGCCGGGTCCTACAAGAATGACGATCTCGCCCTTTGGCGCGTCGAGCTTGGGGTCGGCGGCCAGCACGCTGAGCGGGCCGCGATAAAGGGTCTCGTAGAGCTTTGTAAGCTCACGGCAGACGACGGCCTCGCGATCGCCGAACACCGCGGCCATGTCGGCGAGGCTCTGGGCCACGCGCGAGCCGCCCTCGAAGAACACCAGGGTTGCGCGGAGCGGCGCCAACTCTTCCAGGAAGGTCCGCCGCGCGGCGCTCTTCGGCGGGGGAAAGCCCGCGAACAGGAACCGGTCGGTAGGCAGTCCCGCGGCCGAGAGCCCGGCCAGCAGGGCGGAGGGCCCTGGGATCGGGAAGACCGGAAAGCCCGCCGCGGCGGCCTCGCGGACGATGCGGTAGCCGGGGTCGGAGACCAGCGGCGTGCCGGCGTCGGAAACCAACGCCACCCGCTTGCCCTCGGCCAGCGCCGCCAGCGCCCGGGCGCCGCCGCGCTCGGCGGCGTGCTCGTCATAGCGCTCCAGCTTGGCGGACAGGCCGTAGGCCTGCAGCAGCTTGCCGGCGACGCGGGTGTCCTCGGCCAGCAGCAGGTCGGCGGCGTTCAGCACGTCCAGCGCCCGTAGCGTGATGTCCCGCAGGTTGCCGATCGGCGTCGCCACCACATAGAGCCCTGGCGCCAGCGGCGCGTCATCCAGGGCGGGCGGCGGAACGTTGCGGGCCATGCGGGAGGGTTCGCTGTGATTGGCGGCGAAGGCAAGGGCGCTTTCCCTCCCCTGAGGGGAAGGTGGACGAGGCGGAGCCTCGCCGGGTGGGGAAGAGTGGGTCAACCGCGGAGTCCGAGCTCTTGCGCGAGTTCCCCACCCCGGCCGCTTCGCGGCCTGTCCCGCCTCTGGAGAGGGGAAGTTACGTCGCCAGCTCCGTGGTCAGACGATCCAGCACCAGGCGGCCGGCGGGCGTGGCGCGCAGGCGTTGGGGATCGTCGGCGAGCAGGCCCAGCTTCACCAGATCCGCGATTTTCTCCGGCGCGATCTCCAGGGCGGCGACATCCGCCCGCGGAACGCCTTCCGTGATCCGCAGGCCGCTGAGCAGGCGCTCCTCGGCCTCCTCGCGTGGGCCGAGCGCCTCGCGCTCCACGAAGCCCACGCCGGTCTCGCCGACGCGTGCGATGTAGTCGACGGGCTTCGCGGCGGCGCGGGTCGCCTGCCGGACGCCCCCCAGCGTGATCCGTCCGTGCGCCCCAGGTCCGGCGCCGACGTAGTCCTGGCCCTGCCAGTAGACCAGGTTGTGGCGCGAGCGGGCCGCTTCGCCTCGGGCGTGGTTGGAGACCTCGTAGGCGTGGAAGCCCTCCGCCTCGAGGACGGCCTGGGTCATGTCGAACAGCGCCGCGCCCGTGTCCGGGTCCGGCGGAACCCAGGACCCGCGCTTCACGGCCCGGTCGAAGGCGGTGCCGGCCTCGATGGTGAGCTGGTAGGGCGAGATGTGTTCGGCGCGCAAGGCGACGGCGCGACGCAGTTCCTCGGCCCACCCCTGCGGCGTCTGGCCGGGCCGCGCGTAGATCAGGTCGACCGAGAGGCGCGGGAAGGCGCGGGCGGCGGCTTCTGCGGCGCGGATCGCGGCGGCGGCGTCATGGTTGCGGCCAAGGAACGCCAGCGCCGCGTCGTCCAGCGACTGCAGGCCCAGCGACAGGCGGTTGACCCCGGCGTCGGCGAAGGCGGCGAAGCGCGCGGCCTCGGCGTCGGTGGGATTGGCTTCCAGGGTGACTTCAAGGTCGGTCGCGGGCGTCCAGAGCCGCCGCGCCGCCGCGACGATCTCCGCGGCCCATGCCGGGTCCATCAGCGAGGGCGTGCCGCCGCCGAGGAACACCGAGACCAGGCGGCGCGGGCCGGTGATCGCGGCCTGGGCTTCCAGGTCGGCGACGATGGCGCGGGCCAGGGCGGGCTGCTCTGCGCCCGCCCGATCCTTGAAGACGTTGAAGTCGCAGTAGGGGCAGATCCGCGCGCAGTAGGGCCAGTGGACGTAGATCCCAAGATCGGGGATCCCGAGGTCGGGCGTGGTGGTCACAAGAGCGCGGCCTTGAGCTTCACGAAGGCGCGCGCCCGGTGGCTCATGCCGTCCTTCTGCAGGGCGGGCATCTCGCCGAACGTCTGCTCGTGGCCGTCGGGCACGAAGATCGGATCGTAGCCGAAGCCCAGCGTCCCACGCGGCGGGAAGGTCAGGCGCCCATCGATGCGACCCTGGACCACCACCGCCGGCCCGTCCGGCCAGGCCACCGCCAGGGCCGAGGTGAACCAGGCGGTCATGTCGTCGGCGCCCATCTCCTCAAGCCGTTCTTCCACCTTGGCCATGGCCAGGCCGAAGTCCTTCGAGGGCCCGGCCCAGCGCGCCGAATAGATGCCGGGTGCGCCGTCCAGCGCCGCCACCGAGAGGCCGGAGTCGTCGGCCAGCGCCACCAGACCGCTGGCGTCCGCCGCGGCGCGGGCCTTCAGGAGCGCGTTGCCGACGAAGGTCTGCTCGGTCTCTTCCGGCTCGCCGAGACCGAGGTCGCCGGCGGTCACCAGTTCGAAGCGATTCTCCAGGATCTCGGCGAGTTCGCGCGCCTTGCCGTGATTATGGGTGGCCACCAGCAGGCGCGTTCCCGGCTCAAGCTTCAGCGCCATGGATTCACTCCTTCTTTACGGCCCCGGGACCATAGCCGCCGGCCGTTCTGTTGCATTGCAAAAGTTTAATATCGTTACTCGATGTTCATTTGATCGCTAAACGATGCGGGCGTATTGAATAGCAACATTGAGGCACATAGCTTCCTCACTCACACGCTGCAGTGCAGCAAAACTGGAGACTACGAAAATGACCAAGACCCGCTTCCTCATGAAGGCCTTCGACCGCGCCGCCCTCACCCTCTTCCTGTTGCTGGCCGCCACGCCGGTTCTCGCTCTCGTCGCCGCCGGTTCGATCCACTAGGCTCTGCGCCAGTGGGCTTCGACCGACCCGCTCCGTTGGCTGAAAAAGCCAGTCGGGCGGGTCTTGGCGTTGGAGGGGTGAGAATGCGCGCGCTAGGACCCGGATCGGTCTCAAGCTTCCTCAAGATCATCCTGGACGTCGTCTATGTCGCGCTGTGGATCAGCCTCGGCGCCGTCGCCCTGGCCCTGCTCGCCGCCCTGCTGTTCAGCTTCAATCCCGACCTCTTCCCCGCCGTCATGACTGTCGAGGCCGCGCAGGTGGCGCGCCGCGGTCCGGTGTTCGCCGGCATGCTGCTGGCCTTCGCGCTGTCGATCGGCGGCGTCCTGGTGATCGTCGACGCGCTGCGCCGGATCTTCGTGACGCTGACCGCCGGCGACCCCTTCCATCCCAACAATGTGCGCCGCCTGCGCCTGGTGGGCGTGATGCTCGCCGCCCTGGAGATCAGCCGCTACGTCGTCTGGGGCCTTGGGCCGCTGATGCCGCTGATCAAGCGCGATGAGCCCAATTTCAACCTCACCTCCTGGTTCTCCGTCCTGGTGGTCTTCGTGCTCGCCGAGGTGTTCCGCGAGGGCGCGAGGCTGCGGCGCGAAGCCGAACTGACGATCTAGGGCGCGCAGGCATGGCAATCCGCGTCCAACTCGACCGCGTGCTGCTGGAACGCCGCATGTCGCTGACCGAACTCGCTGACCGCGTCGGCGTCACCATCGCCAACCTCTCGATCCTGAAGACCGGCAAGGCGCGCGCGGTGCGCTTCTCGACCCTGGCGGCGCTGTGCCGCGAGCTTGACTGCCAGCCGGGCGACCTCCTGCTCTACGAGGCCGGCTCCTCGGACGAACTGCCTGACGACGAGGACTAGGAACCTTCCTCTCCCGCGCGCCGCGGAAGGAAGTGCTGCAATGCGGCATGCGCGGTGCGGCGTTGCGGCGCAGGCCAAAGCGCTACCGTGAAAAACCTTGCAATCTCAGCATCCGATACCTATGTGCACCGCAACAAATGCTGCGTCGCACAAAGGAGTCTCCTGATGATCGCCGCGATTTCGAAGTTCATTGAGGCGCTGTTCGCCCCGCTCGCTCGCGAGCTCGAGCGCGTCCCCGCGTCGGCCTTCCGTTACATTCTGGCCGGCCTCTAAGAAGAACCGGATCGACCGGAGGCTTCAGCCTCCGGTCGCTTCCCGCTGGAGAATGCAGAGTTCGCCGATGCCCTTGCGGGCGAGGCTGAACAGGGACTCGAACTCCCCCTCCGAGAAGCCGCGCTTTTCGCCCGTCGCCTGAATTTCCACGATATCGCCCTTGCCGGTCAGCACGAAGTTGGCGTCAGCCTCGGCGTTGGAGTCTTCCTCGTAGTCGAGGTCGAGGACGGGCGTCCCGTTGAATACCCCACAGCTGATCGCCGCGACCTGGTCGAGGATCGGGTCGGTGGCGATCACGCCTTCGTCCAGCAGGTATTTCGTGGCGAGCCGCAGCGCGATCCACGCGCCGGTGACCGAGGCCGTTCGCGTGCCGCCGTCGGCCTGGATCACGTCGCAGTCGAGGCTGATCTGGCGCTCGCCCAGGGCCTTCATGTCGACCACGGCCCGCAGCGACCGGCCGATCAGCCGCTGGATTTCCTGGGTGCGGCCCGACTGTTTGCCCTGGGCGGCTTCGCGCCGGCCGCGCGTGTGGGTGGCCCGCGGCAGCATGCCGTATTCCGCCGTCACCCAGCCCTGGCCCTTGCCGCGCAGGAAGCCCGGCACGCCTTCTTCCAGGCTGGCGGTGATCAACACCTTGGTGTGGCCAAAGCCGATCAGGCACGAGCCCTCGGCGTAGCGGTTGACGCCCGTCTCGATGGTCACGGTGCGCAGGGCGTCGGCCAGGCGTTCGGATGGGCGCATTGTAGAGAACTCCGGGGGCGCCTTTCCGAGGGAAAGGCGTGCTTCAAAATTGTTGAGCGTGACAGGCGCCGAAACCGCACACACTTTCGGCTGTCACGCTCTCCGCCTTGCGCGGAAAGAGGCCGCGCTTATCCTAGATCGCCACGGCCCCGTCCATGGGGCGCGCGACCCACCGCCATACGGACCAGTGACCACACCCCTCTTCGCCCGCGGCCCGAGCCTCCCGGAACTCGACGAACGCGCCCGGGAGATCTTCCGCCGCATCGTCGAAAGCTATCTCGATACCGGTGAGCCGGTGGGCTCGCGGACGCTCTCCAAGGGCGGCGTCTCGCTGTCGCCGGCCTCGATCCGCAACACCATGCAGGACCTGACGCAGCTCGGCCTGCTGGGCGCGCCCCACGTGAGCGCCGGTCGCCTGCCGACCCACGCGGGCCTCAGGCTATTCGTCGACGGCCTCCTGGAAGTGGGCGATGTCGGCGAGGATGAACGGCGGACCATCGAGGCCCGCCTGCACGCCCACGGCCGCAACTTCGACGACGCGCTCAACGAGGCCAGTTCGATCCTCTCGGGCCTGGCCGGCGGCGCGGGCGTGGTGGTCACCCCGATCCGCGATGCGGGCGTCAAACATGTAGAGTTCGTGGCGCTGGGGGCCGAGCGGACCCTGGCCGTCATGGTCTTCGCCGACGGCACGGTGGAGAACCGGCTGATCCGGCTGCCAGCCGGGGTGACGCCCTCGGCGCTCAGCGAGGCGTCGAACTTCCTCAACGAACGCCTGCGCGGCCGCACCCTGATCGAAGCCCGCACCGACCTGAAGGCCGACCTGGAGCGCGCGCGCCGCGAACTGGACGAGACCGCCGCGCGCCTGGTCGAGGACGGCATGGCCGCCTGGGGCGGCGGCGAGGCCGAGGATCGCGCGCTGATCGTGCGCGGCCGGGCGAACCTCCTGGAAGACGCCCAGCAGGTCGAGGACCTGGAACGGGTCCGCTCGCTCTTCGAAGACCTGGAGCAAAAGGAGCAGCTGATCTCGCTGCTGGACGGGGTGCGCGACGGCCAGGGCGTGCGCATCTTCATCGGCGCGGAAACGCGGCTGTTCTCGCTTTCGGGTTCCGCCGTGATCGCTGCGCCCTATATGACGGGCTCGCAGCGGGTGCTGGGTGCGATCGGCGTGATCGGACCGGCCCGCTTGAACTATGCCCGGATCATTCCGTTGGTGGACTATACCGCCAAGATCCTGGGTCAGGTGATGAACAACTAGGCGAGGGCGCCACCATCGCGTCCCCCCAGCAACGAACGAGACCAGATGTCTGAAGACCATACGCCTGACGCCGCCGACGAATTCCTCGCCGACGCCGCCGAAGCCGAGATCGCCGCGCTGAAGGCCGAGGCCGCCGGCCTCAAGGAACAGGCCCTGCGCTACGCCGCCGAGGCGGAGAACACCAAGCGCCGAGCCGAGCGCGAGGCCAACGACGCGCGAGCCTACGCGATCCAGAAATTCGCCCGTGACCTGCTGGGCGTCGCCGACATCCTGGACCGCGCCATGGCCGCAGCTCCGGCCGACAGCGTCGATCCGGCGATGAAGAACTTCGTGGTCGGTATCGAGATGACCAGCAAGGAGCTGCTGGGCGCGTTCGAGCGCAACGGGCTGAAGCGCATCGCGCCGGCGCGCGGCGAGAAGTTCGATCCGCACCAGCACCAGGCGATGATGGAACTGCCCGACACCGACGTGGCCCCCGGCGGCGTCGTCGAGGTGATGCAGCCCGGCTACGAACTGCTGGGAAGGCTGGTGCGTCCGGCCATGGTGGTGGTCGCCGCCAAGGGCGCCGGCGCGCAGGTCAATCCGGCTCCGGACGGCGCCCCGCCGAACCCTTACGCAGGCGGCGACGACGGCGAAGCGGGCGGTGCGGTCGACAGGCGCGCCTGAGCGCTGCTCCGCCCTCGTCATAAAGGGGAGGGATGCTCTTTCCCGCAGCGGCAAAATGGCTAATGTCGCAAGTCCCTTCCACCTGGGGGGCGTGGGCTGCGAATCGCACCCGCGGGGGTGCGATTCGGACTTGAGACATGAAGCTGACGATCGAGCGCGCGGCGCTGCTGAAGGCGTTGGGGCACGTGCAGAGCGCTGTCGAGCGCCGCAACACCATCCCCATCCTGTCGAACGTGCTGCTCTCGGCCGAGCGTGACCGGCTGACCTTCTCGGCCACCGATCTCGACATGGAGATCATCGACGAGGCGCTGGCCCAGGTGGACCAGCCCGGCCAGATCACCGCGCCGGCCCACACCCTCTACGAAATCGTCCGCAAGCTGCCGGAAGGCGCTGACGTGTCGCTGTCGTTCACCGGCGAGGACCCGCGCCTGACGGTGGCCGCCGGTCGCAGCCGCTTCAACCTTCCGGTGCTGCCGGCCGGCGACTTCCCGGTGATGAGCTCGGACGGGCTTTCCGGCCGCACCAACGTCGACGTCTCCGACCTGATCCGGCTGATCGACAAGACCCGTTTCGCCATCTCGGCGGAGGAGACCCGCTATTACCTGAACGGGCTCTACCTCCACACGGTGGTCGAGGACGGGGTCACCAAGCTGCGCGCCGTGGCCACCGACGGCAGCCGCCTGGCGCTGGCCGAGATGGTCGCGCCGGAAGGCGCCGCCGGGTCGCCGGGAGTCATCGTGCCCCGCAAGACCATCAATGAGGCCAGGCGGCTGCTCGACGACGCCGGCGAGCAGGTCGAGCTGCAAATCAGCCCCCAGAAGGTCCGCTTCGACTTCGGCGGCGCCGCCCTGACCTCCAAGGTCATCGACGGCAACTTCCCCGACTACGCGCGGGTCATCCCCAAGGACAACAGCCGCATCGTCATGGTCGACGCCAAGCTGTTCGCCCAGGCGGTCGATCGGGTGGCCACCATCTCGGCGGAAAAGTCCCGCTCCGTGCGGATGGCGGTCGATGCGGGCAAGTGCGTGCTCACGGTGCGCAACATGGAAGCCGGCCAGGCGGTCGAGGAGCTGGAGCTGGATTACGACGGCGACGCCTTCGAGCTCTCGTTCAACGCCCGCTACCTGCTCGACATCACCGACCAGATCTCCGGCGGGAGCATGGAAATGCGCTTCGGCGGTCCGAACGACCCCGCGCTGGTCCTCGACCCGGCGGATGCCGACGTTCGCTATATCTTGATGCCGCTCCGGGTGTAGTCCAAAACACCCCAGGGTGCTGTGGATGCAGGGGGAGGCATGGTCGCCAAGACGGCAGCCGTGACGCTCGAGGATCTTAGCCGGGACGCCATGGCGGCGGACCTGAGCGCGGCTGAGCGACAGGCCTGGATCGAGGATGCGCTAGCCTGCATACGGCTGCACGGCGCCGTCGTTGTCCGCAACGCCATCCCGCCAGCCGTCATCGCCGCGGTCAACGAGGAGTTCCGGGTCCGGCACGACGTGCATATGGCGCCGGGGCAGAAGAAGCTGTTCCGCAGGTTCCAGAGCGATCCGCTGCGTGCGCAGGTCCCCACCGCTGTCGCGGGCCCGGTCGCGAATCCTGATTTCTTCGCGCCGCCCTCCGTGGTGGCGCTGGCGCGCGAACTGGTGGGAGACGACTTCGTCATCGGCGACATGGGCGTGGTGATCTCGCACGGCGGCGCCACCCGACAGGAGGCCCACCGCGACTCGAGCCCGTTGTTCGACGGGCTGGAGATGGATCTCGATCTGCCGATTTTCTGCCTGATGGTGCTGGTGCCCTTGATCGACGTGAGCGTGGACATGGGTCCTACGGAGTACTGGCCGGGCAGCCACCGCATCCGGGACACAGGCCTCGCCATGTCCGTTCCCCCGATCCAGGTCCCGGTTGAGGCGGGAACCGTGTGCCTTCACGACTCCCGGCTTGTGCATCGCGGCGGAAACAACGTGGCCGGGCCGGTGCGGCCTCTCTTGTATTTTGGCTTTCACCGGAGCTGGCACTTCGACGACGACGGCTTCGCCTACAAGCCACAGATTCGCATCACCGAAGCGATGCTGGAACGCCTGCCCGAGGAGCACAGGCAGCGGTTTCGCTGGGCTCTGCACCTCAACCGCGTCGAAAACGTCTCCGAGTTTGTCGGTCTGTGGGTGCGTCGCATCCGCCGGACCCTGAGCGGGCAAGGGTACGTCTAGATGAGCGACGCGAAGCGGCCGGACATTGTCCAGCCCGCCTTGGACCCGAACGCCACGCTGGACGCTCAGGAGGCCTGGCTCGCGGGGGCCGCCGACGGTCTCCGGCACAACGGCCTCGTCGTTCTCCCGAACGCGATCCCGCTTCCTCGGATTCCACCAGTGCTGACGGCCCTTAGCGGCCGCCGGATCGGAAGCGATGATGAGGACGGCCGCAAGTTCCGGCCCGCGCCCCTGCGGCCACGAGTGCTCGTTCCGTTGGACGGGCCGTTCGCCGATCCGGCCGTTTTCGCGCCGCCGTCGGCCCTGGCCCTGGCGCGGAGGCTGCTGGGACCCGAGATGATCATCGGCGAGATCGGGGCCATGATCCTACAGCCCGGAGACGGCCCCCATGAGGCCCGCCGCGCCGCTATCCCTCTGTTCGGCGGCCTCGATGTGGAAGGCGATGTTCCACCCGCGGCGTTGACCATGCTGGCGCCGCTGGGGGACGTGGGGACGGGCATGGGGTTTCCCGAGTACTGGGTCGGAAGTCACCGGACCCGCAGGGGCGTCGCGGATATGACCGTCCCTCCGTTTCAGCCCGCTCTCGAGACGGGTTCCGTGGTGATGTGCGACTGGCGCACGCTCTACCGCGCCGGGGTGAACACGTCAGGGGCGACACTGCTGACCCTCTACGTTTCCTTCCAGCGAAAGTGGCTCATTTCGCTCGCGGGCTCAGAATACCAGCCGGGCCTCCGTGTCCCGCAGGCCAGCTTCAAGCGGCTGCAGGAGGCCTATCACCCGCTGGTGTCCTGGGCGCTACATCAGAACAAGACCGATGACGTCTCGGAGTTTGTGCACCTCTGGATGGGCCGCGCCGTGAAACGCCTGCGCGCCGCACGGGGCGGCTAGGGGACCTGGGGCGTCTTGCGATAGGTAGAATCGAAGCGGGCTGACGACTGCGTGTTAACCGGATCGATACCGGCGCCACGCGATGAGGTCGCGCTCTGCTCTGGCTCAAACCGGGGAAGCCATGGCCGCCGCAACGTTCACCGCAAAACTCGAAGACGTTGTCCGCGACGCCATGACGTCGGGCCTGGCGCCCTGCGAGCACCAGCATGCCTGGCTCGGAGACGCCGTCGCCTGCGTCCAGCGTCACGGCGGCATCGTCATCCGCGACGCGATCCCCCAATCGGTGATCTCGGCGGTGCTTGAGGATTTCAGGACCCGACACGACGTCCACATGGCGCCGGGTCAGAAGAAGCTTTTCCGCACCTTCCAATCGGACCCGCTGCGGGCGCAGGTTCCCGTCGCCGTCGATGGACCGGTCGCCAATCCGGAGTTCTTCGCGCCGCCGTCCGTGCTGGCGCTGGCGCGCAAGCTCATGGGCGACGACCTGATCATCGGCGAAATGGGCGTGGTGATCTCGCATGCGGGCGCCGGTGCGCAGGAGATCCACCGCGATTCCAACTTCCTGTTCGGCGGCCTCGACCTGGAGATCGGCCTGCCGCCGTTCGCGATGACGATGCTGGTCCCGCTGCTGGACGTCACGCCGGAGATGGGCCCCACCGAATTCTGGCCGGGAACCCACCGGCATCGCGACGAAACCTCGGACGAGCCGCCACTGAGCCTGGCGATCAACGCCGGCTCGGTGATCCTGATTGATTCACGCGTCCTGCATCGTGGGGGCGCGAACATATCCGGCCCGGTGCGGCCGACCGCCTACTTCAGCTTCCACCGCCCCTGGTACCTCGAGCACTTCGGCTATGAGAACAAGCCGCAGGTGCGGATAACGCCCGCCATGCTCCAGCGCCTGCCGGAAGCCTACCGGTCGATGTTCTCATGGGCGCTGCACCTCAACCGCACCGATACCTTTCACGAGTTCGTCTATCGCTGGACCGGCCGAATCCGGCAGCGCCTGTTGGCGCTCAGAGGAGCCTAGGCCGGCGATCACCGTCGAAAGGCGGCGCGGAAAATCCCCCGAAATAACATGGGTTAAATGACGGCTTAGCCCCAGTTACGAGACGAACGTCAGCGCGCCTGGACGTTTTCGCCTGGCAAGCGAGCAAGGTTAAGCTCCTTCCAGCCGGGCGTATACTGGGCAGACTTGATCAGGTCTCGGTTCTGCACTTGTATCGGGTCGGAGGAAGCTATGGCCGCCGCTATGGTCGCCCTAGAGTCCGCGGATATCGTCCGGGACGCGATGAGCCCGGACCTTTCACCGCTCGCGCAGCAGCGTTGGCTGGACGACGCCGCCGACTGCTTCCGCCGCAACGGCGTAGTCGTCATCCGCAACGCCATCCCACCGGCTGCGATCGCCGCGTTGCTGGCGAACTTCAGGGTGCGCCATGACGTGCACATGGCTCCTGGCCAGAAGAAGCTCTTTCGCACCTTCCAGACCGATCCGCTGCGGGCGCAGATTCCCACCACTCTCGACGGTCCGGTCGCCGATCCCGCGGTTTTCGCCCCGCCATCGGTGCTGGCGCTGGCGCGCAGGCTGATGGGCGACGACATCATCGTCGGCGAACTGGGCGTGGTGATCTCGCATCCCGGCGCCGGTCCGCAGGAGACGCACCGGGATTCCACCTCGCTGTTCGGTGGCCTGGGCGTGGAGACGGAGTTCCCGCCGGTCTCCATGACCATGCTGGCGCCGCTCGTGGATGTCGGGCCGGGCATGGGCCCCACGGAATACTGGCCGGGCACCCATCGGCTCCAGGACGACGCCGTCGACACGACCGCTCCTCCGCTGCGGGCGACGTTGAACGCCGGATCGGTGGTGATGCACGATTGGCGCATCTACCATCGCGGCGGCGCCAACACGACGGGGCCGGTTCGGCCCGCGTTGTATGTCTGTTTTCAGCGCAAATGGTTCCTGTCGATCTCCGGCTACGAGTACAAGCCGCAGGTCCGGGTCACCCCACAGATGCTGCTGCGTCTGCCGGAAACCTACCGGCCGCTGTTCTCCTGGGCGTTGCACCTCAACCGCACCGACGGCGTCTCGGAGTTCGTCTACCGCTGGACGGGCCGCATCCGAAAGCGCCTCCTCGCGCTGAAGGGGTCCTAGGACGGCCCTGACGCGCTCCAGAACGGGGGATGGATTGGCTGCCACGACGCTGGCCGTGAAGGTGGAGGACGTTTTCCGTGACGCCTTGCCGCCGGACCCGACGCCGGGCGCCCAACAGGCCTGGCTCAAGGACGCCGCCGCCTGCATCCGCCGCCACGGCGTCATCGTGGTCCGCAACGCCATCCCGACGGCCACGATCGCGAAGGTGCTCGAGGACTTCAAGGTCCGCTACGACGTGCATATGGCGCCGGGCCAGAAGAAGCTCTTCCGCACCTTCCAGTCCGACCCGTTGCGGGCCCAAGTCCCGATGGCCATCGACGGTCCGGTCGCCGATCCCGAATTCTTCGCGCCGCCATCGATCATGCCCCTCGTGCATGAGCTGATGGGGGGCGAGCTCATCGTCGGCGAGGCGGGGGTCGTGATCTCGCACGGCGGCGCAGGCGCGCAGGAGCCCCACCGCGACTCCAACTTCCTGTTCGGCGGTCAGGACATGGAGATGGATCTTCCGCCGTTCGCCATGACCCTGCTTCTGCCGTTGCTCGACGTGAGCCTGGACATGGGTCCCACCGAGTTCTGGCCCGGCACCCATCTGCTCCGCGACGAGGCGGCGGCCATCGCCGGTCCGCCTCAGCGAATGGCGTTGCGGGCGGGCTCGGTGGTGTTGCTCGACGCCCGCGTCTTCCATCGCGGCGGCGCCAATATCTCAGGGCCCGTGCGCCCGACCGCCTATTTCAGCTACCACCGGCGCTGGTATCTGGAAGGCCCCGGCTTCGAACGGAAACCGCAGGTCCGCGTGACGCCGGCGATGCTGCGGCGGGTGCCGGAAGCCTATCGGCCGATGTTCTCGTGGGCGCTGCACCTCAACCGGGCCGACAGCTTCGCGGAGTTCGCCCACCGCTGGGCCGGCCGCATCCGGCAGCGGCTTGGCTTAGAACCTGCCTAGGCAGCCGCCCCGGCCTCAGTGGCCGTGTGAGCCTTCGTAGACGCCTGGCACGAGCCGCTCGTCCTCGGGCCCCTCGGTGCCCTTGGCCAGGACGAAGCGGCGGTCGCAGTAGGAGCATTCGACGAAGGCGGCCTCGCCCATCTCCAGGTAGACGCGCGGGTGGCCGAGCGCGCCGCCGACGCCGTCGCAGGAAATGCGCTTGCTCCAGACCGTGATGATCTCCGGCGCGGGCAGGTTCGGCGTCAACGCCGGCTTGGCGGGCGCAGGCTCCACCTTCTTGCGGCGGGCCGGGGCCTTGGTCGGAGCTTTGCGAGCCATGATCGGTCCTTCTTGGCGCGCCTTGCTTGGCGTGGGCGCGGCGCGGCCCTAGGTATGCGACGCGCCGGCGCCGCGTCAACGAGTGGGACTTGAATGGATCTTCCGGATTTCGCCATCGAGGCCAAGAGCCTGGTCAAGACCTACGCCGCCACCAAGACGACGCCGGAGATGCAGGCGCTCCGAGGCATCGATCTGGCAATCCCCCGAGGCTCGATCTTCGGCCTCCTCGGACCGAACGGGGCCGGCAAGTCGACCTTCATCAACATCCTGGCGGGCCTGTGCCGCAAGACCTCTGGAACGGTGAGCATCTGGGGCCGCGACATCGACGAGCGCCCGAGAGACGCCCGCGCCGCCATCGGCGTGGTGCCGCAGGAGATCGCCGCCGACCCCTTCTTCACGCCATACGAATCCATGGAAGTGGCCGCGGGCATGTATGCGGTGCCGAAAGCCGACCGACGGACCATGGAGCTGCTCACAGCCCTCGGCCTCGGCGACAAGGCCAAGGCCTATGTGCGCCAGCTCTCCGGCGGCATGAAGCGCCGGCTGATGGTCGCCAAGGCCATGGTGCACAACCCGCCGGTTCTGATCCTCGACGAGCCGACCGCCGGGGTGGACGTCGAGCTGCGCCGTCAGCTCTGGAGCTACGTCCTGGAGCTGAACCGCAAGGGCGTGACCATCGTGCTCACCACCCACTACCTGGAGGAAGCCCAGGAGCTCTGCGACCAGATCGCCATCATCAACCGCGGTCAGGTGGTCGCCTGCGAGCCGACCACGACGCTGCTGCGCCGCATGGACACCCGTAAGGTTCTCGTGACGCCGGACCAGCCGATGACAGCGGCCCCGGCGCTGGCGGGCTTCGAGACCGCGCTCCTGCCCTCGGGTGGCTTCTCGGTCACCTACCGCACCGGCCAGTCCACGGTCGAACAGGTGCTGGCCGCGATCCGCGCCGCCGGCCTGCACATCAAGGACATCTCCACCGAGGACCCGGATCTCGAGGACGTCTTCGTGTCGCTGACCTACGCGGCCGAGCCTTCCCTCCCCTAAGGGGTGGGTGGACGAGGCGAAGCCTCGCCGGCTGGGGAAGTGTGGGCCAAATTCCGAGTCGCAGCTTGATCGTGACTTCCCTACCCTGGCCGCTCTGCGGCCTGTCCCTCCCCTCAGGGGAGGGCAATAAGGCTGCGGATATCCGCCCACCGGTACGCCACTTCATAGAGCAGCTGTCCGCCTGGGCCGGGCTCCGGGCGCGCGGCGGCGGCGACGCCGCCCAGGTGCTCGTAGAAGCCGCGCGCGCGGATGTTGTCGCGCAGCACCGAGATCATCAGCGAGGTCGCGCCCTGAGCCGCCAGCGCGCGGGCCGCGTCGGCCATCAGCCGGCCGCCGAGGCCTTGGCCCTGCGCGGCGCGCAGGATGTAGAGCGTGGCGATCTCGCCTTCGCCCGCCGCGCCGGACCGCGAGGGCCCGCCGGCGGCATACCCCGAAATCCCGCACCGGTCGGCGGCAACCAGGATCACCTCGTTGGGCTGGGGGTGGAGCAGCGACCTGGCGAACCGGCGCGCGTGGGCCGCCTCGCTCATCCGGGCGAGGAATGCGTCCGGCAACAGGCCGCGATAGGTCTCGCGCCAGGACGTCACGTGGACGTGCGCCAGGTCCTCGGCGTCCGATGGTCCGGCGGGGAATATGAGGAAGCTCACGTCAGGAAGCTCCACCAGGATCAGGCATCCATCCACAGCTTGGGCCTGTTGGTCGCGGGTTCAAGGGGCTGACGGGACTCAATGCGCCAGATAGCGTCGCGCGGCCCATGAACGCCCAGGCTCCCACAACCTTGCCCGACCCCGCCGCCGGCGCTTCGCCGGTGATGGCGCAGTACTTCGAGGCCAAGTCCCGCCAGCCCGACGCGCTGGTGTTCTTCCGCATGGGCGACTTTTACGAACTGTTCTTCGAGGACGCCCAGAAGGCGTCGGCCGCGCTCGGCATCACGCTCACCGCGCGCGGCGTCCACGCCGGACAGCCGATCGCCATGTGCGGCGTGCCGGTCCATGCCGCCGAAGCCTACCTCGCCAAGCTTATCCGCGCCGGCTTCAAGGTCGCCGTCTGCGAGCAGATGGAGAACCCGGCCGAGGCCAGGAAGCGCGGCTCCAAGTCAGTCGTGCACCGCGATGTGGTGCGGGTCGTCACGCCCGGCACGCTCACCGAGGAAGGCCTGCTGGACGCCCGAGGATCCAATCGGCTGGCCGCTATTGCGGTGCGCGCCGGCCAGGCGGCCGTGGCCAGCGTCGAGCTTTCCACCGGCGAGGTGGAATGCCTGGCGACCAGCGTCTCGGGCCTCGCCTCCGCCCTGGCGGCGCTGGGCCCTTCCGAGATCCTGGTCCCCGATCGCCTGTTCGCCGACGAAGCCGTCTCGGCCGCGCTGAAGTCGGCGGGCGGTTTCGTGCAGCCGCTACCGCAGGCGTTGGCCGAACCCTCTGCGTCCGAGGCCCGGCTGAAGCGGCTCTACGGCGTCGACACCCTCGACGGCTTTGGCCAGCTCTCGGGCGCGGAGGTCTCGGCGCTGGGCCTGATCGCCGCGCATCTGGAGACCACCCAGGCCGGGCGTCTTCCCGCCCTGTCGGCGCCACGGCGGGCGGGCGAGGCCGACGTCATGGCCATCGACCCGGCCACCCGCGCCAGCCTGGAGATCGAGAAGGCCACCTCTGGCGCGCGCGAGGGCTCGCTGCTGGCCGCCATCGACCGGACGGTCACGGCCCCCGGCGCGCGCCTGCTGGCCGCGCGCCTCGCGCGACCGCTGCTCGACCCCGCCGCCATCGACGCCCGCCTGGACGCCGTCGCCTGGTTCTGCGAGCACCGCGCCCAGCGCCAGAGGCTCCGCGAGACCCTGAAGGGCCTTGGCGACATGGCCCGCGCGCTGTCCCGCCTGGCGCTCGGCCGCGGCGGCCCGCGGGACCTGGGCTGCCTGCGCGATGGCTTGGCGATCGGCGAGCGGGTTACAGGCCTCTTCGCCTCGACCCCGGATCCGTTGCGCCAGGCGCCGGAGGAGGTCGCCCAGGCGCTGCACATGCTCAACCCGGCCCTGCATGCCGAGCTCGCGCAGTTCCGGGCGCTGCTCACCGAAGGCCTCGGGGCGGACCTGCCGAACCTCGCCCGCGACGGTGGCTTCGTGGGCGAGGGCGTCCGGCCCGAGCTCGACCAGGCCCGCGCCCTGCGCGACGACAGCCGCCGCGTGATCCTGCAGCTCGAAGCCCGCCTGGTCGCCGAGAGCGGCGTGGGCCTGAAGATTCGTCACAACGCGGTCCTCGGCTATTTCGTCGAGACCACCGCCAAGGCCGCCGAGCCGCTGATGACGGCGCCGCTGAACGCGACCTTCATCCACCGCCAGACGCTCGCCAACCAGGTCCGCTTCACCACGGTCGAGCTGGCCGAGCTGGACGCCAGGATAGCTCAGGCCGCCGAGCGCGCGCTGGCCATCGAACTCGAGACCTTCGAGGCCTGGCGCGACGCCGCCACCTCGGTCGCCGCGCCCCTGCTGGCCGCGGCCAACGCCTCCGCCCGCCTCGATGTCGCCGCCGGCGTCGCGGAGTGGGCCGAGGACGTCGACGCCGCCCGCCCGGTGGTCGACCGCTCCACCGCCTTCGAGGCCGAGGCCGCCCGGCACCCGGTGGTCGAGAACGCCGTGCGCCGCGCCGGCGAGGCCTTCACGCCCAACGACTGCCGCCTGGACGGCTCCGGCGCCGGCGGGCCGCGTCTGGCGCTGGTCACCGGTCCGAACATGGCCGGCAAGTCGACCTTCCTGCGCCAGAATGCGCTCCTGGCCGTGCTCGCCCAGGCCGGCTGTTTCGTGCCCGCCAAGCGCCTGCGGCTCGGCGTGGTCGATCGCCTGTTCAGCCGCGTGGGGGCCGGCGACGACCTGGCCCGCGGCCGGTCCACCTTCATGGCCGAGATGGTCGAAACCGCCGCCATCCTCACCCAGGCCACGCCGCGCTCGCTGGTGATCCTCGACGAGATTGGCCGCGGGACCGCCACCTACGACGGCCTGGCGATCGCCTGGGCCTGCACTGAGGCGCTGCATGAGGTGAACCGCTGCCGGGCGCTCTTCGCCACCCACTATCATGAGCTGGCCGTGCTCGAGGGCCGGCTGGCCTATGTCGCCAACCTCTCCCTGAAGGCCAAGGAGTGGAACGGCGACCTGATCTTCCTGCACGAGGCGGGCCCCGGCCCGGCCGACCGCAGCTATGGCGTGCAGGTGGCCAAGCTGGCCGGCGTGCCGCCCGCGGTGGTCGCCCGGGCGAAGGACGTGCTGGAACGCCTGGAGCGCGAGGCCGGCGCGCCCGCCCACCTCGCGGACCTGCCGCTCTTCGCCGCCGGGCCCGGCGTCGCCGAACGCTCGGGCCCCAGCCCCGCCGAGGAGGCGCTCCGGGCCATGGAGCCCGACGGCATGAGCCCCCGCGAGGCCATGGACGCGCTCTACCGGCTCAAGGGGCTGTTGGGCTGACTGCGTTGAAGGCCCTCATGCTCGACGTCGACGGCGTCCTGATCACGCCGCGGCCGGGCGGCTGGGCGGTGGATATGGCGGCCGACCTCGGCCTCTCGCACGCAGCGCTGGTAGAGCACTTCTTCGCCGTCCACTGGGACGACGTGGTGATGGGCCGGGCCGGACTGCACGAGCGGCTGGCGCCGGTGCTGGCCAAGATCGCGCCGCACCTGACCAGCGAGCGCCTGGCCGCCTATTGGTTCGAGAAAGACGCCATCCTCGATCAGCGCCTGCTCGACGACCTGGCCGAGGTTCGGGGGCAGGGGATCGCCCTGCACCTGGCCACCGTGCAGGAGCACCTGCGGGCCGGCTACATCTGGACGCAGCTCGGCTTTCGCGAGCGCTTCGACGCCATGCACTACGCCGCCGATCTCGGCTGCGGGAAACCGGACCCGGCGTTCTTCGCCAAGGTGGCGGAGCGCACGGGCCTGGCGCCCGGCGAGATGCTGCTGATCGACGACAAGGCGGAGAACGTCGAGGCGGCGCGCGCCGCCGGCTGGGGCGGGCTGCATTGGACGGGCGAGCGGCGGCTGGGCGACCTGCTCGACCTTTGAACGGGCCTAGGCGACGCCGCGCGCTTCGTCGCTGACGTCGGGGATCGCGATGGCGCCAAGGATGGCGGCGATCAGCCGGCCAGGCTCCACCGGCTTGGCCACCGCCCCGTCGAAACCAAGGGCTTGCAGGCGGTCGTCGAAGGCGCTTTCGGCGTCGGCCGTGAACGCCAGGATCGGCGTGGCCTGGTTGGGGCCGGCGACGCCGCGGATGCGGGTCACAGCGCCGATTCCGTCGAGCTTCGGCATACGCAGGTCCATCAGGATCACGTCGAAGGCCTGCTCCGCGGCGATCTCGACGGCGGCCTCGCCATCCTCAGCCTCGGTGATCTCCGCGCCGATGCCGGCCAGGAACAGCCGCACGAGCTCCCGGTTAGCCGGGTGGTCGTCGGTGACCAGCACCTTGACGCCGGTGCGCACCGCAGGCGGGCGCTCTTCGGCGACTACCGTGGCGGCGCCCAGCGCGCGCGGCGCCGGGACGCTCAGGGAGAAGCAGCTGCCTTCACCGACCACGCTGGTGGCGGCGATTTCGCCGCCCATGGCTTCGACGATGCCTTTGCAGATCGCCAGCCCGAGGCCGGTGCCGCCATGGCTGCGATTCAGCGAGCCGTCGACCTGCGAGAACCGCTTGAACAGGCGATCGACGCGGTCGGGGGGAATGCCGGGTCCGGTGTCGCGGACCTCGATCGACAGGCGCTCGGTCGCGGTGTCGTAGGCGGCGCTGAGGGTGATCTTGCCCTGAGCGGTGAACTTCACGGCGTTGCCCACCAGGTTGAGCAGCACCTGGCGCAGCCGGTCGGGATCGAGGGTGACCAGCAAGCCCGCCGGCGTCGTGTCTTCCAGTTGGAGCACCAGATCCTTGGCCGCCGCCTGGGGCGTGAACATGTCCAGCGCCGTGCGCGTCAGCGCCTGCAGGGGGACGGCCTCGGGCCGGAAGGTCACCTGGCCCGCCTCCAGCTTCGAGAAGTCCAGGATGTCGTTGACCGCGCAAAGCAGCGCGCGGCTCGCCTCGCCCACCCGGTCGATATAGTCGCGACTCAAGGGCGACAGGTCGCGCTGTTCCGAGGCCAGCCGGGTAAAGCCTACGACGCTTGTCAGCGGAGTGCGCAGCTCGTGGCTCATGTTGGCCAGGAATTCGCTCTTCACAGCGGCCGACTGCTCGGCCTCGACGCGCGCCGCGCGGGCTTCGTCCAGGGCTGTGCGCAGATGAGCCTTCAATCCCTCGCCGGCCTCGAGGGCCACGGCGACCGGCACGCTGGTGAGCAGCGACACCATCAGGAAGATCTGCAGGCCGATGACCTGGTCCGCGGGTTGCGTGACCATCATCGCGCCGTGGCCGGCGAAGGCCGCCACCGTGCCGATCGCGGCGACGATGGCGCAGCCTGCGACGGCGCCCAGCAGGCCCATTCGCCAGGTCGCCAGCGTCAGCGCCGCCGAAATCACGAACAGCATGGGATAGCGGGTGACGAAGAAGATCACGATGGAGACCGCGGCGAGGAGGGCGAGCGTCCAGGTCTCGCGCCAGGCGATCGGGATCCGGTTCTTCTGGGTCAGCACCAGCAACGCCGGGGTGAGCGTCAACAGGCCAAGCGCGTCGGCCTCGATCCAGACCAGCAGGCCGCTGAGGACCCCGTCGCGGCCCGACCCGGCCAGCATGACGGCCGAGGCACTCGCGCTGAGCATCGCGCCGACCACGCTCGCCGCCACAAAGATGAGCAGATGACTGACCCGCGCGATGTCGAAGACCGCGCCGCAGCGCCACCTGACCAGTCCGGCGCAGGCGATGATTTCAAGCTGATTGGAGACGGCAAGGCCCAGGGCGATGTCCGCGCCGTCGCTCGACAACATGTTGGCGGCGAGATCGCCCAGCGTGGCGACGCCTATGAGCAAGGGCCAATTGCGGGTCGGCGACCGCAGCAGCGCGGCCACGACCCAGGCGTTGGCCAGCCAGATCGGCGCGACGCGCCCGCTCTCCCGCGGAAAGACGGTGCAGACGTAGGCCGTGAGCGCGACGACGGCAAAGAGCGCGATCGCCAGGATCAGGGCGCGACGCTCCGGTAGCCACTGTGCGAGCATTGGGGACTTAGGGTCGGACATCACGCGCGGCGTTCCACCTTGGATCGCATTGGTCTGACATCCCTGCGCGACCAAATGCTTAACGGCCACGGTGTGGCGGAGCATTTGAGCTCTGTTCCCCAGGCTCACTCGTATTTCGCCATTCACCAAAATAAGCCTTGCGCCAACGGGCTGTTTCGGTATTTTGCTATTTAGCGAAATAGGAAGCAGATGTCCGAAGTCTACAAGGCCCTGGCCGATCCCACCCGCCGCCGGATCCTCCAGCTCCTGCGTGAGCGGGAGATGAGCGCGGGCGAGATCGCCGAGCATTTCAAGCTCGCCAAGCCCACGCTCTCCGGCCACTTCGCCGTGTTGCGCGGGGCGGGCCTGGTCAGCCCCGAGAAGACCGGCACGACCATCATCTACCGGTTGAATGTCTCGGTCCTGGAAGAAGCCCTGATGGCTCTGATGGACGCCTTCAAGGTCCTCGAACCGGAGTCCGCGGCGATCCGGCGCCAACAGGGAGAAACGTCATGAGAGTGTCCGGCGCCTTCTGGATTTCCGTACTTCTGGTCACCGCCACCCTCGGCGTCGCGCTCTGGGCGTGGCTCGCCCTGCCGCCCGGCGCGGGGGTGCCGACCCACTACCTCGGCCTCGACGGACACCGGCACGCTGGCGTCTCGCGGCTTGCGCTCTGGGTGATCCCCTTCACCTCGGCGGTCGTCACACTCAGCCTCACGTTCGGGCCCAGGTTCACGGGCCGGGTGGTCGAGGCTTATGCGCCGGAACTCTACGGCATGATCCTGATCTCGGTGACGGGCCTGCTGCTGGTGACGGAATCCACCCTCATCGCGCGCGCCTTCGACGCCGACTACAATGTCATGCGGCCGGTCGCCATGGCCACCGGCGTACTGCTGCTGGCGGTGGGCAACTATCTGGGCAAGGCGCGCCAGAACGCAGTCGTCGGGATCAAGACCCCCTGGACGCTGGCCGACCCGCGGGTGTGGGACAAGACCCACCGCTTCACCGGCCGCGCCATGTTCGTGGGCGGCCTGGTGCTGATCGGCCTGGGGATCGCGCTGCACGGCGGAAACCTGCTGGGAGCCGCCATCGCCGTCTGCACGGCCCTCCCGGTGCTGGCCGGCGCGGTGTGGTCGCGCGTGCTCCACCGCCAGGCCGCAGGAACAGTCCTGCGCCATTAACAGAAGCGTCCTATATCTCCCGCGTCATGCCGCCCCGCCTCAAACCCACGCGCCTTGAATATGTCGTCGACGGGGTGCGGATGCGCGCCCAGCTCTCGGCCGCCGCCCTCGAAGCCGGCGGCGACGAGCCGGCGCAGCGCAAGGCGGCGCTGGAGATCCTCAAGGCCGCCCTGTTCCGCGGCCGGATGATCGCCAAGGAGCGGCTGGAGAACGGGGCCGGCGGCATCGAGACCGCCCGGCTGATCTCCGGGGTCACCGACGAGGTGATCACCGCGCTCTGGGACTTCACCACGGTGCACGTCTTCCGCGCCCGCAACCCGACCCAGGGCGAGCGCCTGGCCCTGATGGCGGTGGGCGGCTACGGCCGCGGCACGCTCGCGCCCTACTCCGACATCGATCTGCTCTTCGTGCGGCCCTACAAGACCACCGCCCACGCCGAGAGCGTCATCGAATACATGCTCTACGCCCTGTGGGACCTGGGCTTCAAAGTCGGGCACGCTTCGAGGACGATCGAAGAGTGCATCAAGCTCTCCCGCGAGGACTTCACGATCCGCACTTCGATCCTGGAGGCGCGGCGGCTGGCCGGCGACGAGAAGCTCGGCGAAGACCTGGTGCGGCGCTTCCAGCACGACGTGGTCAAGGGCACGGGCGCCGAGTTCGTCGCCGCCAAGCTCAAGGAGCGCGACGACCGCCACACCCGCGCCGGCGCCAGCCGCTACATGGTCGAGCCCAACATCAAGGAGGGGAAGGGCGGTCTTCGCGACCTCAACACCCTCTTCTGGATCGCCCAGTACCTGCATCCCGGCCAATCCATCGAGAAGGTCCTGCAACTTGAGATGTTCGAGCGCCGCGAGGTGCGCACCTTCATCCAGGCCTTCGACTTCCTGTGGGCGGTCCGCAGCCACCTGCACTTCGCCACTGGACGCCCGGAAGAGCGCCTGACCTTCGACCTGCAGCCGGAGATCGCGCGGCGGATGGGCTACGGCGACCGCGGCGACGCGCCGGCCGTCGAGCGATTCATGCGTCGCTACTTCCTGATCGCCAAGGAGGTCGGCGCGCTCACCCGCGTCTTCGCCGCCAAGCTGGAGGCCGAGCGGGTCAAGATCGCGCCCAAGGGCATCTCGCGCCTGCTGCCGGCCAGGCGGCCCAAGCGCAAGCCGCTGGACGAGCCGGGCTTTCTTGAGGTCGGCGGCCGCCTGGACATCGACAGCCCCGAGGTCTTCGAGCGCGACCCGGTGAACCTGCTGCGACTCTTCAAGCTCGCCGACGAGCGCAATCTCGACCTGCACCCCGACGCCTTCACCGCCTGCACACGGAGCCTCGGCCTGATCACCTCGGCGGTGCGCCGAGACCGCCATGCGGCGCGGGTGTTCATCGACATCCTGGCCCATGGCCGCGATCCGCAGCGCACCCTGACGCTGATGACCGAGGCCGGCGTGCTCGGCCGCTACCTGCCGGAATTCGGGCGCATCGTCGCCCAAATGCAGTTCAACATGTACCACTCCTACACGGTGGACGAGCACACCCTGCGGGCCGTGGGCGTGATCGCCGACATTGCCGCCGGGCGGTTCGTGGAGGACCATCCGCTCTCCACCACCGTCATGCCGCTGATCGCCGATCGCGAGGCGCTGTTCCTGGCCATGCTGCTGCATGACACCGGCAAGGGCGGAGCCGGCGGCCAGGAGGTCGCCGGTGCGCGGGCGGCGCGGCAGGCCTGCGAGCGGCTGGGGCTCGACCGGCCGAAGATCGAACTGGTCGCCTGGCTCGTCGAGCATCATCTGGTGATGAGCGACACGGCGCAAAAGCGCGACATCGCCGACCCGCGCACGGTCTCCGACTTCGCCCGCATCGTGCAGACGCCGGAGCGGCTGCGGCTGCTCTTGGTGCTCACCGTCGCCGACATCCGAGCCGTCGGGCCGGGCGTCTGGAACGGCTGGAAGGGCCAGCTGCTGCGCGAGCTCTACGGGGCCACCGAGGCGGTGTTCCGCGGCGGCCGCGGATCGGACTCCGCCGCGGCGCTCAAGCGCTACTACGAGAATGCGGCCTACGACGCGCGCGTCGCCCTGGCCAAGGCCGACCCCGCCTGCGAGCCCTGGGTCGACGCCATGGAGGACGCCTACTTCTCCGCCTTCACCCAGGCGGAGGTGTCGAGCCACGCCGCGCTGGCCCGGCGCGCGCAGACGAACCGCGGCGCAGCGGCGGAGGGCCGGATCCGCACTGAACGCAACGCCGCCGAGGTGGTGGTCGCCGCCACCGACCGGCCGCGCCTCTTCGTCGACCTCGCCGCCGCGATCACCGGCGGCGGCGCGAACGTGGTGGGCGCGCGGGTGTTCACCTCGCGCGCCGGCCAGGCGCTGGATGTCTTCAATGTGCAGGATGTCACGGGCCAGCCCTACGGCACCGGCAACCCGCGCGCCCTCGAGCGCCTGATCGAGCACCTGGAGCTCGCCGCCCGTGGCGAACTCATTCCCGCTGAGCCCCGCCGGACCAGCGACCTCGGCCGGGCCGCCGCCTTCTCGATTACCCCGACCGTCATGCTGGACAACGATGCATCCGAGACCTCGACCGTGGTCGAAGCGTCGGGGCGGGATCGCACCGGCCTGCTGGCCGCGCTCGCCCGCACCCTGGCCGACGCCGGCCTCTCCATCCTCTCGGCCCACATCGACGGCTACGGCGAGCGCGCGGTCGACGCCTTCTATGTGGTCGGCGCCGACGGCGCCAAGGTCTCCGACGCGCGCAAGCGCAACGCGCTTCGAACCGCGCTCCTGGCGGTCATCGCCGAGACCGAAGCCAACGAACCCAGCCCCCGCACCAACCTCCAGCGCGCCCGCGCCAGCGTCGCGCGCTAGCGCGGCCTTCTGATCCGCCGCTCAGTGCGGCGCCATGCCCGCTGCGCCGTCCGCGACAGGGCCGTGCTGCGGCGGGCGGAAGAAGGCGGCGAGGATCAGGATGGCCACCAGCGCCATGGCGGTCGGGACCAGGAACAGGCTGCGGTAGTCGACGTTGCCGGCGGCGTCGGTCCACTTGGCGATCAGGCTCGGGAAGAGGAAGCTCGCCGCCACGTTGCCGATGCCCAGAATCAGCAGGTTGAAGAGGCCCTGGGCGCTGGAGCGCACGTCTTTCGGGAAGGCGGCGTCCACGAAGATGTAAACGGTGGCGAAGAAGAAGGCGTAGCAGACGCCGTGCAGAAGCTGCACGGCCACGATCGTCGGCACGCTGTCGGCGAAGAAGGCGAAGACCGCGAACCGCGCCGCGTGGCCAAGGATGCCCACGATCATGGTGGTTTTCCAGCCGAGGCGCGCGAGCACCCCACCCAGGATGAACATGGTCACCATCTCGGCGAGCTGGCCGAGGCTGAGGACGATCATCGACAGGTTGCCAGCGATGCCCACGCGGTTGGTCAGGAAGTTGTCGGCCATCACGAAATAGCCGTTGTGGATCACGCTATCGATGAAAGTGACCAGGAAAAGCACGCCCACGAACGGCACGCCCAAAAGCTTGATCGCCTCGCGCCACGCCAGCGGATCGGCCGCCGCGGCGCCCTTCTTGGGCGGGGTGTGCGGCAGGCTCAGGCTGTAGGCGGCGAGCGCGAACGACACGATCGCGGCGACCAGGAAGATCCAGCGCACCTGACTCGCGTCGGCCTTGGCGCCCAGCAGGAAGACGAAGGGCCAGCTCACCAGGACCCAGCCCAATGTGCCGCCCATGCGGATGGCGCCGAAGTCCTTTGCGGGGTCCTTCAGGTTGGCGAAGGCGATGGAGTTGGAGACCGACAAGGTCGGCACATAGAGCAGGCTGAAGACCAGATAGGCGGCGAAGAACGGCCAGAAGCTTGTGAGGAATGCGCAGGCCGCCAGCGCCAGGCCGCTGAGCGCATGGCTACCGGCCATGAACCGCTCGGCAGCGAAGTTGCGGTCAGCGAACTGATTGGAGAAGAAGATCCCGGCCACCGAGGCGATGCCCCAGCAGCTGCCGACCAGCGACTGCTGCCAGGGGTGGAAGCCCAGCATTCCCATGTAGGGGAAGAGCTTCGGCGCCCAGGCGCCCCAGACCGCCAGCTGCAGCACCATCATCAGGAATAGCCGAGCGCGGACCGTCATGCTGGTTTCCCCCTTGGCGCGGGTTTCCGGCCCCGCTTGGCCTAGCGATGCCACAGTTGGCGGCGAAGCGCACCTCCCGCGATCCCGCCGGCGAACAGCCGGCCAGGGACCCCCGTTTGACCTCATTCGCCTGCTGCGCCAAGTTCGCGCGACTCAGTGGTTCGCGGGGGAGGAAACGGCATGGCGCAGGCAAGTGAGGCGCCTCCACCCCTGCGTATCGGCTTCATCGGCTCCGGCTTCATCGCCAAGTTCCACGCCAAGAGCTTCCAGAGCGTCCGCCACGCCCAGATCACCGGGGTCTTCAGCCCCAATCCGACACACCGCCAGGCCCTGACCGACGCGGTGAACCAGGCTGAGCTCGGTCCCTGCCGCGCGCATGCCGACCTGGAGAGCCTGCTGGCCGCCGACGACGTCGACGCCATCTGGCTGCTGGCCCCCAACGACAAGCGGCTGGAGGCCATGCGCGCCATCCACGCGGCGGTCAAATCGGGCCGCTCCAAGGTCCGCGCCATCGCCTGCGAGAAGCCACTCGGGCGCACCCTGGCCGAGGCCCGCGAGGTCCTGGCGCTGGCCGAGGACGCCGGCCTCGCCCACGGCTATCTGGAGAACCAAGTGTTCTCGACCGCCGTCGAGCGCGGCAAGGAGATCATCTGGCGCCGCGCCGTTCCGGCCTCCGGCCGCCCCTACCTCGCCCGCGCCGCCGAGGAGCATTCCGGTCCGCACGAGCCCTGGTTCTGGCAGGGCGATCGCCAGGGCGGCGGGGTGATGAGCGACATGATGTGCCACTCGGTGGAGGTCGGCCGTTTCCTGCTCACCGCCCCCGACGCCGCGCGCAGCACGCTCACCGTCAAGGCCGTCCAGGGCTCGGTGGCCTATCTGAAGTGGACGCAGGACAAGTACGCTCGGACGCTAGCCCAGGATTTCAAGGGCGTGGAGATGCAGCGTCGCCCGGTCGAGGACTTCGCCCGCGCCACGATCACGTTGGAAGATGAAGGCGGCCGCGAGCTGATCGTCGAGGCCTCAACGTCGTGGTCCTACGTCGGCCCCGGCCTGCGCATCGATCTGGCCCTGCTGGGCCCGGAATACGCCATGGAATTCTCCTCGCTGAACCCCAGTCTGAAGGTGTTCCTGTCCCGCGCCATCACCGGCGGCCAGGGCGAGGACCTGGTGGAGAAGCAGAACGCCGAGCAGGGCCAGATGCCCATCGTCGAGGACGAGGCCGGCACCTACGGCTACATCGGCGAGAACCGGCACATGGTCGACTGCTTCCGCCACGGCCGCACGCCCATCGAGACCTTTCACGACGGGGTGGAGGTCGTGAAGATGGTCATGGCGCTCTACAAGTCGGCCGAGACCGGCCAGGTCGTGCACCTGCCCGACGAATCCCTGGAAACCTACGTGCCCGTGCCTGCGAGAATTGGCCCGGCGCGGGTTGGAGCGTAAGCCATGGCGACCGAGCCCTATGACGTGATCATCGTCGGCTCCGGAGCTGGCGGCGGGATGAGCGCCTATCACCTGACCAAGTCCGGCCTGAAGGTGTTGATGCTCGAGGCGGGCCGCCACTACGACCCCGTCAAAGAGACTCCGATGTTCAACATCAACGCCGAGGCGCCGCTGCGTGGGGCTTCGACGCCCGACAAGCCGTTCGGCTTCTATGACGCGACGGTGGACGGCGGCTGGGAGGTGCCGAACGAGCCTTACACGGTGGCCGAGGGCTCGGAGCCCTTCATCTGGTGGCGGCCGCGGATGCTGGGCGGGCGCACCAACCACTGGGGCCGCATCGCGCTGCGCTTCGGCGAACTGGATTTCAAGCCCTACAGCCGTGACGGCCTGGGCTACGACTGGCCGATCACCTACGACGACCTGGCGCCCTGGTACGACAAGACCGAAAAGCTGATCGGGGTCTCTGGCGCCGCGCCGGCCCGCGGCCTGCTGAACACGCCGGATTCGCCGCCCGGTTGCCTGATGGAATCCGCGCCGCCGCGGGCCTTCGAGATCTTCTACGAACGCGCCTTCCGGGCCATGGGCATCCCGGTGATCCCGATGCACGGCGCGGTGGTCACGGGCCAGATGGAGGGCCGCAATACCTGCGTCTTCGCCACCCCCTGCGGCCGCGGTTGCGCGATCGGCGCGAACTTCCAGTCGACCACGGTGCTGCTGCCGCCGGCCATGGCCACCGGCAACCTGACCATCACCACCGACGCGCTGGTCTACCAGGTCGACCTCGACAAGGCGGGCAAGGCCAAGGGCGTGACCTACGTCAACCGCAAGACCGGCGAGCACCACTCCGTGACGGCTCGTTCGGTGGTGCTTGCGGCCGGCTCCGGGGAGACGGCGCGCATCCTGCTCAATTCCAAGAGCGCGAGCTTCCCCAATGGCCTGTGCAACACCGAGGGGATGGTCGGCCGCTACCTGATGGACAGCGTCGGCACCGGCGTCAGCGGCCAGTTCGCCTCGCTGGAGGGCCTGCCGCCGACCAACGACGACGGCCAGGGGACGCAGCACACCTATGTTCCCTGGTGGGGTTACGAGAAACAGAAGGCGCTCGGGTTCGCCCGCGGCTACCACATCGAGATCGGCGGCGGCCGCCGCATGCCGTCCATGGGCTTGGCGGGCATCATCCCGGACGACGAGACCAGCGTCGGCGACGCGCTGCGACAGAAGCTGCGCAATCGCTACGGCAGCGTCATCAGCTTCGACGGCCGCGGCGAGATGATCCCCAACGACGACTGCTATTGCGAGATCGACCCGACCGCGAAGGACAAGTGGGGCATCCCGGTGCTGCGCTTCCACTGGAAGTGGGGCGAGCACGAGACCAACCAGGCGGCGCACGCGGTCAAGACGTTCCTGGAGGTGATCGACAAGCTCGGCGGCACGCCCGAGCCGAACGTCGAGACCGACGGCCGCAAGGCGATCTCCAAGGGCGGCGAGATGATCCACGAGATCGGCACGGTGCGCATGGGCCACAACGAGAAGGACTCGGTGGTCAACCAGTACGGCCAGAGTTGGGCGGTCCCGAACCTCTTCGTCATGGACGGGGCGGTGATGGTCTCCAGCCCCGACAAGAACCCGACGCTGTCGATCCTGGCGCTGGCCTGGCGCTCGGCCGACAACATGGCCACGTTCGCCAAGCAGGGGGCAATATGACCGACAAATCTCCTGAAACCGCGCCTGACCCCTACGTCTCCAAGATCGACCGCCGCACGGCGCTGACCTGGATCGGCGTGGTCGGCGCGGCCACCGCCGCCGCCGCCGCGGGCGTCGTGGTCTATGGCCCGAAGAGCGGCGGGGCCGAGGCCAAGGGCTACGGCACCGACCCGAAGCTGAATCCGCCGGTGAAGGCGCCCTGGCCCCGGATCATGAGCCACGACCAACTGCAGACCGCCGCCATCCTCGCCGACCACATCCTGCCGGCCACCGCGACGGCGTCCTCGGCCAGCGCCCTGGGTGTGCCGGACTTCGTCAACGAGTGGGTGAGCGCGCCCTATCCCGATCAGCTGAAGGACCGGCCGATCATCCTCGAAGGGCTGAATGCGATTGCCCGCGACGTGATGGGCAAGGATGCGGGCAAGCGCGCGGCGGCCCTGGCCGCCCTGCCCGGCCAGGCCTTCTTCAAGCGGTTCCGGGCCCTGACCATCGGCGCCTATTACACGACCGAGGCCGGCTTCAAGGATGTCGGCTACATCGGCAACGTTGCGCGCGCCGCCGACCCTGGCCCGTCCGACGAGGTCAAGGCGGTGCTGGAACGCGAACTCCAGAAGTTGGGTCTCTAGGGGTGACAGTGATGAAGTCTCTGGCGTTCGGTCTTGTGCTGGCCGTTCTCGCGACCGGCGCCTTTGCTCAGGACAAGCCGATGGCCACGCCCAACACTCTGACGTCCGCGGAAAAGGCGGCCGGCTGGAAGCTCCTGTTCGACGGCAAGACCACCGCCGGCTGGCGCGGGTTCAAGACCCCCGAGCCCGACGCCGGCTGGCGTGTCGCCGACGGAGTCCTAAGCCCGGATCCGAAGAGCTCCCACGACCTGGTCAGCAAGGGCGATTACGAGAACTTCGAGCTGACCTTCGACTGGAAGATCAGCCCAAAGGGCAATTCCGGCGTCATGGTCCACGTGATCCCGGTGGGCGAGGAGACCTACGAGAGCGGCCCCGAGTACCAGCTCCTCGACAACAGCCGCGGCGAGCCGCCGCTGGAGCAGGCCGGCGGCCTCTTCGCCCTGGTCGCGCCGTCGATGGACATGACCAGGCCGGTCGGCGAGTTCAACCACGCCAAGATCGTCGTCGACCATGGCAAGGTTCAGCACTGGCTGAATGGCATGATGGTCGCCGAGTACGAGATCGGCTCGCCCGATTTCAAGGCCCGGGTCGCGGCCAGCAAGTTCAAGCGCTGGCCGCAGTTCGCCACCGGGAAGACCGGCGCCATCGTGCTGCAATGCCACGGCGACGCCGTCGCCTTCCGCGACATCAAGATCCGGGTGTTGAAGTAGCGGCGGCTAGAGTTCCAGGAACGTTTCGAAACCGCCGAAGATCATCCGCTTGCCGTCGAACGGCATGTCCTGCGGACCCTGCTTCAGGCGCGGGTCGGCCATCACCTTGGCCATGATGTCGTCGCGCGCCTTGCGGTCGGCGTAGACCGCCCAGGAGAACACCACGATCTCGTCGTCCTTGGCCTGCACAGCGCGGGGGAACGAGGTCAGCTCGCCCACCGGCACGTCGTCGCCGAAGCATTCCACGTAGGAAAGCGCGCCGTGCTCCATCCAGACCGCGCCGCCTATCCGCGCCATTTCCTTGTAGGCCTCGATATTCGCCTTCGGCACGGCCAACACGAAACCATCGACGTAGGGCATGGGAGTTCCTCCGGTTGATCTGATGGAACGACGAACGGGGCGACCACGATCCGACAGGCCCACCGAGATTGTCCGCGGCGCCTGCGGCCCCGCGCTAGCTTGACGTCTTTCCCGACACAGCCGACCAACGCTTCGTGACCGAGACCACCAAGACGCCCGCGAAGAAGGCCAGCGGCAAGCTCCCCGCGGCCAAGCCACAGGGTCTCCTGCGGTCTTCGGCGATCTATTCGGCCCTGACGCTGGTCAGCCGGTTCCTAGGCCTGGCGCGGGACTTGGTGATCACCGCCAAGCTGGGCGGAAGCAGCAACATCGCCGGCGACGCCTACTACACGGCCCTGACCTTCCCGAACCTGTTCCGCCGGATGTTCGCCGAGGGGGCCTTCGCAGCCGCCTTCGTGCCCGACTATTCCAGACGCCTGGTCGCCGACGGCGAAGAGGCGGCCGACAAGTTCGCCGCCGATGCGCTGGTGACCATGGCCGCGGCGATGATCGCGATCACCATCGCCTGCCAGCTCGCCATGCCCTGGCTGATGCGGGTGTATAGCTACGGCTTCCTCGAAGATCCGGCCAAGTTCAAGCTGGCGGTGATCTTGACCCAAATCACCATGCCCTACCTCCCCTGCATGGTGATCGCGTCGCTGTTCGCCGGCGTCCTGCAGGCCCGCGGCCGCTTCATCATCTACGGCCTCTACCCGACCCTCCTGAACGTGGTGATGCTGGTCGCCGTCCTGCCGCAGAAGGATCCGACGCAGGCGGCCTACGCCGCGTCGATCGGGGTGATCATCGCCGGCATCGGCCAGGCCGCGCTCTGCGGGTGGGGCGCGCACAAGACCGGCGCGCGCATCCATCCGAGGCACCTTCGGTTGACGCCTGAGATCCGCGCCCTGATCCGGCGGATGGTGCCGGGCGTGATCGCCTCCAGCGCGACCCAGATCAACCTCTTCATCTCCGCCATGCTGGCCTCCAGCGTGCCCGGCATGCGGGTCTGGCTGAACATCGCCGAGCGGTTCTACCAACTGCCGCTCAGTCTGGTGGGTGTCGCCATCGGCGTCGCGCTGCTGCCCCGCCTGTCGAGCGCGCTGCAGAAGGACGACCATGACGATGCGGCCGGCGCCATGGACCAGGCGGTGGTGTTCGGCCTGGCCCTGTCGCTGCCGGCCGCCGCAGCGCTGATGGCGATGCCCGGCTATCTGGTCGAGGGCCTGTTCGCCCAGGGCGCGTTCACCGTCAAGGACGCTCACTCCTCCGCGGCGCTGCTGTTCCACTATGGCTGGGGCCTACCGGCCTTCGTCCTGATCAAGATCCTGCAGCCGGCGTTCTTCGCCCGCGGCGACACGCGACGGCCGATGAACTACTCGCTGATCTCGGTGGCGGTGAACATTGGACTGGGCGTGGCGCTGTTCTTCAGCATCGGCTTCCCGGGCATCGCGCTCGCCACCGCCGCGGCCTCGTGGATCACCGTCGCGCAGATGGCGGTCCAGCTGTGGCGCACCGAAACCTGGCGGCCGTCGGCGAAGGCGTCGGGCAAGATGATCCGGGTGGCGATCTCGAGCGCGGCGCTGGGCGTGGTCCTCGCCTTCGCCTCGCACTACCGGCCGGTGCTGGAGGCGCCGTTCGCGCACCTGCGGCTTGGTCCTTTGCATGCGAAAGAAGTCACCGTCCTGCTGATCTGCATGGCGGGCGCAGCGCTCTATCCGGCGCTGCTCTTCGCCTTCGGCGGCGTGACGCCCGCCGAGGCGCGCGCGGCGCTGAAGCGGCGCAAGGGCGACGTCAGCGTCCAGACCCCCGGCTTGCCCTAGGCCGCCTCAGGCTTTATTTCGGGCGTCATGGCTCTGCGACGCAACTCCTGGCGATGGCGCTGAACGTCTGACCGACCTTCACATCGGGTCTTGCACCCGCGCGTCCTCTAGCCTCAGAAGCCTCTCATCATGACCGACCAAGCTCCGGCCCCTTACGCGGGCAAATCGCGCGTGCTCTCCGGCGTGCAGCCGTCCGGCGACCTGCACCTGGGCAATTACCTTGGCGCCCTCGTGAAGTTCGCCCGCCTGCAGCACGAGATGGAGACCTTCATCTTCGTCGCCGACCTGCACGCTATCACGGCCTGGCAGGACCCGGCGAAGCTGAAGAACCAGGTCCGCGAGATCGCCGCGGCCTATCTGGCCACCGGCCTCGATCCCAAGGTCGCCACCATCTTCGCCCAGTCCGCCGTGCCGGCCCACGCCGAGCTCGCCTGGGTGTTCAACTGCGTGGCGCGCCTGGGCTGGCTCGACCGGATGACCCAGTTCAAGGACAAGGCCGGCAAGCACAAGGAGCGGGAGAGCGTGGGGCTCTACACCTATCCGGTGCTGCAGGCGGCCGACATCCTGATCTACAAGGCGACCCACGTGCCGGTGGGCGAGGATCAGCGCCAGCATCTGGAGCTGACCCGCGACATCGCCTCGAAGTTCAACCACGACTTCGAGGCGCCGAACTTCTTCCCCCTGCCCGACGCCCTGACCCAGGGACCCGGCGCGCGGATCATGTCGCTGCGCGACGGGGCGGTGAAGATGTCCAAGTCGGACCCCTCGGACAATTCGCGGATCAACCTCACCGACGACGCCGACACGATCAGCCAGAAGATCCGCAAGGCCCGCACCGACGCCGACGTCCTGCCCGAAAAGCTCGACGACCTCGCCGGCCGGGCCGAGGCGCAGAACCTCGTGGGCATCTATGCGGCGCTCGCCGGCCGTGAGGCGCAGGCGGTGCTGAGCGAGTTCGCCGGCCAGGGCTTCGGCGCCTTCAAGCCCAAGCTCGCGGACCTCGCCGTATCGATCATGGGTCCGATCGGCGGCGAGATGCGCCGGATGCTGGCTGACCCGGCCGAGATCGACCGGATCCTCGGCGCCGGCGCCGAGCGCGCCCGTGAGGTCGCCGCCCCGACCTTGGCCGAGGTCAAGAAGATCGTCGGCTACTGGGCGGGTTGATCTCCGACCTATTGCCTTGGGATTGGCGGCGCCGCACCGTCCGGCCATGAGCGCGCGCAAGTTCCTCGTCATCGCCGACGACACGCCGGAGTTCCAGGTGGCGCTCAAGTTTGCCTGCCGCCGCGCGCGCTCCACCGGCGGCCACGTGGCGCTGCTGCGGGTGATCGAGCCGGAATATTTCGAGCACTGGTCCGGCGTGCGCGAGGAGATCGAGCGACAGGCCCGCGAGGAGGCCGAGGCGGTGCTGCAGAAGTCCGCCGAGTTGGTGATGGCCGAGACCGGCCTGCCGCCGGAGTTCATCATCAAGCACGCCGAGAACGTTCGGGTGGCCCTGCGCGACGTGATCAGCAACGACCCCGCCATCAAGATCCTGGTCCTGGCCGCCGCGACCGGCGGGCGCGGTCCGGGACCGCTCGTCGCCTCGCTGATCAAGGAAGGTGTACAGTGGGGCTCGCGCAAAGTGCCGGTGACCCTCGTGCCTGGCGACCTCACCGACGCCGAGATCGCCGATCTGGCCTAGGGTTGCGCCGAGGCCCGTCACGCGCCACATCTTGCCCATGTTCATCCAGACCGAAGCCACGCCGAACCCCGAGGTCCTGAAGTTCATTCCGGGCCGCGACCTGATGGGCGAGGGCACCCGCGATTTCCGTGACGCCAACGCCGCCCAGGCCTCGCCGCTGGCCGTCGAGCTGTTTGGCATCGACGGCGTCGACCGGGTGTTCTTCGGCCAGGACTACCTCACGGTCGGCAAGACCGCCGCCCACGATTGGGCCCACCTGAAGGCGCCGATCCTGGCCGCTATCATGGACCACTTCACCTCGGGCCAGCCGCTCTTCGCGGGCGAAGACGATCAGGCCGGCGGTCATGACGAGCACGTCTACGAGGGCGAAACCGCCCAGATCGTCGCCGAGATCAAGGACCTGCTGGACACCCGCATCCGCCCGGCCGTGGCCCAGGACGGCGGCGACATCCTGTTCTCGCGCTTCGACGAGCAGACCGGCGTGGTCTGGCTCAACATGCGCGGCGCCTGCTCGGGCTGCCCGTCCTCCACCGCCACGCTCAAGGCCGGCGTCGAGAACATGCTCAAGCACTACGTCCCGGAAGTTACCGGGGTCGAGCAGACCTTCTAAGTTCGCTGCTCTTTCAGGTTTTGGCGGACTCGTGTAGCGCCGCGCGATGATCGTGCTCGGCCTCGACACCTGCCTTGCGAGCTGCTCCGTCGCCGTGCGCGACGGCGAGTGCGTGCTGGCGTCTGCGCGCGAGGTGATGGCCCGCGGCCATCAGGAGCGGCTCGCGCCGATGGCCCAGCAGGTGATGGCGCAGGCCGGTCTTTCCTTCGACAAGCTCGAACGCATTGCGGTGACGGTCGGCCCGGGCTCCTTCACCGGCCTGCGCGTCGGCATCGCCTTCGCCAAGGGCCTGGCCGCGGCCTTGGATCTCCCGACGGTCGGCGTCGGTTCGCTGGAAGTTTTGGCCGCCGAGGCCGACGGCCTGGTCTTCGCCGTCGTCGACGCCCGCCGGGGCCAGGTCTACCTCCAGGGCTTCGAGGACGGCCGCGCCCTGATGGCGCCTGACGCGCTGACCGCCGAGACCGCCGCCGCCCGTATCGCCGAGCTTTCCATGGGCCGGCCCCTGACCCTGGTCGGCTCCGGCGCGCCGCTGGTGGAGGCCCTGACCCCGGGCGTAGCGGTGATCCTCGCCGAGGGCGCCGATGCGCGCCATGTCGCCCGCCTGGCCGCCGGCCGCGAGCCCAGGCCCCTCAAGCCGCTCTATCTGCGCGCGCCAGACGCGAAGCTCCCCGCGTGAAGCTCGTCGCCTGCACCGCCACCGAGACGCCCGCCATGGCCGTGGCTCACGCGCTCGCCTTCGAGGCTTCGTGGCGCGAGGACGAGTTCGAGGACTTGCTGGAAGGTGAGGGCATCTATGGATTCCTCGCGGAGGACGACGAGCCGCTGGGCGTCATCCTCTGCCGCGTCGCGATCGACGAGGTGGAGGTCCTGACCCTGGGTGTGACGCCTACCGCGCGCCGCAACGGCGTGGCCCAGGCCCTCATGACCGCCGCCCTCGCCGTCGCCCGCCAGCGCGGCGCGGCTCAGGCGTTCCTGGAGGTGGCCGTCGACAACGAGGCCGCGATCGCCCTCTACGAGCGGCTGGGGTTCCACCGGGCCGGCAAGCGCCTCTACTACTACGACCGGGGCGAGGCGGGGCGCATGGACGCTCTCGTCATGCGCCTCGACCTGACATCGAAGCCCGCTTAGACTCGTATCAATGGATTCCCGGGAGCCCCTCGTGTCGGACCGCATCGAAAAGCTCTGCGTCGAGAAGGGCATGCGTATGACCGAGCAGCGGCGGGTGATCGCCCGCGTGCTGTCCGAGGCCCACGACCACCCCGACGTCGAGGAGCTGCACCACCGCGCCCACGCCGTCGATCCGCACATCTCGATCGCCACCGTCTACCGCACCGTGCGCCTCTTCGAAGAAGCCGGCATCATCACCCGTCACGAGTTCCGCGACGGCCGCGCCCGTTATGAGGAGCACCCCGAGACCCACCACGACCATCTCATCGACATGAAGACCGGCAAGGTCGTGGAATTCATGGATGACGAGATCGAGGCGCTGCAGGAAGCCATAGCCCGGCGCCTCGGCTACAAACTCGTCGACCACCGCCTCGAGCTCTACGGGATGCCGATCGAGGAGAAGTAGCCGGCCGCGGCGAACTTGCGCCGCTCCCTCGGGGACCCCATAACCCCCGCCATGTCCGCGACCGCGCCTTCTAAGCGCCTCTTCATCAAGACCTACGGCTGTCAGATGAACGTCTATGACAGCGAGCGGATGGCCGACGTGCTGTCGCCGCTGGGCTACGCCATGACTGACAGCCCCGAGGGCGCGGACCTGGTGGTGTTGAACACCTGCCATATCCGCGAGAAGGCCACCGAGAAGGTCTATTCCGAACTCGGCAAGCTGAAGGCGATGCGCGAGGAGCGGCTCTCCGAAGGCGGTTCGCGGATGACCATCGCCGTCGCCGGCTGCGTCGCCCAGGCCGAGGGCGAGGAGATCATGCGCCGCCAGCCCGCGGTGGACCTGGTCGTGGGCCCGCAGGCCTACCACCAGCTTCCGGAGCTGATCGCCCGGACCCACCGCGCCCGCGGCGAACGGCTGTCGGCCGACTTCGCGCCGGATGAGAAGTTCGACGCCCTGCCTGCGCGGCGCCCGACCGGCGTCACCGCTTTCCTCACCGTGCAGGAAGGCTGCGACAAGTTCTGCACCTTCTGCGTCGTGCCCTACACGCGCGGCGGCGAATATTCCCGGCCGGCTGAGGCCATCGAGGCCGAGGCCCGCGACCTCGCCGCCAAGGGCGTGCGCGAGGTCACCCTGCTGGGCCAGAACGTCAACGCCTACTCGGGAGAAGGCGGTCTGGCCGCCCTGGTCCGGCGCCTGGCCAAGATCAAGGGGCTGGACCGGATCCGCTACACGACGAGCCACCCGCGGGACATGGACGAGGCGCTGATCGCCGCCCACGCCGAGGTGGCCGAGCTGATGCCCTATCTGCACCTGCCGGTGCAATCCGGATCGGACAAGGTGCTGAAGGCCATGAACCGGGCGCACACCGCCAACAGCTACCTGCGCCTTATCGAGACGATCCGCGCCGCCCGACCCGACATCGCCATCTCCGGCGACTTCATCGTGGGCTTCCCCGGCGAGCGCGACAGCGACTTCGAGGCGACCCTGGCGTTGGTCCGCGAGGTCGGCCACGCGGGCGCATTCTCGTTCAAATATTCGCGCCGCCCCGGCACGCCGGCCGCCGCCATGCCGGGCCAGGTCGCCGAAGCGGTGAAGGACGAGCGGCTCGCCCGCCTCAACGCCCTGCTCGACGAGCAGGCCCGCGACTTCAACGCAAGCCAGGTCGGCCGCACCTTGCCGGTGCTGTTCGAACGCAAGGGCCGTCATCCCGGTCAGTTGATCGGCCGCAGCCCCTATCTGCAGGCGGTCTACGCCACGGCCCCGGATCGCTTGATCGGCCAGATCGTTCCCGTTCGCATCGAGGAAGCCGCGCGCATGAGTCTGGGCGGTGTGCTCGCCGAGCAATTGGAGCCCGCCGAAGAGATGGCTTTGTGAGCCGCACCCCCGAATTCATCCCGCTCTCAGATGTCGCCGCCCGCGCGGTCTCCGGCGCCAACTCGCGCCACGCAGCCCTGATCGAAGACGCCTTCGGCGTACTGGTCGAGACCCCCGGCGGCGGGGTCTCGGTCAGCGGCGACTCCAAGAGCCGCGGCCAGGCCAAGAAGGCGGTCCAGGCGATCGCCGAGCGCGCCGACCAGGGTCTCGAGATCGGCGAGGCCGATGTCCGCGTCGCCATCGGGAATGCCCGCACCGGCGCCGGCGGTCCCGGGACCTTGCCCATCGGCCGCCGCGGCCAGGTGGCGCCCAAGACCGCGACCCAGGCGGAATATCTGCAGGCCATGGCCAAGTGCGAGCTGGTCTTCGGCCTGGGCCCGGCCGGCACCGGCAAGACCTTCCTGGCCGTGGCGCACGGCGCGGGACTGCTGCTGCGCGGCGAGGTCGAGCGGCTGATTGTCTCGCGCCCTGCCGTCGAGGCCGGCGAGCGGCTGGGCTTCCTGCCGGGCGATCTGACCGAGAAGGTCGATCCTTATATGGCGCCCGTCTGGGAGGCGCTGACCGACATCCTGGGCGCGGACCAGCTCCGCCGCCGGCGCGAGAAGGGCGAGATCGAGGTCGCGCCCATCGCCTTCCTGCGCGGCCGCACGCTTTCGCACGCCTTCGTCATCGTCGACGAGGCGCAGAATTCCACCCGCCTGCAGATGAAGATGGTGCTGACCCGGCTGGGCGAAGGCGCGCGCATGGTGGTGACCGGCGACCCCAGCCAGATCGACCTGCTCAACGCCCGCGACAGCGGCCTCGCCCACGCCGTCAGTCTGCTGGAGGGCGTGAAGGGCATCGAGGTCACCCGCTTCACGGCCGCCGATGTGGTGCGTCACCCGCTGGTCGAGCGGATCGTTCGCGCCTACGACGCCGAGGCGGCCAAGAACGCCCCCTCCGGTCGCGGGACGTGATCGACATCGAAATCGAGGATGTGGCCTGGACGGCGGCCCTGCCCGACGCCGAGGCCCTGGCGCGCACCGCCGCCCAGGCGACCCTCGACTCTGAAGGGGCGACGCCCGAGGGCGTGACGCTGCTGCTCACCGACGACGAGACCGTCCGCGACCTCAACGCCCGCTTCCGCGAGCAGGACAGGCCGACCAACGTCCTGTCCTTTCCGGCGCCGGCCAACCCTGAGCATTTCCTGGGCGACGTGGCCTTGGCCTACGGGGTCTGCGCCCGCGAAGCCGCCGAACAGAACAAGCCGCTCGCGCACCACTTGCAGCATCTGGTGGCGCATGGGGTGCTGCACCTTCTAGGATACGACCACATCGGCGACGATGAGGCCGAGGCCATGGAAGGCCTCGAGCGCATCGTCCTCGCAGGCCTGGGAGTCCCCGATCCCTATGCGGCGGGTGAAGGAGAGCATGACCGACCCCGTCCCTCCGAGTAGTGGGGAGCCCGCCAGGCCCGGCGGGTTCCAGGCCCTGCTCAACATCTTCCGGCGCGGCGTCGCCGAGCTCGATCCGGGCGCGCCCGAGCCGCCGACCGCCGCCACCGGCGAGCTGGTCAGCCATGCCCGCGCCTTCCAGGACCTGCGCATCGGCGACGTGATGAAGCCGCGCGCCGACATCGTGGCCGTCGATCGCGCCTGCAATTTCAGCGAACTTGTCGAGCAGTTCGTCGAAGCCGAGCACAGCCGCATGCCGGTCTACCGCGAGACCCTCGACGACCCGGTGGGCGTGGTCCACGTCAAAGACGTCTTCAAGCTCCTGGCCCGCAAGACCCGGCGGCCGAAGGCCGACGACCACGTGCTCTCCGGCCGACACAACCTGGTGCGGACCGTGCTCTATGTGCCGGCGTCCATGCGCGCCTCGGAGCTGTTGGGCCAGATGCGCGCCAGCCGCACCCACATGGCCCTGGTCATCGACGAGTTCGGCGGCACCGACGGCCTGGTGACTCTGGAGGATCTCCTGGAGATGCTGGTCGGCGACATCGACGACGAGCACGACGAGGCCGAGGACCAGAACGGTGCGGCGATCACCACCGACGGCGACGGTTGGATCGTCGACGGCCGCACCCCCCTGGAGGAGCTGGAGGCGGCGATCGGCCACGGCGTCGATCTCGCGCCGCCCGACCTCGACGAGGAAATCGACACGGTGGCGGGCCTGGTCAACGCGCTGGCGGGACGGGTGCCGCAACGGCGTGAGGTGATCGACCACCCCGGCGGCTTCATGATCGAGGTGATCTCGGCGGACCCCCGGCGGGTCAAACGCGTGCGCGTCCGCCGGGCCCTCAGGTCGACCGAGCCGGCGGCCTAGGCCAGGATGATACGGCCTTCAGGATGGATGGCGCGGGGTCTCGCGCTGCTGGCGGGTCTCGCCGCGGGGCTCGCCCATCCGCCGTTCGGCGTGCTGCCCGGCCTGCTCGGCTACGCCCTGTTCCTGCTCTTGCTGGACACCCAGGACGCACGGCCGCGGCGCTCGGCCTTCTTCCGGGGCTGGCTGGCCGGCCTGGGCTATTTCGCGATCAGCATGTTCTGGATCACCGAGCCCTTCATGGTGGACGCCAAGAACCAGGGCTGGATGGCGCCCTTCGCCCTGGTGATGATGGCCGGCGGCCTGGCGCTCTTCTGGGGTGCGGCGGGCCTTCTCTACCGCACCCTCAATCCCCGCAGCGCCGTGCGCGTCCTGGTCTTCGCTGGTTGCCTCGCGGGGTTCGAATGGCTGCGAGGCCACGTCTTCACGGGCCTGCCGTGGAACCTGCCGGGCGAGACCTGGCGGGCGGGCTCGGCGCCGTCGCAGGCCGCGGCTGTGTTCGGCGCCTATGGCCTCTCCTGGATCACCGTCGCCATCGCCGCGTCGCCGGCGATCCTGGCGGCGCCCACTGCGGCGCGCACCAGGGCCGCGGTCCTCGCGGTCGCCCTCCTGGCGCTGGGCGGCCTCTACGGCTTCGGCCTCTGGCGCCTCGACCACGTCGCGGCGCCGACGGCCGGCGCACCGCTCGTGCGCGTCGTGCAGGCGAACATCGACCAGAAGGACAAGTGGCGACCCGAAAACCTCGATCTGATCTTCACGACCTACCTCGACCTGACGCATCGCCCCGCGGCCGCGACGCCGACCATCGTGGTCTGGCCGGAGGGCGCGCTGCCGGCGGTGGTCGACGAGCTCCTGGCTCCCGGCTCGCCCTACGGGCCGCGCCTGCGCGACGCGCTCGCCCCGGGCCAGACGCTGCTGATGGGGGCCAACCGCGCAGGCGCCGGCCCGGGCGGGACGACGCTCTATTTCAACAGCCTGATCGCGCTCACCCGCGACGCTGAACTGCTCCGGGTCAGCGGCATTTACGACAAGCACCGCCTGGTCCCGTTCGGCGAATTTATGCCGCTGGGCGATCTCGCGACGAAGGTCGGCTTCCGAAGTCTCGTGCACATGCCCGACGATTTCACCGCCGGCCCGCCGCCCCGGCCGATCGCACCGGCGGGCGTGCCGGCCTTGCAGCCGCTGATCTGTTACGAGGCGCTGTTTCCCGGCTTCACCCGCGAGGCGATCCGCCGCTCGGGCGTGCGCCCGGCCTGGATCCTCAACATCTCCAACGACGCCTGGTTCGGCGCGACCAGCGGCCCGCTGCAACACCTCAACATCGCCAGCTATCGCGCCATCGAGGAGGGCCTGCCGATCGTGCGCGCCACCCCCACGGGCGTCTCGGCGGTCATCGACGCCTACGGCCGGGTCCTGCCTGGCGCCCGCCTCGGCCTCGGCGGCTTCGGCGTGGTCGACGCGCGGCTGCCCGCGGCGCTGGCCCCGACTCCGTTCTCAAAGCACGGAGAATCTTTGTTCGGAGCGCTGCTGTTAATTTCGGCAATCGCTGTTATCCATTATCGCGTTCGATGACCGCGATTAGATGACGCATCGCTCATCTATTCCTTCCCGGTCCGCCTTTGTCTAAAGGTCTTCGGTTATGGACAAGCTTGTTGAGATAGACCGGGCTCCAAACCCCATCGACCGCCACGTCGGTCTCAGGATCCGCATGCGCCGCAAGGAGCTGGGGATCAGCCAGGAGCGCCTGGCCGACTCGATCGGCCTGACGTTCCAGCAGGTCCAGAAGTACGAGCGCGCCGCCAACCGGGTCAGCGCCTCCAAGCTCTGGGAGATGGCGCGGGCGCTCAACACCTCGATCGCCTACTTCTACGAGGGCCTCAGCGAGACGCCGGAGGCGCCGGGCTCAAACCTGCCGCGCGAGACGGTGCAGGATTTCCTGATGACGCCCGAGGGCCTCGAGCTGGCCTCGTCCTTCCCGAAAATCGCCCATGGCCGGGTGCGCCGCAAGATCCTCGATCTCGTAAGGGTGATGTCGGAAGCCTCCGAGGCCTGAAGCCCGCCCTTGGCTTCACATAAAGAATTCCTTATAGGCTTCGGGCCTTATTGAGGGCGCCGCCGTCCGATGCCGGCGTCCTGGCCTATTTTCTCGGAGCCCCCCTTGAGCCGTTCCAGCTACATCTTCACCTCGGAGAGCGTCTCCGAGGGCCATCCGGACAAGGTCGCGGACCGCATCTCCGACACCGTGGTCGACGCCTTCCTGAGCGTGTCGCCGGAGGCGCGCGTCGCCTGCGAGACCCTGGTCACCACCAACCGCATCGTCCTGGCGGGCGAAGTGCGCGCCGGCAGCCCCGGCGGCTCCAAGGCCGAGAACAAGGCGATGACCCGCGACATCGTCAAGTCGCTGGAGCCCAAGGTTCGCCAGGCGATCAAGGATATCGGCTACGAGCAGAAGGGCTTCCACTGGGCCAAGGCCAAGTTCGCCTGCCACCTGCATCCGCAATCCGCCCACATCGCCCAGGGCGTCGACGCCTCGGCGAAGAAGGAAGAGGGCGCGGGCGACCAGGGCATCATGTTCGGCTACGCCTGCGACGAGACCCCGTCGCTGATGCCGGCGACCCTGCAATATTCCCACGACATCCTGCGCAGGCTGGCCGAAGTCCGCCACTCCGGCGAATGCGCGGTGCTCGAGCCCGACGCCAAGAGCCAGGTCACCTTGCGCTATGAGGACGGCCGGCCGGTCGAAGTCCTGCAGATCGTCGTTTCCACTCAACACAAGAAGCGTATCGGCCTGCACTCGGCCACGCCCAAGCGCATCGAACAGGCCATCCGTCCCTATGTGGAAGCCGTCTTCCCGGCGGGCCTGCTGACCCGCAAGACCAAGTGGCACGTCAACCCCACCGGCCGCTTCGAGATCGGCGGGCCGGACGGCGACGCCGGCCTCACCGGCCGCAAGATCATCGTCGACACCTACGGCGGCGCGGCTCCGCACGGCGGCGGCGCCTTCTCCGGCAAGGATCCGACCAAGGTCGACCGCTCGGCCGCCTACGCCTGCCGCTACCTGGCCAAGAACGTCGTGGCCGCCGGCCTGGCGCGCAAGTGCACGATCCAGATCAGCTACGCGATCGGCGTGGCCGAGCCGCTCAGCTTCTACGTCGACCTGCACAACACCGGCGAGATCGACCCCGCCAAGCTGGAGCTTGCCCTGCCGGAGATGATCGGCGGCGCCACGCCGCGCTCGATCCGCGAGCACCTCGGCCTCAACAAGCCGATCTACGCCCGCACCGCAGCCTACGGCCACTTCGGCCGCCAGCCGGATAATGAGGGCGGCTTCTCCTGGGAACGCACCGACCTCGCCGACGCCCTGAAGGGCCTGGCGTAAGTCACCACTCCAGATGTCATCCCGGAAAGCCGCCAGCGGCTTGTCCGGGACCCATCAACATCTGCCGGCGAGATTTCGCCGCGGTGCGCCGCGTTCCCATTTGCGCCTTCGGCGTCTATGGGTCCCGGTCTTTCGCGTCCCGCGAACACCGGGATGACACGGTAGTTCAATGTCCGACGCCCACCCGCCGCTGCGCACCTTCGGCCGCATCAAGTCGCGGCCCATCAAGCCGCGTCAGGCGGCCTTACTGGAAACCCTGCTGCCCACGATCCGGCCCCCTGAGGGGCCGTTCGATCCGCGTGACCTCATGCCGGGTGCGGCCGAGGCCTGGCTGGAGATCGGCTTCGGCGGGGGCGAGCACATGGCCGCGCAGGGCGCCAGGCATCCCGACGTGCTGATCGTGGGCGCCGAGCCCTTCCAGAACGGGGTCGCCAGCGCCCTTCGCCACATCGACGAGGCGGGGCTCGCCAACGTCCGGGTCCACGACGGCGACGTCCGCGAACTGCTGGGTCGGATGCCGGACGCCAGCCTGGCCCGGGTCTTCGTCCTGTTCCCTGACCCGTGGCCCAAGACGCGGCACCACAAGCGCCGCATCGTGCAGCCAGACACGGTGGCCGAACTTGCCCGCCTGATCCGGCCGGGCGGAACGCTGCGCTTCGCCAGCGACGTGGCGCACTACGTCGACTGGAGCCTGGAGAAGATCCTGGCGAATCCGGAATTCAGTTGGACGGCCGAGCGCGCGGCCGACTGGCGCGCCCCGCCCGCCGACCACGTCACCACCCGCTACGAGGAAAAACGCCTCGGCGACTGCGCCCCGGTGTTCCTGGATTTCGTCAGGCCCTAGCCGGCGGTCTTGTAGCGCTCGATCGAGGCGCGGATCAGCTCGGCGGTCTGCTCGGGATCGGCCCAGCCGGCGATCGTCACCGACTTGCCCTTTTCCAGATCCTTGTAGTGCTCGAAGAAGTGGGCGATCTGCTCGGTGAGGATCTTGGGCAGCGAGCGCCAGCTGTCCACGCCCGTGTAGAACGGGTGCAGCGCATCCACTGGCACCGCCAGCACCTTCTCGTCGCCGCCGGCCTCGTCGGTCATCATCAGGCAGCCGATCGGCCGCGCCCGGATGATCGCGCCGGGCACCACCGGCGTCTGACCCACCACCATGATGTCCATCGGGTCGCCGTCATCGGCCAGGGTGTGCGGGATGAAGCCGTAGTTTCCCGGATAGAACATCGCGGTGTGCAGGAAGCGGTCGACGAACAGCGCGCCAGAGTGCTTGTCGATCTCGTACTTCACCGGCTCGCCGCCCTGCGGGATCTCGATGATGGCGTTGACGTCGTAGGGCGGGTTCACGCCGACCGGAATCTTGGAGAGGTCCATGGGGAGCTGGCCTTTCAAACACACAAGGAGAGGTGGGCGGCTCTGTGGGCGAAGAGCGCCGCCGAGTAAAGGTGGCGAGATGCAACAGGCCCCGCTTGCGGGCATAGTTGACGCATGACCGATCAGATCCGTGTCCTCGGCGTCGCCGGCAGCCTGCGCCAGGCCTCCTTCAACCGCGCGCTGCTGCGCACCGCCGTCGAACTCGCGCCGCCGGGGATGACGCTCTCGACCTTCGATCTGATCGACGTGCCGCTCTACAACGGCGACGTGGAAGCCGGCGGCGATCCGCCGGGCGTCGGGGCCTTCAAGCAGGCGATCCGCGAGGCCGACGCCGTCCTCTTCGTGACGCCGGAATACAATCACGGCGTCCCCGGCGTGATGAAGAACGCCGTCGACTGGGCCTCGCGCCCGCCCCGCGATGCGCCGCTGGGCGGCAAGCCGGTGGGCATCATCGGCGCCTCGCCCGGCGCCACCGGCAGCGCCCGCGGCCAGAGCCAGCTTCGCCAGGCCTTCGAATTCACCAACTCCTACTGCATGCCGCAGCCCGAGATCCTGGTGTTCCGGGCGCATGAGAAGTTCGACGCGGAGGGCGGGCTGACCGACGAGACCACGGGGAGATATCTGCGGGCCTATCTGGAAGCGTTGATGGCCTGGACGCTCAGGTTCAAGGCGGGGTAGCGCCGCCGGCGAATGTTCGAGATCGACCACATCCCCGTCTGGACCCCGGACCGCGACGGCGTCTTGCTGCGACTCTCTGAGGTCACAGGGCTGCCGATCCTGGAGGGTTTCGCGCCTGACGGCCGCCGCGTGGCGCGCGGCATTCGCTTCTCCAACGGCCCGTTCATCGACGTGCATCAGGCCGAGGCCGACGGCCCGGTGCTGCTCGGGCTTTCGGGCGGCGTCGACGCCGCCGAGGCGCTCGCTGCCCAGAAGGGCTGGCGCACCCGAACGGAGCGCCGCAGCGAGGCGCCCGATGCGCCGCCGTGGTCGATCCTCAGCTTCCGCCGCGGCCAGGGGCT